>WNFN01103125.1_pt1 | contig 12835 bp, 14 predicted proteins | sample 5400161 | NCBI WGS metagenome assembly WNFN01 (sample SAMN13153353, study PRJNA577476) | soil metagenome | isolation source: 80 cm saprolite on Douglas fir-dominated hillslope | place: USA:California | collected 2013-09-17
GCAAAAATTCGGGTCGTTAATCACGAAGGAAAATTTTACAGAAGTCTTGGGCGCCATTTTTGCGCGCCATCGCCGCAAGGTCGGCCGGTCCTTTGGCAAGCTGGGTCTTCAGGCCAGGGGCGTGATTTCGCTGCAAAGCATGCCGAGGCAATTTTTGCAGTTCATCCGAATATCGACCGGATGAAGCAATATGCCACTGATCTCAATGATCGCCTTGAAAACAAATTCAATCGTGCACCGCGCTCGGTTAAGCTGATTTACGGTTTGCAGACCGTCGTTGCGGAAACGCGTTCGGAGGCGGAAGAGAAATACGAGAGGATCAAGTCCTGCATCCCACCGGAAGGGGCTTTGGCTTGGATGTCCGGGCATTTCGGACTCGACTTCTCCACTTATCCGCCGGACGCCATCGTTCAAAACATTGAAGTGCCAGGAATACAGGGACTTTTTGAGTCGATTATCTATGCCAAGGGCGGCGCGCCCGTCACAGTGAAAGAGGCCGCAATGATCTATGCCCAGGGAATGGGAATGCCAGTTGCCGTTGGTACTCCCCAGGATATCGCTGATCAGATGGAGCATTACATGGACGATGGTGGTGCCGATGGCTTTATGTTGGCGGCGACCTATACACCCGGATGCTTCGAGGAGTTTGCCGATCTCGTCGTACCGGAATTACAACGTCGCGAACGATTGAGAACGAGATATACCGGCAAGACGCTTCGAGAGAACTTGCTGGAGGAATGAGGTCGGCTATGAAGTTAAAACAAGTGATTAGGATCAGAACTTATTAGCGAAAGAATGCTGAAAGCCGCGGCCCGCAATCGCGTAGCTACGGCGCTGGGTCTCGCGGTCGCGCCGTCGCGCCGTCGCATTGCAGACGATGTGATCGAGCGAGTCTAGCCGGACGCAACCATCTCAAATTGCTGTTCCAGGCCGCAGCGTAGGAGGATTCCCGAAAGCCCGGATCCGTTTGAACACATCGTCCCGAACGCAGTGAATATCTTCTAAGTTGTTGATTTTTATGGCTGCGACAGGTTCTTCCGCCACGTTTTGTTCACGATCGTTTGACCCAATTCGTTGCGATTTCGTTGCGGCGTTCTCAGGGAGAGCGGTAGTAGCCGCTGGCCGCGTCGCCCGCTTGCGATACGATCGACATGGGGACCAGGATATTTCCGACAGCCAGGCCAGCCCACCAGCATTCGTAGCCCTTGATCAAGAAGACGGTGTTTCCCTCGGTGTTGTTTCCAGCGACATGCCGCCACGTTTGAAGGTCGAGGCGTGACGGGGACGGCTGGGGTTCAGGATCGGTGTGCCACTCGCCCACAAACGTCTTCGTCTGTGCGCTATCGCGCCAGTTTTTTAGGGCGAATTCCTGATGACCCGGATCGCAGTGATCAAAAAGCGTGGCTGTGCGCCTGTCGCGGGCCATGGGTCCCGAACAGCTCGCGACCTGTATGTGCGGTCCTCTGTAGGATCCGACCAAGATCCCGCCGGCCTCACGACTGTTTTCAGGTCGTCGCGAAAATGAGGAAATTGTCTGAGCTACCTGGTCGGCGACGGTCACTAGCCGCAAATCCTTGCGAAAGATCATCACGGCTGACGTCGGCATGCGGGACATGCGTCGGAGGGCGTGAGGTTCATGTCCTGTCGGGTGCGCCAATTTCACATCAGAGCGCGAGCTGCCGTAGCAGCTTGATCGGCGTCAGGTTCGGATTGATCGCGAGCGGCAGTCGCCTGAGCGATCCGATCCTTGATCGGCGGATAGTCACGATGACGAGGCCGCTAGCAATCCTCTCGGGACGCGAGACAAGCCTGTAGACGTGATGCTTTGCGGAGCCCGCGCGGTCGTGGGACAACCCTCCGCCGCCGGGTGATGGCTCCGATAGAAGCTTTGCGGTGCTTTGCAGTCCGTCGCCAATGGCATTGGGCCGATGCCGGTGCGGGACGCGAGGGTCCGATACCTCCATTCAACCTGCAGTCCACGGCGACGGCGTCATATTGGAGAGCGAACTCCTCGCTGGCATTTGCGCGGACCTCAGCCGAGTGACAGCGCGGCAAGTCCTTGCAGTGCGGCTTCGGCGTACCTGTTGTCGGAGCTCTTCTCTGCGAACCGCACCGATGACGTAGGCGCCGGACACGCGTGCGAGTTGGCAGGCGAAATGGCCGACGCCGCCGGACGCACCGTTGATCAACCCCTTCTTCCCGACGAGCAGGCCACCTTTCTCCAGCGCCTTGAGCGCGGTCAGTCCGGCGACGGGCAACGTCGACGCCTGCTGAATGGAGACGGACGCGGGTATCTCGGCGATAGAGCGGGTCCCAATGGCGATAATACGCCCTCGAAATCCCACCCGGGCCGCCAGCCATCAGCCGGTTGGGTGATGGCGCGTCGCACTTCGCCGAGATTCAGAGAAAACGCCTCGACTCTGACCAGCGCCTCGGAGGCACCCGGCGTCGGATCATCGACCTCTGCCAGGACGAAAGTCTCGCTTCCGCTCGATCGTGTGACGACTGCTCTCATGTCTCGTACCTCGTAACTTGGTGAGCCGCTCCGTCGATATCGGACGACTCAAGCATTGCGCGCGTCCGCGTCAGCCCAGTCAGCTCCCATGCGCTAGGAAGGTCATAAACACAGCGAATCAAGCCATGTGAACTTCCGGAGATCGCTCCCGTGAGCCGATAGCGGCGCATCGTCATGAGACGCCATTGCAATTAGGCGCATATGCGCCTATCTGCGTCCAGATGCGATTTTGATAAGCGGAGGCGATATGGTCGTGCGCACGAACGTCGAATTTGAAGTCGAACGCGGTGACCGCCTTCAGGGCTGGTTGTTCATTCCGCCTGGCGTCAGTGGCCCGCGTCCTGCGATTTCGATGGCGCATGGCTACGCTGGCGTGAAGGAGCAGGGAATCGAGCCCTTCGCCCGCGCCTTCGCCGAGGCGGGTTTCGTCGTCCTCCTTCACGACCATCGCAACTTCGGCGCCAGCGACGGCGCGATCCGTCATGACGTCGATCCGTGGCTGCAGATTGCCGACTGGCGCCGGGCGATCTCCTTTCTCGAGAGCCGTCCGGAAGTCGATCCGATAAGGATCGGCGTATGGGGAACGAGCTATGCGGGCGGCCACGTCCTCGTGCTCGGCGCCACCGACCGGCGCATCAAGGCTGTGGTCGCGCAGGTTCCGACGATCAGCGGCTTCGAGCAGGGACTGCGCCGCATTCCTCCCGACGCCGTGGCGACGATCGAAAACGCCTTCTCGGACGACGACCGCGCCCAGGCGCGCGGTGAGTCGCCACGCCGCCAACAGATCGTCAGCGGCGATCCGACCATTCCCGCCTCCTATCGGTCCAAGGACGCGATCGACTTCTATTTGCAGGAGATCCCACCCGGGATCTGGGAAAACAGCGTCACGGTCCGCTCGACACGAGCGGCGCGCATGTACGAGCCGGGGACATGGGTCGCGCGCGTCTCGCCGACGCCGCTCCTCATGATCGTGGCACTCAACGACGTGATCACCGTCACCGACCTCGCGCTTTCTGCGTATGAACGCGCGCTCCATCCAAAGCGACTTGTCACCATCGCCGGCGGCCATTTCGACCCGTATCTCGGCCAGTTTCCCGTCTCGAGCGCCGCCGCTGTCTCCTGGTTCGAAGAACATCTGAAGTAAAGGAGAGGCAGGATGGCCCACCTCACACACTCCATCGAAGATGCGGTCGCGACGATCGTTTTGACCAACCCTCCGCAGAATCGCCTCTCTTCCCAAATGCTCGATGAACTGGACGCGGCTCTGAACGACATCGAAAGCAGCCAGGCGCGGGCCTTGCTCCTTCGAGCCGAAGGTGCCGATTTCAGCTTCGGCGGAGATATCGTGCCCTGGCCCGAGATGACCGAGCGCGAGCTGCGCACGCTGTTCGAGCGCTACATGAACAGCTTCAACCGGTTCGAGCGGCTGCCGATCCCAACCGTGGCTGCGGTCCAAGGTCTCTGCTTCGGCGGCGGGCTCGAGTTGGCGGTGAGGGCGGATGTCATTATCGCCGGCGAGACGGCACGTTTCGGCCACACCGAGCAGTCGATCGCGATCGTCACGGCGTTGGGAGGAATCTACCGCGTCGCCGAGCGCGCGGGTCGCTCCAAAGCCATGGAATGGGCGCTGACCTCGGCCCCGATTCCTGCCGACGTCATGGCGCAGCACGGCGTAATCAATCGGGTGGTGAAAGACGACCTGCTTCTTGAGGAGGCGAACGCGTTTGTCGCGAAGGTCGCCGCCGGACCAACGCGCGCGCACGCGGCGCATAAGGCGTTGCTCCGCATATGGGCGACAGGCGGAACCGCGGTAGCAGACGAGGCCATGTTCGATATCGCCCTTCCGCTGTTCCAGACCGAGGACGTGAAGCTCGCATTGCCCGCGTCCGTCGAGTTGTTCAAGGCCGGCAAGCCGCGCGCGAATTTCCCCTTCAAGGGACGCTAAAGCCGCGGGCAACGGCACTCTCAGCGCGGCCTCGGCCGCCTTCTCACTCCAACAAGAACGCCGCAAGCCGGCGCGAACGACAAGGGAGAAATACATCATGGTGACGCCAACCAGGGCAGCTTTACCGACCAAAATCTATGGTGAAGGGCGGCCAGTCGCGCTTCTCGTTCACGGGTTTCTCGACGCCGGACAAATCTGGTCTGCGGTCGCAGACAACCTCAGCGGCGCAGGCATAACAACCGCCACCATCGATCTGCCCGGCATGGGGGGATCGGACGCAGAGCCCGATTCGATCAGTCTCGACGCCTACGCACGTGACGTCGCTTCGGTTGTCGACTCGATCGGCGGGGAGCTCGTGATAGTCGCGCAGAGCATGGGCGCGCAGGTGGCTGAGCTCGTCGCTCGTCTTCGCCCCGCCGCCGTCAAGGGACTGGTCCTTCTGACGCCCGTGCCGCTGGCGGGCGTCGGCGCCCCCGATGAGGTCGTCGCGCCCTTCCGCTCCTCCGGCGGGCAAGCGGACATTCAGCGCCAGCAGCGCACTGCACTATCACACAATCTTTCGGACGACCGGCTGGATATGCTCGTCAAGCTGGGCCTTCTGGTCCGCCCCGATGTCGTCGCTCGTCTGGTCGACGTCTGGAATGGCGGCCACGAGGCGGGCCGATCCAAGAGCGATTTTCCCGGCCCCGTCCTCGTGATCCGCGGGGCTTCGGATCCGTTCGTCACCGAAGACATAGCGTCTGTCGTGACCGACCACTTCGAGCATGGCGTGCTGGAAACAGTGGCCGAGGCCGGCCATTGGGCGCATGTCGAGCAGCCCGTCGAAATAGCACGGCTCGTGGCGTCCATGGTCCGGGGCGTCTGCCTCGCCGGAGGCGAAGCTCATGCCTCGGCCGCCGATTGGCGCTCGGCCTTCGCCAAGAAGACGCAATCGGCCTTCGGGCAAGCCTTTGCAGCCGATGTCGTGATCGAGGCGGTGACACTCATTAAGCCCGTCCAGGGCCGCGAGAACGTGCAGCGCGTGATGGAAGCGGCGAGCAAGATCTACAGCTCGCTGACATTCACCGATCAGACGTCGGCCGGGAACAAGCAGTACATCGAATGGACAGCCGAGGCCCATGAAGGGGTGAAGTTCGCCGGGATCACGATCCTGACGCGTGACGACGAAGGGGCAATCGCCCACGTCGCCATCCACCACCGGCCGATGGAGGCTGCGATCTTCTTCTCCAGGAAGATGGGGCAGACGCTCAAGCCCGTGCTGGGCCCCGGCTATTTCCTCGAAGAGGAAGACACTCAGGGAGAAGCCGCGTGATCATCAATGCCGACGATCTGGATGTCGAACACACCTACAAGCTCCTCATCGCGACGATCGTGCCTCGCGCGATCGGCTGGGTCAGCACCTTGTCGCGCGATGGCGTAGCCAATCTCGCTCCCTTCTCTTTCTTCACCGTGGTCGGTCGCAAGCCGCCTGTGCTTTCGCTGACCATGCAGCACCGCTCGGACGGCGTCACGCTCAAGGACAGCTTCGTCAACATCCGCGACACGGGTGAGTTCGTCACCAACCTCGTCACGCTTTCGCTCGCCGGGGCGATGCACAAGACCGCGATGGAGTTTCCGTCCGAAGAGGATGAGTTCGAGAAGGCAGGCCTCGAAAAAGCTCCGAGCGAGGTCGTCAGAGTGCCGCGAGTGGCGCTCGCGCCGATCTCGATGGAGTGCAAGCTCGAGCGCTACTTCACGGTCGGCGACTATGAGGACCATGTCGTCTGGGGCCGCGTGGTGCGCTTCCACATCCGCGATGACGTCTACCTCGAAGGCGGACGCATCGACACCGCCGCGCTGGCGCCTGTCGGTCGGCTCGCAGCGGAATATTCGCTCGTCAACAACGTGTTCACCACGCCGCTTGATCCGGAAACCATCGACGCCTGGTCGAACCGCCGGATGGAGCGGCTCGACGGCAAGCCGTCCGATTTTTCGGCGGTCGCCCAGAAGAATTGGTCCGCATCCGGGAGTGTGCTCAGTGATTGAGAGTACCAAAACCGACATCGATGTGCCGTCGCGCTGCAACTGTGCGCGGCTGAGACGCGCGGCGCGCAGCGTGACGCGCTTCTATGATCAGTGCCTCGCTCCGGCAGGGATCGGCGCCAATCAGTTCACGATACTTGGGTATCTCAAGCATCGCGGTCCCCTGCGTATGGCCGTCCTCGGCGAGTTGCTGGCGATGGACCGCACCACGATCGGCCACAATCTGAGGCCGCTCGAGCGCGAGGGCTTTCTCTCGATTGCCGTCGACTCCGACGACCGGCGCGCGCGACTGGTCACCATCACCCAAGCCGGCATCGCGAAGATCGCCGAAGCCCGAGCGCACTGGGATGCTGCGCAGGACAGCTTCGAGTCGACCTTCGGGCCAGAGGAGTCGGCCCGTCTTCGTCTCACCCTCGATCGGGTCGCAGACCAACGACTGTCGATATGAACCATGCGCGGCGAGCGCACCCTCGCCACCAACAAGAAACCCAATAGGAGAGGAACGATGCGCGCCTACCAGGTCGTGGAATTCAACGCCCCCATCGTCTGCAACGAAATCGCCGACCCGACGCCGACCGGATCGCAAGTCGTGGTGGACGTCATCACCTGCGGTCTCTGTCACTCGGATGCCCACTTCCATGAGGGGCATGTCAGTCTCGGGGGCGCCGGCAACATGCTCGTCGCCATGCTCGGCATCACCCTTCCCACATCGCTGGGCCACGAGATTTTTGGGCGGATTGCCGCGTTCGGTCCGGACTCAGGTTACACGCAGGCCGATGTCGGCAACCCGGTCGTGGTCTATCCGTGGATCGGCTGTGGTGAATGTCCTGCCTGTCTCGCCGAACGCGACAACGAATGTCCGACGCCGCAATCCCTGGGGATGCAGCGCCCGGGCGGACATGCCGAGAAGCTGTTGGTGCGCGACCGCAAATATCTCGTTCCAGCCGAGGGCCTCAGCGAAGACTACGCAGGGATCTTCGCCTGCTGCGGCCTGACCGCCTACGCGGCGCTCGCGAAGCTTCCCCGCCGGGACGGCTGGATCGGGATCATCGGGGCCGGCGGTGTCGGCACGATGGCGCTGTCCATCGAAAAAGGCCTCAACGAAAGCAAGGTCGCAATCTTCGATATTGACGACGCGAAGCTGGCCACCGCGACCAACAACTTCGGGGCGGACAAGGCGGTGAACAGCCGCGTCGAGGGCGTCGGCGAGCAGCTTCTTGCAGAGACCGGCGGCTTTATCGGCATCGTCGACTTCGTCGGCTCCCAGCAAACGGTCGAGCTGGCGCTTTCCCTGCTCCGCAACGGTGGCGCCTACGTCGGCGTCGGTCTGTTCGGTGGTCTGGTCCAACTGCCCGTTGCCGCGCTCGCCTCGAGGCAGATCAGGATCCAGGGCTCGTACTGCGGTTCGCCCGCCGAGTTGCGCGAGCTCGTGGACCATGCGCGGGCCGGGCGCCTCAAACCGATCCCGACCGCCGTCGCGCCGATCGAATTGCTGAACCAGGGTCTCGCCGAACTGCGGGCGGGCAAGATCGATGGAAGGCTGATCCACCGCCACATGCGGTCGATCACAGCATGATCAACGGGGTCCGGTGCGTAGCGCGCCGGGTCCAGCTCACATCCGAAATCTGGGAGACGTAGCGTGGCGAATTTGTTCGATCCTCTGCAACTGGGCGCCATCAGGGTCCCCAATCGAATCCTGATGGCGCCGCTGACCCGCGGACGCGCCACTCGGGCGCATGTGCCGACGCCGCTGATGGCTGACTATTATCGACAGCGCGCCACTGCCGGACTCATCATTAGCGAGGCGACAGGCATCAGTCGCGAGGGGATGGGATGGCCCTATGGCCCGGGTCTGTGGGAGGACGAGCAAGTCGAAGGGTGGAAGCCCGTCACCCAGGCGGTGCATGACGCCGGCGGCCGCATCATCGCCCAGCTTTGGCACATGGGCCGGGTCGTCCATCCAAGCTATCTGGACGGTGCGAGCCCGGTGTCCGCGTCGGCGACTACCGCGCCGGGGCAAGCGCATACCTATGACGGCAAGCAGGACTATGCCGTCGCGCGACCGCTGGCCGTCGCCGAAATGCCACGCCTGCTCGATGATTATCGCCATGCCACCGCTAACGCTTTGCGCGCGGGTTTCGACGGCGTGCAGCTCCACGCCGCCAATGGCTATCTGATCGACCAGTTCCTGCGCGACAGCAGCAATCTCCGCACAGACGATTATGGTGGCCCCATTGAGAACCGCATCCGGCTGCTCGGCGAGGTCACGCAAGCGACCGTCGAGGTCGCCGGGCCCGGTCGCACCAGCGTTCGGCTTTCGCCCAACGGCGAAACCCAAGGCGTCAATGACAGCCACCCTGAGCCTCTCTTCACGGCCGCCGCCAAGCTCCTCTCGGATATCGGCATCGGCTTTCTGGAACTGCGGGAGCCACAGGGGGAGAGCACCTTTCGGGCGACCGAAGCGCCGCTGATAGCGCCCGCTATCCGCAAGGTCTTCACCGGCCCCCTGGTGCTCAATTCCGACTTCACCGGCGAAAGCGCACTTCGCGCTGTGGAACGCGGCGATGCCGATGCAATCGCCTTCGGCCGTCCCTTCATCGCCAACCCGGATTTGCCCCGGCGAATTGCGCAAGGGCACGCCCTGCGCGAACCCGTCACGGAAGCGTATTACAGCCAGGGACCGAAGGGATATTCCGACTATCCTGAAGTCGAATTGGCTTGAGACAGTCGCACTACGCTCTGCCCAGGACGATGGGCGCACGTTAGAGCTTGGCCTCGACTCCAAGAACATGAGATCTCGGGCTGAGAAAATGTTGATCCTTCTGTGCCGCGTTTCACTGGAAAGATCGAGAATCTTGGAGAGATGCTCGGGCTTGATGCGGAATGCGCTATGCGCATCGTAGAACAAGTCGGAAACGACGGCGAACGGATATGAAGGCGGCGTTGCGGGTCCCTGCAGCGCCGCCTTTTTTGTGAGGTGAGGCTCGCCTCAATCCTACAGAAGGATACGCAATCGGGGTATCCGAACATACTGGAGATACACCCCTGCACCAGGCTTCACCTCATCAAATGAGGTGGAAGATGCGTGATATCAGAGCTGAGCTTTCACAGAATGTCCTGAGCCGCTTCTACATCACCGGCGAATGGGTTCAGAGCCACTCGGATCAGCGGATTGCGGTGATCAATCCCGCGACGGAGGAGGTGCTCTTCGAGGTCCCTCTCGCAGACCAGATTGACGTGGATCGGGCGATCGCGGCGGCCCGCGTGGCGTTCGACACCGGTCCATGGTCGCGGATGACTGGGCCGGAGCGCTCCGAGATCATGGCACGCTTCGTCGATCTGCTGGCGAAGCGCGCAGAGTTGCTCGGCCGCTTGTGGACCGCGCAGGTCGGGGCGCCGATTTCCTTCGCGAGCAGCGCGTTCGACGTGAACCCGTCGGCGTCGCCGCGCTCATTTCACCGTGGAACGCGACGTTCCCCATCATGGCCCACAAGCTGGGAGCCGCTCTCGCCGCCGGCTGTACCTGTATCCTGAAGTCGCCGGTCGAGAGCCCGATCGAGGGCCTCATCGTGGCCGAATGCGCTGCGGAGGCGGGAATCCCGCCCGGCGTCGTCAACGTCATCACGGCCGATCGCGATGTGAGTGCCTACCTTGTCGCCTCGCCCTTGGTCGACAAGATCAGCTTCACCGGAAGCGTGTCGGCCGGCCGCCAGATCGGCGTGACGGCAGCCGATCGAATGGCACGGGCCACCCTCGAGCTCGGGGGGAAATCTGCCGCCATCCTTCTAGAGGACGCTGACCTCTCGACCGTGATGCCGGCGCTGGCGCCGTTCACGATGCCATTCGCCGGCCAGGTCTGTTTTGCGCAGACGCGCATCCTGGCCCCGGCGTCCCGACTGGATGAGATCGTCCAAACCTATGCCGGTATCGTCGGAAGCCTTCGGATGGGAGATCCGTGGTACCGCCAGACCCAGGTCGGGCCGGTCCTCAATGCGCGTCAGTTCGATCGCATCCTGAGCTACATCGCGCAGGGGTTTCAGCAGGGCGGCCGCGCGGTGACCGGAGGCACGCGCAGCGCACGCTTCGACCGCGGCTTCTTCATTGATCCCACCGTCTTCGTCGACGTGACGCCCGACATGACGATCGCAAAGGAGGAGATCTTCGGACCGGTCGTCACGGTTCAAAGCTATGAGAACGAAGATGACGCCATTCGCATCGCCAACGACACGGACCTGGGACTGAGCGGCAGCGTATATAGCCGGGATGTCGAGCACGCTTACGAGATCGCGTGCCAAAGAGGTACAAGACCGGCTTCTATCTGGATGAATTGTCGATCCCGCTGCGCAAGCTCGTCGGGGCCGGCTACACGCCCGTCTTTGCCAATCCCGAGGGCAATGCCGCGACGTTCGATCCCGTCTCCAACGACAAAGCCTTCTTCGGCAATGACGACAACGCGCGCGCGGCAGCGGTCAGGTTTCTGGAGGGCCATCCCGGTATCAGAGCGCCGAGGACTCTCGCGGCTGTGCTGAGGGAAGGTACGTCCGACTATGTCGGCACCTTCATTCCGGGCGGCCACGCGCCGATGCAGGATCTCATCCAGAACAAGACGCTGGGCGACATCCTGAAGACCTTCCACGCCAATGCGCGGCCGACCGGCGTCATCTGCCACGGTCCCACCGCCCTGCTGTCTACCGTTTCCGATCCTGTGGCCTATCGGGAGGCGATGGTTGCCTGCGACATCTTCAAGGCGAGCAAGATCGCCGAAGGCTGGCCCTATGCCGGCTACCGCCTGACGGTGTTTGCGACCGGCGAAGAGCGGATCATCGAAGGACAGGGCCAGCAACTCGGTGGTTCGGTTCTCTTCTACGCGGCCGATGCGCTCGCGCAGGCGGGCGCGCACGTCGATCGCATTGCGGCATTCCAGCCGAACGTCATTGAGGATCGCGAACTCGTCAGCGGCCAGCAGCCCTTCTCGTCGGATGCGTTCGGGGAGGCTTTCGTCGCGAAGCTGCTGGCGTCCGCCAGCCGCTGAGGCGAGCCCAAGCCGGCGGCTGCTGCCGCCGGCTTGGGCCCATTTTTCTTGGGTCACGGGGGACGGATGAATCCAGTATACGACATTTGAGACGTTGGCGAAGCGAACTAGGGTCGGGCTCCACAAACCACATTGGAGCTTTCAATGACTTCGAGTTCGAAGGGCACTGCGCTGGTCACCGGCGCTTCCTGTGGCATTGGTGCGATCTACGCCGATCGCCTGGCACGCAGGGGCTATGACCTGATCCTCGTGGCCCGCAATCAGGCCCGTCTCAATGAACTGGCCAAGCGCCTCACCGACCAGACCGGTCGCTCGATCGAGGTCGTCGCGGCGGATCTCGGCAACAAGGCGGATCTCGCCCGCGTCGCGAATGTGCTGAAGACCGACGCCAGCATCACCACCCTTGTCAACAATGCCGGCATCGGCGCGACTGGCCCGCTGCTGACATCCGACGCCGAGAAGATGGAGGAGATGATCACGCTGAACGTCAGTGCGCTGACGCGCCTGACCTATGCCGCGGCGCCACGTTTCGTCGAGCGCGGCAGGGGCACGATCATCAACATCGCCTCGATCGTCGGCATCGCGCCGGAGGTGCTGAACGGCGTCTATGGCGGGACCAAGGCCTTCGTGCTCGCCTTCAGCCTGTCGCTGCACAAGGAGCTGGCCGAGAAGAACGTGCGCATTCATTGCGTTGTGCCAGGTGCGACGGCGACGGACTTCTGGGGCATTGCCGGCGTGCCGGTCGAGCACCTGCCGAGCGAGATCGTGATGCCCGCCGAGGAGATGGTGGACGCGGCGCTTGTCGGCTTCGACCTGGGCGAGCTCGTCACCATCCCTTCGCTTCCGGATGTGGGCGATTGGGAGGCCTACGAGGCGGCACGTCAGAAGCTCATGCCGAACCTGTCGGGCAAGGTTGCGGCGGCGCGGTATCGCGCGTCGGTCGGTGAGTAGCCCTCTATTCGGAATCTGATGCCACGCCTGGGTCGAGCGCCACAGAGATGCTCGCCCAGTTTTTCATGGAGACACGCACAATGTCTAATCTGCTCAACCGCATCATCGAAGCCCATGGAGGGCTCGAGCGATGGAATCAGTTCAATACCGTAAAGGCCACGATCGTCACGGGTGGCGCCTTGTGGGCGATGAAGGGACTTCATCAGGATCCAGATCCCCGCGAAATGACGGTGTGGCTCCGTGAGGAAAGGGCGTCGGTCATCCCGTTCGGTGCGCCGAACCAGTTGACGGCCTTTACACCCGGCCGAATCGCGATCGAGACGACGGAAGGCGCCATCGTCGCCGAGCGTCTGGATCCTCGCGCCGCGTT
>WNFN01006661.1_pt2 | contig 12832 bp, 10 predicted proteins | sample 5400161 | NCBI WGS metagenome assembly WNFN01 (sample SAMN13153353, study PRJNA577476) | soil metagenome | isolation source: 80 cm saprolite on Douglas fir-dominated hillslope | place: USA:California | collected 2013-09-17
GAGGAGGGGGTCGAACCCACACGGTACTAAGTACCACTGGATTTTGAGTCCAGCGCGTCTGCCAGTTCCGCCACTCCGGGGCAACAATTCAAAATAGCATGCCGGCGCTCCGCACTCAAGACATCACGCCGATTCGGAGCGGGCCGCAATTCCCCGAGACTTAGAACGAAATCCTGCCGCTCAACTGAATTTCGCGGCCGGGCGTCATCGCCATGGTAATCGTTCCAAACTGCGGCGTATTGACGAAGCGGTTCGGGGTTCCAAGATTTACCTTATTCAGCGCGTTGAACGCTTCGGCGCGGAACTGGAAATTAGCTCGCTCGCTGAAACGGAAGGTGCGCGCCAGCGCGAAGTCCATGGTCTGCAGGGGCGGCCCGTACACGGAATTTCTCCCGGCATTTCCGTAGGTAAAAGCCGGTGGTGTAGCAAACGCCGCGGGGTTGAACCACTCGTCGGCGGTGCGGGTGCCAGCGCCAAACACAGGCTGGCCGGTAACGTTGGCGCGGACTGGATTCTCTCCCAGCACGGTCCCGGAGTTGGCGGTGTCTCCGAATACGGAGATGGTGAAGGGCATACCCGATTCGACCTGATAGATGGTCGAGAGATGCCAGTCCTGGGTTATTGCGCGAACCCATTCCTGCCGCTTAAAGGCGGGAATCTCGTAAACGCTGCTGAGGGCGAAGCGGTGGCGGACGTCACAGCCGGGACCTTTCTCCAGGTTCAGATTCAGATTGTTTTGGGGAATTGTGGATTCGTCCATCGGAGAACGAAAGTCCGGCGCATTGGTGAGGTTCTTGGCGAAAGTATAGTTGGCGAGAAGGCTGAGCCCATGCGAGTAGCGCCGGCGGACATTGATGTAAGCCGCGTCGTACCAGCTTTGAGCGGTGTTTTCCAGCAAGTTGATGGTGCTGACCGGAAAGGTTTCGCTCTGGATGACCGCAGTGGCGCTGCTGGGGGTCAAGGTCGTGCCCGGCACAAACGTAAGCGTCTTGAACGGGCGCCGCGGGCCAAGCGGGCCGGGCCCAGGGAGAGTGTTGTTGATCAGGTGCGCTCTTTGCAGATGGAATCCGCGGGAACCGATGTAGCCAACTTCGAGAGATGTGTTTTGCCCGAAGCTCTTTTGCACCGATGCGTTCCATTGCTGGACATATTGCGCCGGAGAATGAGAATCGAAGGCTGTGAAACTCACGGTCGTTGGCGTGAGCGTGCCCGTACCCAGAACCGGTGTGCCGAAATTCATGCCCGTGTTGAAAAGCGCCGCTGGCGGAGTGAAGTTGTCGGCTTGCTGCGTTTCAGGGAAAACGAACGGGACGTTGTGCCGCTGGTTGCACCACGTGTTGAGATCGACTGGAGTGAAAAAGATTCCGTAGGCCGCATGAAATACCAGGCCCACGCCCGGAAGGTTTTTGGCAATTCCCAGACGGGGCGCAAAGTTGTGCTTGTTGGCGTACATCAGCCCTCGCGGGTAACCCAACTCACCGCCGATGAATACAGAAGGAACGCCTTTGTTGAAAATCAGGTTTGTGTTCGTGTTGTCCTTGTCGTAGAGCGGGCTGGTGTACTCATAGCGCAAACCAATGTTGATTGTCGTCGTGGGTGTCACTTGCCAGCTATCTTCAGCGAAAGTCCCCATACCCCAGGCGCGCAAATCCATTTGCGGGATGCCAGCCTGGCGCTGTTTCACGGCGGGGAGGCTGAGCAGCATGCTGGCTAATCCGGAGCCGCTGCCATCATTAAATCCAAATTCCGTGGTGTACCCGGTGGTGTACTGGTAGTAGCCGCGATTTTGGAAAAATCCCCACATCGGCCATGTATACCAGTGATAGTCTCCGCCAAACTTGATTCCGTGGCGACCGTGCTGCCACGCGTAAGTGTCGCGGAATTCGTACATCGTGTCCCAGGCGTGCATTGGCGTGGCCGCGAAGGTATCTCCAATTCCGGTATAACCCTGAGCGGCAATTCCGCCGAAGCCGATTCCCTGAATACCTAGCGCTCCAACGATATCGTTGACTCCATCGTTCTGTGAGGTCCGGTCCATCGAAAGCCGTGATACTGCCAGGGACGCGGTATTGACCCTGTTGCTGGCAAAAATATGGTTCCACGACCCAACAGCCTGCTGGGACAGGTTATTGAAGTTCACGCCAAAGCCGGGAAGGTTTTCCGTCGTCGAGGTCATGCCGCTGCTCGGAGAGAATCCATGTTCGCCGCCGGCCGAGTAGCGCACCAGCAAGGTGTCGCCGTTCGAGAAATTGTGGTCCACCCGGAAAGTTCCCTCGTTCTGGAAGTGGGCTTCGTTCCGGACATCCAGGTAATTGTTGGAGTCTGCGGCGCCCGCCACCATCATCATGTTCGCCATGGGAACATAGGACATCAGGAAATCCTCGAGGAGCGGATTGATCCTGTTTGTGGGAATCTGATTATTGGGAAATTGCGCGCGTGTGTAAGGGAAATTGGACGGCCCGGTCGGCAGACTCGGGTTGTAGCTGGGATTTGCGACGGCGGTGGTCGGATCGTAAATTTTGACGCTGCTTGTGCTGAAATCGCCCTTGGCTTCGTCCGGCGTCGGGACGGTCAAAATCTGGGCATTGGCCTGCGCCAGACGCAGGCCTTCGTAGTTGACGAAGAAAAACGTCTTCTTTCCAAAGAGGGGGCCGCCGAACGAGGCACCGAAATTATTCTGTACCAGGTGATTATTCCCCATGGAGTCGAACGTGCTCGCATCCATCGCACCGTTACGGATAAACTCGTAAACCGTTCCGTGGTATTGGCTGGAGCCGGAGTGCGTGACGATATTGATTTGTCCGCCGCCGGCGCCTCCCATGTCCGCCGTATAGCTGCTTGTTTCCACTTGAAATTCCTTGACCGCATCGGGAGAAGGACTCAAATTTTGCGTGTTGAACGTGGGATCCGTGTTTGTCGCGCCGTCGAGCAGGAAGAAGTTAGCGTTCGGGCGGGCTCCACCAATCACCACAGCCGATCTTTGCCCCGGCCGCCAGTACAGCGGATTCGTGGATCCCGTCTGCGCGCCAAACCCCACATGTGCGCCGGGCACGGTGAGCACGAGGTCGATCAACATACGCCCGTTCAGCGGCAATTCGGCAATGGATGTGGGCTCGACAACTTCTCCTACGCTCGCATCGCTCGTTCGCAAAACTTCGCTCCCAGCGGTGACCTTTACGTCTTGCGCGACGGAGCTAAGCTTCAGGCTGATCTCCAGGGCTAGCTTCTGTCCGACCTCCAGGCGCACGGTCTGGGTGGTCGCCGCAAAGCCGGAGGCCACAACCTTTAGCTGGTAATCATCGGGAAGGAGAGCCGGGGCTTCGAATAGCCCTCGCTGGTTCGTGACCACGCGGCGGACCGCTCCTGTGCTGGCAGCGGTCAATTCGATGGCAGCTCCGACTACCGGAAGGTGTTGTGCATCCGTCACCGTTCCCGTGAGAAGGGCATAGTTGCTCTGGCCGAACGCGGGAACCGCGAGACCAAGTAAAAATAGAAGTACGCAGCATCGCTTCATGTGGTTGTCTCTCCGAAAAGAGAATGCCCGCTCAAACGAACGTATGGTTCCGGGCACAAGAAACAAACTATTCCGCCGATGTGAGATGGACGTGAGATATGTGTTCAGCCCCGGGTAGGTGGACTCTAGCTGTCAGGTACGGTGGCCAGCAATAGTAGGAATGCATTAGAGGACACCTGCGGCCAGTTTCCGGGCCAGGTAAGCACCCTTTCAGTCCAGCACCATCACTTCGATAACCCAGAGTTTTCCACAGCCCACGGCTGGACTCGACCATTCCAGCGCGTTACGATGACCCTGCCTTCGACAGGGGTCCCCCCACGGGACATTCGCAGGCACGTTCAGGATTCTCGACATGGCAACCGTCACGGCCCTCCCCTCCGGAGCGCGCCCGGAGCACCGTGGTCTTTCCTTCTGGATGGACCGCGTCATCAAGGAACTGGAAAACGTCCGCTCGTCTCCCAACGTGGACGCGGTTCACGACCTCCGTGTGGCCATTCGCCGCTGCCGCTCCGTCGCTGCGGTCATGGAAGAGGTAGACCCCGATCCTGCCTGGCCGGCGATGCGAAAAATCGCGCGCAAACTCTTCCGCGAGCTTGGTGCACTTCGCGATTCTCAAGTGATGGAGGAGTGGGTCAAGAAACTCGCCCCCGAAACGGATCCTGTCCGCACGCACCTGCAAACTTCGTTCGAAACAAGCGAACCCCATCTGCGTGAGAACGCATTGCGCGTGGCCGCCAAATTCGATCAAAAATCCTGGAAGCACCTCGAGCGTACTCTTGGCCATCGCTCCCGTCTCGTGCCCGTCGGAAGTCTCGCCGCCGAATGCCTCGCGCTAGAACGATTCGAAAGCGCGCGGGAACTTCACGCCAAGGCTTTGCGCACTGAAAAACCGAAACCGTGGCACGCACTTCGCATTGGACTAAAGCGCTTCCGCTACACCGTCGAAAGTTTCCTCCCCGAGCAATACACCGCCTGGAACGATAATCTGAAGCGCCTGCAGGACATGCTCGGCGACGTTCACGATCTCGATGTCCTTGCCGAACTGGTGAATGAGTCGGACTTCCTCGAAACAGAAGACTCTCTAGGACTTTGGCAGGATATTATTGAGCGCGAGCGCCACGAACGCATCGAAACCTATCGCCAGCTCACTCTCGGCAAGACCAGCGTTTGGAACATATGGCGTTCCGGGCTGCCTACGAATGGCCGCGTCGAAACGGCCGCTCTCGCCCGCTTGCGCGCTACCGCCCGCGCTGTTGATCCACACTTACGCCGTACCTCTCAAGTTTCCCGTGTGGCCGTGGCTCTTTTCGATGCTTTCAAGCGAGCTGATTCTTCCGCTGCCTTCGGCGACGCGTCGCTTCGCCGGGTGCTGCTCGCCGCGGTTCGCTTGCACGGCGTTGGCGATGCCGAAGGGGGAAAATCTCCCCAAAAAGCCGCACGCAAATTCCTGCTTGGCCTGCCCCCACCTCCCGGATGGAGCAACCAAGAGTGGGAGTTGCTCGCGCTGGCGGTTCGCTACCATCGCGGCAGCGAACCTCGCGAACAGGGTGGTCCTTTTTCGAAACTTTCCGCCGACCAGAAGAAGCGCGTCCGCGCGCTTGCGGGCGTTTTGCGGCTGGCGCGCGCGCTGCGCAAGTGCGGTGTCGCGAGCGGCGCAGGGCTGCGCGCCGAAAAATCCAGCGAGGCCATCGTTCTGCGGGTACCGGGCCTATCCGATGATGTGGAATCAGCTTCGCGGCTGGCGGCAGCAAAACATTTGCTTGAAGATTGCCTTCAGATGCCGTTGATTTTGAAGGCCCTTGTGAAGCCGGAGAAAGTCGTTGCCCTAACGCCCCGGCCCGCTCCTGAGTTTGCCGTCCTGGCTTCCGACTAACGAAGTTCGCCTATCTATTTCCCGGCGCGCCGCAGCAACTTGGGAGTCGCCAGCCAAACAAGCTCGCCAATCGGCGGCGAGAGTCGTTTCAATTCCACGAATGCCACACCCGCTTTTTTTAATCCAGTCAGGTGCTTCTTCGCCCCGAGTGCCGTAGCGAGAACGTCGTCGAGTTGCGGAGCATGTCCAAAGAGAAAAACCGAAGACGCCTGCTTCTCCTTTGCAAGCTCCCGAAACAACAGCGAAGGCTCGGCGCCCGGCAACAGCAAATCCGTTCGCCGGATTTTTTGCTTGGCGAAGTCCAGCGCGCCGGCAAAAATTTCCGCTGTCTGCGACGCGCGCACGTAGGGGCTCGTCAGGAATAGATCCGCGGTCACACCAAGCGCTGCGACACCTTTTGCCACTTGCTTGGTCTTTTCGATGCCTTCCTCTGTCAAATACCGTTCCGGGTCCGGCGGGCACTTCGGATCTTCACGATCGATGGCCATTCCGTGCCTAACTATGTAGAGCTGCATAGTTCCCTCTCAACTTGGTGCCAGAATTGGCGCCGCGCGAAATCAAGCGCAACAGCCCTGACATTTCTTTTTCGGCTTATAACCAAAAACTTAAAGCTCTCAGGGCGCCGTCGTCTCAAATCTTCCGCCACATCTCCGCGAGCGTGCACCTGCAAACCCACGGCGCCCTGCTGAAACGAAGCGCGAACCTTCAGCACTTTCTGCCGGTGCGAATGATCGAGAGCCTCCGCGATACGCAAGAGCGCCGCCAGTCTCCGGGTGATCCGCTGGTCGGCGCTGTTCAGCGAGGAGTAGGCCATGTGATGTCCGGCGGGCTCCGACTTTCGATTGTGATAGCGCACCAAAGCCGCCACCACCGCGCGGTCGCGGCCTTCCAGGCCCGGGATATCGCCGCTCATCGCCAGGTACTCACCATGTTTGTGATGTCCGCGATGGCTGATCATGTGCCCGGTATCGTGCAGGAGCGCGCCAGCCTCCAGCAACACTCGCGAATGCGCAGGCATGTGGTGCACGGCCTGCAATTGATCGAACAATTGGATACTCAGCTCGCGCACGTGCTCGGCGTGCTGCTGTTCGTATCCGAGCCGCCGCGCAAAACTCCGCGTGCCCACGAGCAATTGCCGCGCCGCGGCGTTGTAGCGGTGCGGCTCTTTCCGCGAGAACACCTCCCGAGCAATCTCTTGAAGAAGCCCTTCGCGCACACCCACGCCGGGAATCGCAAAGGTCCGCAAGTTCAAATAGCGCCCCAACGTTAGAAATGTGATGGCGGCCACTCCGATCACGTCCGCGCGGTCGCGCCGCACGGCATAGGCTTTCATGCGCTCGCGCACATCTCGGCTCAAAATGTCCGGAAGGCGCGAACGAAGGAGGGACAATTCCATGGTCTGCAAGCCGTGCTGCCGCGGGCCGGGCGCGATATTCGCCAGCGTTTCCGCGTTCCCGCCTAGCGCCACCGCGATGCTCTCCCCAAGATTCGGCCGCGGCACCAACTTGGATTCCAACAATGCGCGGACGTACCGCCGAACTTGCTCCGCCTCTGCCGCGCGAATCACGCCGGGGAGTTCGAGCGTGGTCATTAATCGCACGGTGCCCACCGGCAATTGCGCGGCCTGCTCTACGTTGTGGTCCCGCAATATGCTGAGCTCGAGACTGCCGCCGCCGAGATCGACGATGCAACGAGGCGGGGCCTCCGGTCCTAGCGCGGCTAGTACCGCTTCCCTGCCCAGCCGCGATTCCTCCGCGGCGCTAATTACTTCCAGCCTGATACCTGATTTCTGCTTAATGCCGCGAACGAAGGCATCGCGGTTTCGCGCCTCGCGCGTCGCGCTTGTCGCCACCGCGCGATATCGGGTGACGCCGAATTCGTCCATCAATTCGCGGAAATGCCGGAAGGCTTTCGCGGCTTTGCTCGAAATCTCTTCGCTGAAGCGGTGCCGCACGAAGACGCTCTCTCCCAGGCGCAGTGGGTAGCGTTCCGTGTGCACCGGCTCGATATCCAGCGCAGAATACGCGCGCGCCACGGACAAGCGCACCGCGTTGGAACCGGCGTCGATGGCCGCGATATGAACCGGCTCGGACATTTCAGGATTTACCGCCAGAGGTGCGCAAGCGCGGCGGAAGGCGTGTATTTCGTCGCGCGAATTCCCAATTGCTCGCCGATGCGGTGTCGCAATTGCTTGTTCACAGCAGGGACGCTGGCTTCCCCGTCCAGTTCGAGGAAACTGTGCTTTTTGGCCATGACTTCAAATTCACGCTTGATCATTGTCTGATAGCGGATGAAAGACCAGTAGAGATCGTGTGAAAGCGACATGTCTCGCCCGGCTTCCCAATAACTGATCGCTTGCGCTTTCTTGAATTCGCGCCCAAAGGCCGTCTCCGGCCGCACGTTGAGCCAGAACGTAAGGTGCGGCCGCAACGCCATGGCGTAGAGACCGCTCATGTAGTCGCGATTGATGCCGCGCACCACGCCACGCGCAATCAAGGTGAAAATAAATCGATCCGCCAAAACGATCGTCCCCGACCGCAACGCCGGCAAAATTCGGTGCTCTATCTGGTCGAAAAAATCCGTCGCGTACATCAGCGCCAGCGTCAACCGCGTCGCGGCGTTCTTCGCTAGCAATTCATCGATGTCGCGTCCCACCAGATTCGAACGGCGCAGCCCGCTCGTCTGCACCGCAAACCCTTCGGACTCCAGCCACTCCTGCAGCAACGCAATCTGCGTCGACCGCCCCGACCCGTCCATCCCTTCAATCACAACTAGGCTGCCGGTAATTTCGCTGGGGTCAAATCCAACCAGCGGCTCACCAAAAAAATATTGCGAGGAAGCTTCCTCGATCGCCGCCGCCGTCTTGGCTGCAACTAGCGGTGTCGCTGGAACAGCGGCAGGCGGTTCCACCGATGGAACCGCTGCTGCCGTTTTTTCTTTTTCCTGGTCCGGCATGATTATTCCGCTTCTAGAGCGCGAGGAGCGAAGCGCTTGAGATCGATTTTGGAAGCTACGATTTCGCGCATCTGTTTTTGCAACTTGTTCACAGGCAGCGTGCCATCCAATACCACGAAGTTGTCGGTGTCCACCATCTTGTCGTATTCTTCCAAAATCCGCGCTTGGAACAGCCGGAAACTCTCGGCCCGATCATACGACATGCCCAAATCCATGCCCGCTTCGTAGTATTTGAGTTTGGGGCGCCCGCTCAGAATGCGGTGCACCGCCACGTCCAGCGGCGCACGGAAATAAAAGGTTATGTCCGGAACTGGGGCAAACCGGTATAAATTCCGCAGCCATCGCGCCGGACAGCCCCGCGCGGCATCTCGCGCGAACGCCGTATAAACGTAGCGATCGGCAAGGACCAGGTAGTCGCCCTGCAGCAGCGGCATGATCTGCCGCTCGCAACGATCAGCAAAATCCGCCGCATGCAGTAGCGAAAACGTTGTCGGAGTCAGCAACCGCCGCTGTTTTCCCCGTCGCGTCGCCGATTTCACCAGCGGCGATGAATTCCATTCCGTGAAATGAAGCCGGTATCCGCCGATTTCCAGCCACCGCTTCAACAAATAAAGCTGAGTGCTCTTGCCTGAACCGTCCGTTCCTTCCACTACAATCAAAGCTCCCGGGTAAGAGCGGCTGGGAACCGGCTTGCCCGGTTGCGGAAGGGTGGATTTTGCCGGCTCGCTCCGCGGCGCCTTTTGTACGACGTCTTGTATTTCGGTCATCTGATTTGAGAGAAACTCGTCCGCCCGCGAGAGTAATCTTTAATTGTTACATTTGCATTACAACACACGCACCCGCTCGCCGCAAAGCTCCTGGCCGCATCTAGAAGAGAGTGATTTTTATGTGCAGAAACTTCTTCGGATTCTTCCGGAAATCACCGATCAGCAGGCGCATGTCCCCCGTTAGATTCGTCAGGTTGTCGTAGAGTTTCGGGTCCGAAAAAATTTTTCCCGCTGTGGACGAATTGTCATTGAGCTTCGCCGTTGCCGTGGAGAGGTTCGCGCTGGTTTCACGTAATTTGGTGTAGAGCGTATCGTCCGTCGCGAGCTTTCCTAACGTTCCCTTTCCTTCGCGCACGTCCCCGATCATCCCATTGGCATTGGTGATCGCTTGCTTGGCCTGATCGTACAGCGTCGGGTCGTACATCAGCTTTCCAATCGTCCCTTTTTGCGCACGCACGTCCGCTAGAATCACGTTTACGTTGTCCAGCCCTTTGTCCACTTTCGTGTACATCTCGTCCGAGGTCACAATCTTTCCCAGCGTGCCTTGGCCCGCCTGAATGTTCGCCAGCATCGCATCGCCCTTCGCCAGCATGCTGTTGAGGTGGTTGTACGCCTGTTCGTCCGTCAACAGTTTTCCCAGCGAGCCCTTCCCTTCCTTCACGCCCTGGATCAGTTCACTGATGTCGTCCGAAAGGGCGTTGAGGTTTCCCAACACCTCGGCGCTCCGTTCCACCACTTCCTTCATGGCCTTCTCTTCCGAACCCGGAATTACGCCGGAGTCCCCGATGGGCGCCCCCGTGAGACCTCGTGTGATGCTTACATATCGGTTGCCCAGAAGCCCTTCCGTGACCAGCCTCGCGATTGAATCCGTCAGAATGTCGTTCTGATACTTCTTGTCCACTCGCATTACAACTTCGATGTTCTTATTTTTGTCGAGTGCCTTGCCCTGCGTTCGTGGCAATAGCCGGATCGATTCCACGTTTCCCACTTCCACTCCGTCCAGCCGCACTGGGGCTCCACCAGTCAAAAGCGCTACCTCCGGCAGATATGTCTTCAGCCGGTACTTGGGGCTCAGGACTCCTCCGCCGCCAGTCACATAGAAAATCCCCGCTGCCAGCACAAACAGCCCCACCAGCACGAACAGGCCAACGCGCAATTCCGTCCATGTGAGTTGTTTTCGGCTCGCCATCGGTGCTTCCCTCCCTCGCTACGTCGAATCAGACTACTCTAAATTCACACCAGAAATCGCTTCAGATAAGGGTCCCCGGTGTTGGCCAGTTCGCTTTGCTCGCCTTCGAAATAAATACCGCCGTCCTTATAGACCAGAAAGCGCGTCCTGGCCGTGTTTGTGGCAGCCCCGCCGTTTCCGTTCTTCGCGTTGGGAACAACCCGTCTCGTCGCCGGATCGAAATGAAAATTCGCCAGCGCAAAACCATCCTGCAAGCGCTGCGTGGCCAACAGCGCGGTCACTCCATAGACGTCCCGCAGCCGCAAGATCAGCGTGATGATCGTCTGCGAGGTCACCGGGTCGAGCCCCGCCGTCGGTGAATCGTACAACACGATGGGCGGGCGGTTGATCAGCGCCCTGGCAATCGAAACTCGCCGCCTCATTCCCCCCGAGAGTTCCGAAGGGATTTGATCCAATGTGTGCTCCAGTTCAACAAATCTTAAAACTTCCAGAACTCGGGACTCGATCTCTTCTTCTGGCACCCGCTCTTCGCGAAGCCGGTAAGCCACATTGTCCGCCACCGACATCGAATCAAACAGCGCGCCTTCTTGAAATACGAACCCGACCTTCTGCCGGAACGTCAGCAACTCGCGCTCGGGCATCTCCGAGACTTCCTTCCCCAGCACAACAACGCTTCCGCTGTTCGGCGCCAGCAGCCCGGCGGCCATCTTCAACGTCAGGGTTTTTCCCGTTCCCGTTTCCCCCATCAAAACCAGCGTTTCCCGCTCCTGCACCTGGAAGGTGACTCCCCTCAGCACTTCGCCTTCCTCGAACCCCATGCGCACGTCTTCAAACGTGATGGCCGGTCCGACGCCTGCCCCCTCTTTTGCCGGTGTGTTCATGGACTTACTTGGTGATTATATCGGCAAATGCACTCTGGTTTTGAAAGGAATCGTCCTGGAAGATTCGAACAAGCGGGCCCTTGCATCAGAAAACTTTGTCGGAGAGGAATAGCGAAAGCTTGGTCAAAAACGCATCGGCCACGATGATCAGCACCGAGCCTACTACTGCCGCCGACGTCGTGGCGCGCCCCACTCCCTGCGTGCCGCCGCGCACCGTCAGACCCTTGTAGCACCCGATGGTGGACAAAATGAAACCGAATATCACCGGCTTCGAAAATCCTTGCATCAGGTCCGCAAAATCCAGCGCGTCAATGGCTCGCCGCCAGAATTCCACTGCTCCCAGCCGGAGCGAAAACACCGATGCGGTGCATCCCCCCAATAGCCCAATAAAATCCATCAGCGCCGTCAACAGAGGGAGCATCAGCAAAGCGGCAAGCAATCGCGGCGCCACCAGCTTGCGACTGGGATCCGTTCCCATCGCCCTCATCGCATCGACCTGCTCCGTCACTAGCATCGATCCCAGCTCCGAAGCAATGCCCGTTGCACATCGGCCCGTCACCAACAGGCCCGTGAACGCCGGCCCGAGCTCCCGTACCAGCGCAATGGCCACCACGTCGCCGGTCAGCGATGTCTGTCCAAATCGGATGAATTGCGATCCGGTCTGCAAAACCATCACCGCCCCAATAAAGAACCCCGACAGGAGAATAATCGGCAGCGACCCCGCTCCGATAAAATCCATCTGCTCCAACGTGTCTTGAAAGTAGTGCGGACTTGTGAAGATGTTCACAAACGCGCGCCCGGACATCAGCGCGTAATCCTGAACGGCGGCCACGGTTCGTTTCGCCGCGTTCCCCAATACGTCGGCGACCGAGACGGTTTCTTCCTGCTTGGGTTGACGGCCGGTAACCTGAAGAGGCGTGTCTGCCACGAGTACCTGTTCGCGTCGGCTTTCCGCGACGAACTTCTCGTCACAACATCCGCCTCGAAAGCCTAACCGTGCCGCCACATCACGTCAAGTCAGCGCTCACTCTTTGGTGCCAACCATAATCAACTAAGTCCCTCCACCAGCCATGAGATGCAAATACAATTGCGGGTTGTTATTCTCTTGAGGGCATGAAGTCGCAAATCGCATATCTCGATCACCTACAGATCGCCGCCCCGAAGGCTGCGAAGCGGCCGCCCGGGATTTCTACGGCGCGCTCCTCGGTATGCAAGAAATTGAGAAGCCTGAACCGTTGCGCGCCCGCGGCGGCTGCTGGTTTGAATGCGTCACTCAGCAACTCCACATCGGCGTCGAAAAGGATTCCCGCGCGCCGGGCCACCCGCGTTAGCCCCACTGTCGCTCTGCGCTTTGAATAAACAGAACCTCGCGGTCCCAATTGCATTAGACCGCATCCTCAGTGACAATGCCCCACAATTCTCAGTGCCCGATCAATGCGCCGGCCGGAAACTGGCCAATACCCGACCGCACTAGTTCGCCGGATATTCAACCCAATATTGCCCCTTAGTTCGCGACTAGTGCCATAATTCGACACTACCGTTGTTCAGGACTCGAGACTTCCTTCAGAACCGTTTGGGGGGACGACCGATGCGGAATTGGAATCGTTGCCTTGGAGCCACCGTCGCCGTCACCGCGCTGGCATTCAACACGAG
>WNFN01071147.1_pt1 | contig 12826 bp, 9 predicted proteins | sample 5400161 | NCBI WGS metagenome assembly WNFN01 (sample SAMN13153353, study PRJNA577476) | soil metagenome | isolation source: 80 cm saprolite on Douglas fir-dominated hillslope | place: USA:California | collected 2013-09-17
CGGCACCCGGTCCACGACTCGTTCCACGACCAGCAAGCCGCATCCGGCCCGCACATCACGCTCGGTGACGGCGTTCAGGTCACGCTCAGTGAGCGCCGGACAGTCACGCACGGCCGTGCCCGAGAACGCGCCGGCCAGGACGCCAGGCGACCATTCAGAACGCGCTCCTACGGCTCGTTCTGTGCACCTGCAAGGTGCCGCTCCTGGCCGGGTACGTTGTGCCGGAACTGGTAATTCTGGCTGCCGTTAGCGTTGTCAATTGGGCGTGATTGGCCCTTGACCGGAGCGATATTGCATCCGGGTCGCGTCGCGGGCCTGGAGCCGAAGCGGCATGCTGGTTGTCAGCCATCTGGGCTTCTCTGTCGCGTCTGGAGGAGTGGGCGCATGGTGGTTGCGATGGCGTGGCACTGTGGTGGCTGGGCGGGATGGTGGTGCGAGGTGTCATGGTGTGGTTCGGCCGGATCGGCGGCGCAGGCTGGTCAGCGCGCGCGGCGGCGCCGCGCTGGGCTGGCTGTGAGCGGGGCGGAGGATCGGTGCCGGGCCGTTCGTTGAGGGCGCGTGGGTCGGCGTTTGCCGCGGCGGCCTGCGTGTCGCTGTCGGCCGTGGCCGGCTGTCAGGGGGCGTCGGAGGGTGCTGGCAGGTGGGGCACGGCGACCGAGGTTCCCGGCACGGCTGCGCTGAACAAGGGCGACAGCGCCCAGGTCACCTCCGTGTCCTGCGCATCGGGAGGGAACTGCAGCGCCGGAGGGTTCTACCACAACGGCTCGGGCTACGCCCGGGCGTTCGTGGTCGGCGAGGTGAACGGCACGTGGGGCACCGCGATCGAGGTTCCCGGCACGGCTGCTCTTGACCAGGGCGGCTGGGCTCAGGTCACCTCGGTGTCGTGCGCGTCGCCGGGGAACTGCGCGGCCGGCGGGGCCTACCGCAGCGACTCGCACCCCCCTCAGGCGTTCGTGGCCAGCGAGGTGAATGGCACCTGGCGCACGGCGATCGAGGTTCCCGGCACGGCGTCCCTGAACAAAGTGAATACCCGCAACACAGACGGGGGCGCGGGCATCGCATCCGTGTCGTGTGCGTCGCCGGGGAATTGCAGCGCCGCAGGGTTCTACACGATCCCTTCCGGAGACACCCGGCCGTTCGTCGTCAATGAGGTGAACCGAACCTGGGGCACGGCGATCGAGGTTCCTGGCGTCGCTGCCCTCAGCACTGGCGGCAGCGCGTCGATCGCGTCGCTTTCGTGTGCGTCGTCAGGGAACTGCAGCGCCGGAGGGTCCTACCGCGGGCCGCTAGCGAGTCCCACCGGGGCACGGCTCCAGGCATTCGTGGTCAGCCAGGTGCACGGGACCTGGCAGCCGGCCGCGCAGGTAACCGGGACGGCAGCCCTGAACAACGCCGGGACCGCCGCGGTCACCTCGGTATCGTGCGGCTCACCGGGGAACTGCGTCGCCGGCGGGTACTACGCGGCGGATCGCCGGGCATTCCTCGTCCGCGAGGACCACGGCACCTGGGACACGGCGACCGCGGTTCCCGGGCTGCCGGCCATCCGGGGCTTCGCCGCGATCTCCTCGGTGTCCTGCCCGTCGGCACGGAACTGCACCGCGGCAGGTACCGACGTTGGCGCGGGCTTCGGGCGGCCATTCGTGGTCAGCGCGGAGAAGGGCACCTGGGGGATGGCCAGGCGGCTCCGCGTCCCGGCGGCGTTCAAACGGGCCGGGTTCACGATCGTGTCGGTGTCATGCGCCTCGGCGGGCAACTGCACGGCGGGCGGGTATTACAACTATCACCTTCCCAACGGGGCGTTCGTGGTCGCCGAGAAGAACGGAACCTGGGGCACCGCGAGCGCGATTCCGGGCCTGGCGGCACTCAACAAGGCCGGGCAGGCCCAGATCACCTCGGTGTCGTGCGCCCCCGCCGCCGGCTGCACGGCCGCAGGGTACTACTCCGACCGCACGTCCGGCGACCGCCGGCCAAACGGCACCCAGGCCTTCGTCGTCAGCCAGCACTAGCCCATCGCACCCGACGACCGGAGGTCGCCCGCCCCGTACGGCTGACCATTCGGTCCCAGTGCACGGTTCAATCGGCAGATCGCTCTCCCATGCCACCACCGCGCCGCTCGGCCAACGCTCGGTCGGCTCGTTATGCACACGGACAGGGAGCTGAGGCCGGCGGCCGCGGGTGCTCACAGAACCGCTGTTCGGTGCTGCCGTGGCGTGGGTGTGGAGTGGCCATCCTGAGTGTCTTTAGGCTGATGGTCCAGCGCTAAGGCCCGGTGTCCGGGTTTGTGCAGCCCGGCCTGATCCGCCCGGCGTGACAAGGCCGGTTTCGTAGGCGAGCACGACGGCTTGGGCGCGGTCGCGGAGGTTCAGCTTGGCCAGGATGCGGCCGACGTAGGTCTTGGTCGTCTGCTCGGCGATGACCATCGTGTGGCTGATCTCGGCGTTGGACAGGCCGCGGGCGATCAGCCGCAGCACTTCGGATTCCCGGTGGGTGAGCGCGCCGAGCGTGGCCGGGAACGGCGGGTCCGCGCGCGGCCGGCGGGCGAAGTCGGCGATCAGCCGCCGGGTTACAGACGGGGCGAGCAGCGCGTCGCCGGCGGCCACCACCCGGACAGCGTGCACCAGTTCGGCGGCGGTCGCGTCCTTGAGCAGGAAGCCGCTGGCACCGGCTCGCAGCGCCTCGTAGACGTAGTCGTCGAGGTCGAAGGTCGTGAGCATCAGCACTCGCGGCCTGGCCGGGCCGGCCGCGGCGCCGAGGATCTGGCGGGCCGCCTGCAACCCGTCCATGGCCGGCATCCGCACGTCCATCAAGATGACGTCAGGCTGCAGGTGCCGGGCCTGGCGGACCGCGTCGGCGCCGTCGGCGGCCTGGCCCACTACCTCCAGGCCCGGCTGGGCGGCGAGTATCGCGGCAATGCCCTCCCGCACCACGGCCTGGTCGTCGGCGATCAGGCACCGCGTGGTCACGCCGCCGCCAGCCGCGCTGCCGGCCGTCATGCCGTCTCGCCGAGCGGGAGGACCGCCAGCACCACGAAGCCGCCGTCGGGTTCCGGGCCGGCCGACAGCGAGCCGCCGAGCAGAGCCACCCGCTCGCGCATCCCGGTCAGCCCGTGACCTGCCTTGTGCAGGTCACGGGACGGGGTAGCGGGCCCGCCCGGGCCGTTGGCCACCCGCAACAAGACAGCGTCTGAAGCATGGTCCACCGACACGGTGACCTCGGCTCCTGGGGCATGCTGGCTGACGTTGGACAGCGATTCCTGCACGATCCGGTACGCGCACATCCCGACCCCGGCAGGTACCTGGTCCAGCACGGAGGGTACGGACAGCCGGACCGATACCCCGGCTTGCCTGGCAGCATCGATGAGCGAGGGCAGGTCAGCCAGCTGGGGCTGCGGCGCGAGCTCCGCGGGCTGATCGTGGCGCAGCACGCCGAGCAGCCGCCGCATCTCCGTCAGCGCCTCGCGCGCCTCTCTGCTCAGCGAGCCGAACTCGGCGCAGACGGGCTCCGGCAGGCCGCTGAGACGGTACGGCGCGCTCTCGGCCCGGACCGCGATCAGCGACATGTGGTGGGCAATCACGTCATGCAGTTCCCGCGCGAGCCTGGCGCGCTCCTCAAGCGCGGCCCGCCGCGCCCGCTCAGCGTCGGCACGCCCGGTCTGAGCGACCAGTGCCCGCTGCGCGCGCAGCCGGGAACCCATACTGTCCACCGCGATCGCCACTGCGGCGAACGCGACGGTCGCGCTGGCCGGGCCGCCCAAGTCCGGCACGTCGGCGATGAGCCACAGGCCCCACGGGATGAGGCTCAGCGCCCCCATCCAGCACAGCACCGGCCGCGGCTGGCGGACCCCGGCCAGCCAGAATGCCCCGAGCAGGGCGAGCAGCTGCGGCGGGCCCCACGGCCAGCCGCCCCACCAGGCCACGGGTACCAGCGGGGTAAGCAGCAGCGCGAGCCACCCGATCCGCCAGGCCAGCATCGGGTACCTGACCGCCAGCGGCAACGGCGCCACCACCGCCACCGCCAGCAGCCGCTGCCCCAGGCTGGGCGGCAGCTGGCCGGCCGGCACGCGCGCGGTGGGAGGCAGCAGCCCGTGCATGCTGGCCACCCCGTGGATCTCGCCCGCGTTGACGACGCACAGCGCCAGCGTCGCCAGCGCGAGCGCGCCGTACGCCGCCCGGCGCTCCGGCCGTGACCGCCAGCTCCAGGCGGGGGCGGGCTCAGGGCCGATCAGCACCTGGGGGCCGCCGGCTCATCACGCCAGCGTGGTCATACCCAGGTATCGGTTCGGGCCCTGGCCGGGCCTGATTGCCCGCGTTGGTATGACCGCAGATTGGGCTCCCTGGTGTGATGACCGAGCCGCGGACCGGCGGGCACCCTTGAACTGCGGTGCTGTTCCACCGCGAGCCGCGCCGCATCAACCGGCTGTTCCTGGAGGCCACCATGAATGTCGAGATCACCGGTCTGACCCGGCGCTTCGGCCGCACCACTGCGGTGGCGGGAGTGAACCTGCAGGCCGGCCCGGGGGTGTTCGGGCTGCTGGGACCCAACGGCGCGGGCAAGACATCGCTGCTGCGGATGATGGCCACGGCGATCCCGCCTACCTCGGGCCGGCTGCGGCTGCTCGGGCGCGATCCCGGCCGCTACGGGCCGCGGCGGGAGATCCGGCGCCAGCTCGGCTACCTGCCGCAGAACCTCGGCTATTACCCGGGCTTCACCGTGGCCGAGTTCGTCGAGTACTTCGCGCTGCTGAAGGAGATGCCGGCGGCGCGGATCCCGGCCGCGGTGGCGGCCGCGGTTGACCGGGCCGAGCTCGGCGGCAAGGCGAAGGCGCGGCTGCGCACCCTGTCGGGCGGGATGCTGAGGCGGAGCGGGTGGCGTTCCGTGCCCTGCTGCGGGACATGGGCCAGCGGGCCACCGTCGTGGTCAGCACGCACCTGGTGGAGGATGTCGGCGCCGCCTGCGCCCAGGTCGCGCTGATGGACCAGGGAAAGATCGTCTTCCAAGGCACCCCGGGTGAGCTGGCCGCTCGCGGCGACAGCTGCGGCACCGGCGATGCGCCGCTTGAGCGCGGGTACAGCGCGGTCCTCGCAGCGGCACGATCATGACCGCCGCGATTGCTCCGGCCCCGTCCCGGCCGATGCCCATCGCGCGCAGGCCCGGGCTGGCGGCGGCTCGGCTGCTGCACCTGGAGCTGCGCCACAACGCGATGCTGTGGATGCTGCCGGTAACCATCGCGCTGTTCTGGCTCGTCACCTACCGCAAGACCATGACCATGCCGCCGCTGTGGAACCTGCGCGCGGCGAACATGCAAAGCGGGGCGATCGTGGATTTCATCGTTCCGGTCGTCGGCGCGGCCGCGTGGATGGGGTCGCGGGAAGCCCGCCGCCGCACCGCCGACCTGGTGATGATCACCGCCCGGCCGCGGTGGGCCAGGCAGCTCGCCGCCTGGGCCGCCACCACGGGCTGGGCACTGGCGGGCTACCTGGGCTGCCTGGCCGTCCTGTACGGCGTGACCGCGCACCATGCGAGCTGGGGCGGGCCGCTCTGGTGGCCGGCCGCGGTCGGGGCCGCGAGCCTGCCGGCGCTGTCCGCGCTCGGGTTCGCCGCCGGGACGCTGGCCCCCAGCCGGTTCACCGCGCCGCTGGCCGGCATCGCGGCGTTCTTCGTACTCGCGCTCAGCACCCAACTCATCCGCGGCAGCCAGTCGTACTGGCAGATCTCGCCGGTGGTCACCGGTCCCTGGGACACCGGGCCCGACGCGGGGGTCGCCACCTTCTACCGCTACCTCCCTGACCTGCCCATCGCCCAGGTGATGTTCCTGGCAGGCCTCACCCTGGCGGTGCTGGGAGCCCTGGCGCTCCCCGAGGGCTCGGGCGGGCGTTCGGTGCGCGCGGCCGCCGCGGCCGTCAGCGCGGCCGGCCTGCTGGCCGCCGGGACCGCCGTCGGCCTCGCCGGGACCGGCAAGCTGGACATCCACGGCATGATCGCCATCCCGGCCCTGCACGATGCGGCCAGCGACCGTCCGATCCGCTACACCCCGGCCTGCAGCCACACCGCGATCCCGGTCTGCCTGAACCCGGCCTACGCGAGCTACCTGCCCGGCACAGCGACCGCTCTCAGGCCGGTGCTCGGCGAGATCGCCGGCCTGCCAGGCGCCCCGGCCCGCATCAGCCAGGCCGCTGCCACCTACGCGCAGGAATCAGGCAACTCCGTCGCCATCGGCCTGACCGGCCCGCAATTCAGCGGCGTGCCGCCGGTGTACCGCCTCCTGCTTCCTGACCAGCTGGGACCTGCCATGACTGCCAGCGAGCTTGCCAGCCAGGTGCGGAACCTCGCCGGTCCCGATCTCGTGGCCACCGTCACCGGAGACGGCCCAGGCGCATCCCAGGCACAGCGCGCGGTCACCGCGGCGCTGATCACGGCGGCCGGCCTGACGATCCAGCCGACGGCGGGGCTGGCACCCGGCTCGCCGGCTTACGCCGCCGCCCGGCGGTTCGCTGACTTGCCGGCTTCGGCCCGGCGTGCCTGGCTCATGCGGCACCTGGCCGCGCTGCGAGCTGGCCGGATCACCCTGGCGCGGCTGCCATGACCGCCCGCGGGATACGCCGGTCGGCGCCGGCGGTCACAGTCAGGCCGCTGCGGCCGGGAATGCGCCTGGTGCAGCTGTACGCGGCCAGCCGGCGCATCCCGCCGGCCCTGGCGGCGATAGCGGCCTGCGGCCTCGGCCTGCGGATCGCGCTCATCGGGCACTGGGACGCCTACGGCGCACTGCAGCTTCCGCTGGTCTTCGAGGCCGGGGCCGCGGTGGCCATCATCGTCACCACCGCCAGCCCGCTCGGCGAGCCAGAACGCGTCGCGGGCGGGCGGCTGCCGTTCCTGCGGCTGGCCGCGGCGCTGGTGCTGACCGCGGCGGCGATCGGCACGCTCGCCGCCGCAGGGACCGGAGCGCACCTGGCCGGCGGCACCCTGGACGTGCTGCGCAACGTAGCCGGGATGACCGGCATCGGCCTGCTGTGCGCGGCCGCCATCGGCGGTGCCCTGGCCTGGGCCGGCCCGACCGGCTACCTGGTGCTTGGCGTGTACGCGCTGTACACGCAATGGCACCGCCCCGCGCTGACCACGCCGTGGCTCTGGCCGGCCCGGCCACCGCACGACCTAGGCGCGGCGATCTGCGCCGGCCTGATATTCACCCTCGGGATGGCGGTCATCACGTTGCGCGGAGCCCGCGATCCCGTCGGCGAGTGAGCCCGATCTCAAGCTCAGCAAGTTACGGCTGCGGAGTGCACCACCTCGCCTAGGCGCAGCGACCCGAACCGGCGGATCTGTGCTTGATGACTAGCCCGACCTCAGCCGCGGAGCGGCGCACCGAGTCGGCGATATGGGCGGCGATGAAACGTCTCCCGCTCAGTGACGAGGCAGGCAGGCCGGGTAGATGGACAGCTTCCGGCCACCAACTCGCTCTGATGATGACAGGGCGGCGTCGATTACAGAGAGTGATCAGAATAATCGACAGTGGGCAACCTGTGCAATCTGTGCGCCGGAGCGTCTCCACGACTCGTTCCACGAACGCGACAAACAGGACAGGCATTAGTTTCGAAAAATGTCGACTACCTGCGAGCCCCCTTACGGAATCGAACCGTAGACCTTCTCCTTACCATGGCCACGCCCCACCGCCCTGGCTACACTGCCTGCACCGATGGCACACCGGAATGCCCAGCAAGCACAGCATGCACCCAGTGCGCACGGCACCCGGTCCACGACCCGTTCCACGACCAGCAAGCCGCATCCGGCCCTCACATCACGCTCGGTGACGGCGTTCAGGTCACTCAGTGAGCGCCGGACAGTCACGCACGGCCGCGCCCGAGAACCCGCCGGCTCGGACGCCAGGCGACCATTCAGAACGCGCTCCCAGCGAGGCTCCGCCTCTGACCGCCGAGATTGATGGTTCTGCCTGCTCATCCGTGCCGGGCGGTTCAGGCTGGGGGCCATAGTGCCGGCTGGGCAGGGCGGTTGTCATGTCGCATGTGGTCACGGTCCCGGAACTGCTGGATGGGCACACAGTGCTGGACATCGAGTGTCTGGACCGGATCTACCTGAATGGCTACGTGCCGGGTCTTCAGGTCGGCGGTCAGGTGGTGTCGTTCATGACCCAGCATCTGGGCTGCCCGGTCCCGTCGCCGGCGATCATGGAGAAGATCGGCACCCGCTTCCGGCGTGCGGTCAGTGACTTCGCCGAAGCTGGGCACATCCCCGTTGTGCGGTTCGGCAAGGACGACCGCAAGATCGAGGTGATGCGCCGTCACCTGGCCGCGCAGGCCGCGACTGGCCGGCCGGGAGTTGCTGCGATCGGGGTGGCGCAGGAATACCAGAACGTGTTTGCCGCTTCGCAGCGGCAGCGGCCCAGCGGCGTGCCGTGGTTCTCCTTCACCAAGGCCGACCGGCGGGTGACCTGCTTCTACTTCTAATGCGCCACGAGGCGCCCCGTCATATCCCCGATCCAGTTGGGAGGAATTTGGAGGAATATTCTTGGGTCTAATGGCTTACCTGGATCTGAAAGGTGAAGGGGACAATAGCATGCCAGGAAAGCAGCGACCGTGTTCAGGCGTATGAAGCGGGGCGCTGCGGGACCCGCGTGATATGGCGAAAGCTGGAATTGCCTGAATCCCAATCTCCAGACGACGCAAAGTAACGTCCGCCGGAAAGACGCCTGAAACCGGCGCCGCATTCTGCATCGGTATGGTGGAATTGCTGATGCAACCTCCAGGATGCGGGGCGATGCCCAGTGAGGGCATTCAAGGAGATGAGTGGGGCGCCTAAGTCACGCTCGACACGTATGACAGGGACGAACGTGGGATCGCCTAAGGGGCGCGAGCCCTATGGTGACGCAGGCCCCGTAGTAGTCGCAGGAGTTACGACCTGCCAGGGAGGGCGGGAAAGCCGTCCGCAGGGCGAAGCGGGCCAGGTGACCGGATATTCGAAGGGCCGGGCGGCATGCGTAATGCAGAGCGCCGCAACGGTACTGGATGTCCTCCGTGATCGCGGCAGGCGTGGCCTGCCGTGCGACGAGCTGTACCGGCAGTTGTTCAACCCGCACCTGTACCTGCTGGCCTACGGGCGGTTGTACTCCAACGACGGAGCGATGACGCCCGGGGCTGACGGGGAGACCGTGGACGACATGTCGCTGGGCAAGATCGGGCGCATCATCGATGCGCTGCGCCGCGAGCGCTACCGGTTCACCCCGGTGAAACGCGTCTACATCGCGAAAAAGAACGGGAAGCTCAGGCCGCTCGGCCTGCCGTCCTGGTCGGACAAGCTCGTCGGCGAGGTGATCCGCCTGCTCCTTGAGGCGTATTACGAGCCGCAGTTTTCCGGCCGCTCGCACGGTTTCCGCCCCGGCCGTGGCTGCCACACTGCTCTTACTGAGGTGGCGGTCAGCTGGACGGGGACAACCTGGTTTATCGAGGGAGACATTTCCGACTGCTTCGGGTCCTTGGATCACGAGATAATGATCAGGACGCTGGCAGAGAAGATCCACGATAACCGGTTCCTCCGGCTGCTGCGTGGCATGCTGCAAGCAGGATACCTAGAGGATTGGGAATGGAACGCTACGCTATCCGGCGCCCCGCAAGGCGCTGGTGTATCCCCGATCCTGTCCAATATTTACCTGGACCGGCTGGACAAATTCGTCGAGACAGTTCTCATGCCGGAATACAACCGAGGGAAACTCCGCAGGCACAACAAGGAGTATACGAAGGTGCAATATGCGCTCGCGCAGGCACGCAAGCGCGGTGACCGCGCCGAGGCGCGCAGGCTGCGGAGGCGGCTCCGCAGCCTGCCCACCGGGGATCCCCAAGATCCCGCCTACCGGCGTCTGCGCTACTGCAGATACGCAGATGACCACCTCCTCGGGTTCACCGGACCAAAAGCCGAGGCCGAGCAGATCAAGCAACGCCTGGCCCAGTTCCTGCACGATGATCTCAAGCTGGAGCTGTCGCCGGACAAGACGCTGATCACCCACGCCCGCACGGGCGCGGCACGGTTCCTCGGCTATGAGATCACCGTCCAGCACGCCGACCGCAAGCTCGCCCGCGGCCGCAGGTCGGTCAACGGCGCGATCGCGCTGCGCGTGCCCGTCACGGTGGTCAAGGCCAAATGCGCCCCCTACCTCAGGCTCGGCAAGCCCGAGCACCGGCCCGAACGGGTGAACCTCGGCGATCACGAGATCGTCGGCATCTACGGGGCCGAATACCGGGGGATCATCCAGTACTACCTGCTGGCCGGCGACGTCTGGCGACTGCGCCGGCTGCATTGGGTCATGCTGACCTCGATGCTCAAGACCCTGGCCGCCAGGCACCGCTCAACGGTGACGGCGATGGCCCGCAAGCACCAGGCCACCATCGCCACGCCGTACGGGCCGCGACGGTGCTTTGAGGCAAGGGTCGAACGTGACGGCAGGAAGCCGCTGGTGGCACGGTTCGGCGGCATTCCGCTGCGGCGGCAGAAGAAAGCGGTCCTCACCGACCGCCACGCAGTCCCCGGCGCGACCCGCAGCCAAGGCAGGGAGCTGATCTCCCGGCTCCGCGCGGGCCGCTGCGAGCTGTGCGAACAGCGGGCCCAGGTCCGCGTTCACCAGGTCCGCAAGCTCGCCGAGCTCGCAAGCCAGGGACGACCACAGCCCGCGTGGGCACAGCTCATGGCCCGGCGGCGCAGGAAGACACTCGTGGTCTGCCCGCCCTGCCATGACACCATCCACGCACGGCAGCCAACCGCGAAACTCACGGGATAGTCACCGGAGAGCCGCGATGCGGGGAAACTCGCACGTCCGGTTCGGGCCGGGGGCCGCCGGAAAAGGACCTGCGATGGCAGGCACCTCGCCGACGGCCTACCGGCACCCTGTGGGACGCCGGCTTCGGACCCGCGTTCATCAAGGTCTGCGCCTACTTCCCCTACCCGGTGAAGGTGTGGGTCAACGGCCACGAGTGGGCCAAGCGGCAGTGCGCGCGGGCGGGCATCGAGTTCACCCCGTTGTCCAACGGATTCGCCTCCTGCGCGGACCCGGCCCGGCTGCAGGCGATCTGCGACCGGCTCGGCCCCGGAACGATCAACGTGTTCTTCCACCGCTGGATGAGCCTGCTGCCGTTGCCGCTCACCGATCACGACCGGGCCGCCGGGTACTGGTGGGAGCTGTCGATGCGCCAGATCGAGGTTTCCCGCACCCTGGTATTCGACGCACCCCGCCACGCGCGAGGGTTCTTCGAAGCCCTGGTCGCCGACAACCTCGACCTCGGCCGGCCCGACAGCGTGGAGCTCGTCTTTACCGGCAAGAACGAACGCCGCGGGCGGCCGCGGAAAGAGCCGCTGACGTTCAAGACCAAGGTGGTCACCCGCGACACCGACGTGACGATCAACGCGTTCTTCAAGCACTCCCGCATCAAGCAATACCTCAAGGATGGCCGGGCACTGCGGATCGAGACCGTCATCAACTCGCCGGACGATCTGCGCTGCCACCGCCGCCTGGCCCATCTGGACGAGTTGCAGGCCAAAGCCCGTGACGTGAACGCCCGGCTGCTCGATACTGAGCGGGTCGGGCAGGGTTGTGTCCTTGCGAGCCCAGCCTTTGAGCGGGTCGCGCAGTCCTCGGTCACCGCCGAGGGCCGGAGGGCTCCAGCCCTACGTTTCGGCGACCCTCGGGTCATGGCCCTGCTCGGCGCCTTGTGCGCTGGCCTCAACGCCCTCGGGTTCACCAGCCGGAGCCTTCGTGCCCAGGTGAGCCGCCTGCTCGGCGCGGCCTACACCACCAATCAGATGAGCTACGACCTCGGCAGGCTGCGCCTCAACGGCCTGATCACGCGACTCGACGGCACCAACACCTACCGGATCACTCCCGACGGACAACGTGTCGCGATCTTCTACACCAAGATCCACAACCGGCTACTGCGCCCGCTGCTGGCCGCCGACGCGCCCCCCGCACCCGCCGAACTGCGTCACGCCCTGGCCACCATCGACCGGCACGTCCACGACTACATCAACACGGCCCGGCTGGGAAACGCCGCCTGAAACTCAAGATCAACGTCAAAGGTTGGACCCCAAAGGAGCGCTAGGTACCGTCCTGACGCTGCCACCGAGTGTCGCCCCCCGCGGAATGTTGCTACCGGTGGTAGCATCGTTCCATGAACGACAGACGTCGGCCGTACCGGCGCCGCGGTGACGAGACGCCAGAAGGATCGGCTCAGCTCAGCGCGCTGGAGCAGGCACTAAAGCAGGCACTCGACTCGGTCCCAAGAGACCAGGTGGTCAAGTGCATTGTGTCGGTTCTGCCCACGTCGGTGTTCGTCGGGGACAGCGGCAAGGTGCACAGCGGCAAAGTAAAGAAGGTGAGCGTGTCCATGCCCGAAGAGCTAGCCGAAGCGGTACGTGCCCGCACCGGAGCCGGGGGCTTCAGCCGGTACGTCACCGAGGCGGTCGACCGTGAGATCAGGCATGACCTCCTCGGAGAGCTAGTCGATGAACTCGAGGCCGAGTACGGGCCGGTGCCACAGGAACTCCTCGACGAAGCGAGGCGTGAATGGCCAGACTACGAGGAGAAATAGGCGGAACGCTGGTCCTGGATGCCGAGGGCCTAGTAAAGCTGTCGAATGGCGACCCTCGGGTTCTATCGCGCGCCAAGCTGGCTCATGTCAGAGACGCCACCGTCGCCATCGCGGCAACTACGCTTGCTGAGGTGCTGCGCGGCGGTCCACGCGATGCGCCGGTGTACCGCGCGCTGACCAGGGTCAGGGTCATCTCGATCCACGCCGGGCAGGGACGCGCGGCGGGCGAACTGCTTGGGCGC
>WNFN01210712.1_pt1 | contig 12825 bp, 16 predicted proteins | sample 5400161 | NCBI WGS metagenome assembly WNFN01 (sample SAMN13153353, study PRJNA577476) | soil metagenome | isolation source: 80 cm saprolite on Douglas fir-dominated hillslope | place: USA:California | collected 2013-09-17
CCCGGATGCAGATGCGCGGCGAGCCGCGCCAGTCCCTCCGGCTGGTACAGCGCGGCGTGACGCGGATGCAGCAGACTGCGCGGCGAATGATCGATGTCCACCAGCACCGCATCGAAGCGGCGAGCAGGTGCTGCGGAATCGAAACCTTCGGCGGAATCCGACATCGAAAAGAAATCGCCATGGACGAGACGACAGCGCGGATCGCCGGTCAATTCCTTGCCGAGCGGCAGCAATCCCTGCGCGTGCCACTCGATGACTTCCGCAAGCGCATCGACCACGATCAACGATCGCACATCAGCGTTTTCGAGCACGGCGCGCGCGGTGTAGCCGAGCCCGAGGCCGCCGACCACGACGTCGAGATCGCCGCGACCCCGCGCCGCCAATCCGAGCCGCGCCAGTTCGATCTCGGCGGCGGTGAACTGACTCGACATCAAAAACTCGTCGCCGAGTTTGATTTCATAGATGTCGATATCGGACGATGGCGGCCGCCGCCGCCTCAAGGTGAGCAGCCCCATCGGCGTCGGGCGAAAATCCAGTTCTTCGAAAGAAAGGCTCATGCGCCACCCGCCCCGACCGCGGCGCTGATAGCGCCGCCAATGCCCGCGGATTTGCCGGGGCCCCGATGCACCAAGCCCATCGCCGCGCGCTTGCCAAGGGCAGCGGCTAGCGAGTAGAAGGGCGCCAGATCGCCGGATTGTTCGAATCCGGCCGCGAGCAATTGCCCCATCGACCGACTAACATATTGATGTCGCTGAGCAATTCTTGGGGAATGGTGTAACGGTAGCACAACGGCTTTCGGGCTAAGCCGTTGAAATCTCTCACCTGGTTTTGAAAACCCCCTCCATTTTGATCCGGCTATTTCCGGTCACTTCTGAGACCTTTGCAAAACGCTTCTCGTTGTCCTCCGTGTTGAGCAGATTAGTTCGTTGATGGCGAGGCTGTCATCCTTGGGGTTGACGGTGTTCCCGATTTCAATGTCCTGCACTCGCGCAAGCACGATGACGAAGTCCAGCCGTATGCCTTCGACATCCTGACGCTCGATGGCGCGCAAGACCAATCTGGCGCGGCTATTCGCGCGACGGCCATTTTCGTGTTCGCCAGGCACGGGTGCCCTTCGGCGGGACCGTGCTCGAGAGCGTGGCAGGCGAGCAGCCGCGTGGTCCACAATTCATGCGGATAACCCAGCTCCTTCGCCTTCCGGCACAACAGCGGGCTTTCGCTTCCAGCGAGATCGTCGGCTCGCCGAACGACCGCTTTGCGCCGCCAAAACCCGACCTTCCCTGAACGGACGTGGTGGATGCAATCCTTTTTCCAACTTGGGCCTTGCCTATTTATATGACGCACATCATGTCATCAAACGATGTCTATCAACTAAATTCGAGGTATGGAGGCGCTTATGGCGAGCTCACACGAGAACTCCCCGCCGTCGCTCTGGAACCGCATCGCCCTTTGGGCAACTGCAGTCGCGGAAGCGGCCGAGATGGATACTTTTGGCTATCTTGATGGTCGCATCGCTCACCTAGAGAGGCGGATTGCAACCCTCGACCGGGGCCGCTGTCTGTCGTTATCAACCAGTAACGCGGGCAAATCCCATATGGCAGGTGTGAGGTGCACGACATCGGCAGCGAGCTGCGATGAGGCACACCGCAGTCCGATCCTCATTGAGCGCCGATGTCGTTGCTTAGCACTTAGCGGACTCAGTGCTTTGCCAAATGTCCGCTTTGCGCTGCCGGCCAATCCATAACCGCTCGTTTCGCGAATTGAACCCTCGGCAAAGATAGGCTTCACCAATTCGAAGCACCCAGCGCGGCTCACTTTGGTTGTCCCTAGATTTTCAAAATGAGCGGTAAATGCTGTCGATCTCGTCTCGGCCGCGTGCTCAAGCAACCAACGGCGCGAGTCCGCGGCTCGCACCGGATTTTTGCAAAACGCGCTATTCCAGTCGGGACGGAACACCTGCAGCGGCTGATGCATAATGTCCCCACTGAAGACAGCGCCATGTTCACCGCTTCGGAGCTCTATGGCCACGTGGCCAACTGTTTGCCCTGGCGTCGGATGAAGCATAAGGCGATCTCCCACTGCGGCTTCACCATCGCTGATTTTCTCCTGCCCACTCCCGATCACTGGCAAAACACTGCTTGGTAAACGCCGGCGTTAACGCCCTCCTTTCCCGGGACCTCGCAAGTGTTCGTATTCGGCCTTAGAGAACACGTACTTCGCGTTAGGAAACGTTGGCACCACCGGCCATCGAGCAACCTTGTATTCCAACCACAATGGTCGACGTGAAGATGAGTGCACATCACATAGTCCACGGACTCCGAGGAAAGACCAGCCTCCGCATTCCTTTCACCCGAGAAGCTTCCTGATGGCGTCGCGTGCGCGGGCATTTTCTGCGGGAAGACCAATGGAGATTCGGATCCACTGATCGAAAGGTGGAAACGCCCGCGCGATCTCGATACCTTCTCTAATCAGTTGCGCCGCGATCATTTCGTGCGGCTGTCCGGTCTCGAAGAATACGAAATTTCCCCTGGAATCCGAGCGGCGGCGCCCGAGCGTGTCGAGCAACGCGTGCCACTTCTGTCGTTCTTCAACGACTTTCAATCGCATTCCGTCCACGTAGCCGGGGTCTCGCAGACTGGCAGCAGCGGCCGCCAGCGCGAGCCGGTTGAGGCTGTGCGCGGCGCCAACGCCGTTGCGTTTCAAGGAAGCGGCAAGCCTTTTCGGTGCGACCGCGTAGCCCATCGGCATTCCGGCCAGCCCGTAGATCTTTCCGAAAGTCCTGTTCAGCCACGAGACAGTCCGGGAGTGGGAAGCCAAGCTGACGCGGCACTGGCTGAAGGTCTGCGTCGGCGCCGCCACGGCAAAGCCGGATGCAGTTGGTATGTTGATGAGACATACCTCAAGGTGAATGGCCGCTGGTGCTATCTCTATCGCGCCATTGACCGCAGCGGTGCGCTGGTCGACGTGATGTTCAGCGAGCACCGTGACATGGCCGCGGCGAAGGCGTTCTTCCGGTCAGCCAAGACGGTCACCGGCGTCACACCTGACCGGGTCACCACTGATGGGCACGACAGCTACCCGCGGGCAATTCGGACGACGTTGGGCAAGGCGGTGCGGCACAGTACCAGCCGCTACTTGAATAATCGATTGGAGCAAGACCATCGCGGCATCAAAGGCCGCTACCGGCCGATGCGTGGGTTCAAGTGTCCACGCTCCGCTGGCCGGTTCTGCCAAGGCTACGACGAGTTGCGTAACGTCCTTCGCTCCCGCCAACGCCAGCATATTTCCGCCACCCACCGACCGTATTGAACCTGCTCGAAGCCGCCTGATCGAACGTCGTCACCGATTGAACAACAGGCTACACTTGCTGGCGCGAGCGCTGACAGAACCCGGTGAATATGCTCGGGTCGCGCATCGCAGCAGGAATCGTAATGCTGCACGGCTTCGACGTCGCGGAGCACGGCCGCTTCGAGCAGCTGGAATTCAGCGGTGAGATTCATCGAGTCACCTCCTCGACCGGGCCGACCAGGTCGCAGATGGTGCGGGCGCGCGTCTCTATGTTTGCAGGACAGGCACTATCGTCAATATATTGGACAGATCGCTGTTGACGCAATTCACGCGATGCGACTAGAGCGTCGCGTAAATCGGGCTTGCCGGACGGGCTGTGAGGATGCCGAGTTTGACCGCGACGTTGATCTGCCGATCGATGACCTCGAAGACATCGGGTCCCCATTCGGTCGCGTAGCTCCCAGCCAGCCGCTTGGGCAAGAGCTCGATTGCCGCGCGTTCGGAATCGGGAATCCCCATCGCGCCATGAAGCTCCGCGAGCAATTGCGGATTCTTGACGACCTGGCGATTGACCTCGACCTCGATATCGACGATGCGCTTGGCCAGCGCGCGATGCGCGTCGAGCCAGCCGCGCTGCGCCGCCCGTCCGGCCAGGAAGGGCGGCGCCGAATCGCCCGTCGCCTCCTGCCACATATCGCCGACCCGCGCGATCTCGCGGGCCCCCGCCGCGACGAGCCGCGTCGCTGTCGGCTCGAGCAGGATGACGGCATCGACGTCGCGGCGCTCGAAGAGTGCCAGATTGGCGGTCGGCGGGCCGAAGAAGAGCTGGAAATCGCGCTTCAGATCGAGGCCCGCCAAAGCCGCCGCGATCCGCGCCTGCAGGAAAGTCTCGGTCGTCTCGGGCTGCGTCGCGATGCGCTTGCCGATCAAATCCTTGGGCGAGCGATAAGAGCTGTTGTCGCGCACGATCCAGCGGCCGTGATTGTTGAGGCTGGGCCCGATCAGAACGATATCGGTGCCGTGCTCGACCGCGATCGCGGCACCGATCGAGCCGAAAGCGCCGATATTGAGCGCGCCGCTCAAAAGCTGAAGCTGGATCTGTCCGGGATTGGACTCAACCCAGCTGAGACGCAAGCCCTTGGTCAATTCGGGACCGCCGCGCTCGATCAAAGGCCGCGTGATGGTGTCGGCAGAGCCGGGCCCCGCTTGGGCAAGACGCACCTCCTCCGGCTCGCTCTCGGCTCCGGCGATTGCACGCAACGGCCAAGACGCCGCCCCCGCCGTCAGCGCCAGCGCCGCTCCTTTCAGCGCGTCGCGGCGAGAGAGAGAATGCTTATCCGACGGCGTGCAGATCACGTTTTTTCTCCAATAATGCCAAGGGCTCCGCCGGCTCGGTGCTTTTGAGCGCTGCGATGATTCGCCGATGGAAGGCGAAGAGCGCGGGATCTTCGGGCGAGCGCGGCCGCGCCAGATCGATCTCGATCGTCTCGAGAATGCGCGCGGGCGGACCGTCAAGCACGAGAACGCGATCGGCGAGGAAAGCCGCCTCCAAGGTGCTGTGGGTTACGAGCAATCCAGTGGGCGCTTGGTCCTGCCACAACTCTTGCAGCAAGAGTCTCAGGCGCCGCGCGGTCAGTTCGTCCAAGGCGCTGAACGGCTCATCGAGCAGCACGATCGCGGGCTCGATCGCGAAAGCGCGGGCCAAGGCGACGCGTTGCCGCTGCCCGCCCGAGAGCGCCAAGGGATAAGCATGGGCGCAATCGGCGAGCCCCACGGCGGCCAGCATCTCGCTGCCGCGGCGCTGATCCGTACCAGCCGCATCGATCGCGACACGGATGTTATCAGCCGCCGAGAGCCAATCGAGGAGGCGCGGCTGCTGAAATACCATGCCGATGCGCGGGTTGCCTTGCCCGTCGATCCGCACCGCGCCGCGATCCGGCGTGTCGAGTCCGGCCGCGAGATGGAGCAGCGTCGTCTTGCCGATGCCGGAACGCCCGACCAGCGCGACCAACTCGCCCGGCGCCAGCTGGAGCGAGAAATCCTGAAACACCACCTCGGGCACAAGCGCGCCGGGCCGGCGATAGGATTTTCGCACGTGGAAGAAATTAAGCGGCGCGCTCATACCTTTGCCGCCTTGCGCCAACGGGTCAGATAGCGCTCGAGATTCTGCAAAAGCCCATATTCGATCACTGCCATGGTGATGCCGAAGGCGACCGTCCAGGCCAGCATGCCGGCGACATCTTGCGCGCTGAAATCAGCATTGAGCTGATAGCCGACGCCATCCGAGAGGCCGAAAATCTCGACGAGAACGATCACTTTCCAGGCATGGGAGAAGCCCAGCCGCGCGCCGCTCAACAAGAAAGGAAGAATGGCCGGTAGCCAGACGTAGCGCAGCCGCGCCAGCGGCGAGAAGCGGAAGACATGCGCCATCTCAATCACATCCGTATCGATCGAGCGGATGCCGTGCATGATGCTGACGATCAGCGCGGGCGCCGTGCCGAGCGCGATCGCGGTCGTCGAGGTCCTCAATCCGATGCCGAACCAGATGACACAGAGCAGTGCCCAGATCAGACCCGGAACGGTCAAGCCCAACAGCAAAGCCGGCTCAAAAAAGGCGCGGATCGTCTTGTTGCGGCCTGAAGCGGTGCCGACCGCAATCGCGACCACGAAGGCGACGGTGAAACCGAAGGCGATGCGCTCCAGCGTGATGCCGATCTGAATGAAGGCATCGCCACTGCCGACGATCCGACTGAGCGCCGCAACGACATCGCCGACCGTCGGCACAAGCGGGCTATGGAGACGGCGCGCCATGATCTCCCAGCCGAGCGCCAGCAGCAGGCAGAAGAGAAGCGGCGGAACGATCGCGCCGGCGACAAGGCTGCGCGCACCATCAAAGCGCCGCTGCGCGGGACGCGCCCCCGTTGTCGCTGGCTCTTGGAGAACGGTCATCTCTCCGCCGCGATGCTCGAGATCCGGTTGTCGACGAGCTGCTCATAGCTGGAATTGGGCGCAGTCAAGCCCCAATCGACCAGCCAATCATAAGTCGCCTGGAATTCCTCCGGCGCGTAGGGCTCGGGATCGACGAAGCGCAGCCGTGGTAGAAAGAAATCGTCTGGCGTGATGAGGCGTGCATATTGCGGCGGCAGGCGCTCGATCAAGTAGTGGAGGTATTTGCGCTTGTCGGCATTGATGAGGCGCACCGCTTTGCGGATCGCGCGATTGACAGCGGCCCAAGTCTCGGGATCGACATTGGGATTGGCGATCTCCGAGCCTGTGTAATGCGTCTCGACGATCCGCTGAAACCCTTCCTTCTCGGCGACCGTGATCCACGGCTCCACCAGAGTCACCGCGGCGATCTCGCCGCGCCGCACCGCTTCATAGCCATCGGTATGGGAGAGATGGACGGCCTTGATTTCGTCGCGCTTCAAGAACCCCTCGAGCGCTTGCAGCGTCGCATAGTGCGAGCCGTGGTGATAACGCACCGCTATCTTCTGATTGCGCAAGGTCTGCGGATAGGTGAAGCGCGATCCCGGCGCCGAGAAAACCGCTTGCGTCATGATCGCGGCGCGCTTGCTGATGATGCGACCATTCAAATGGTCCTGAGAGCGCCGCACCTGGCCCCATTCGCAGGCGCGAAAGACATCAAGTTTATTCTCGTCGATCTCGGTATGGCCTTGGACCGCCGGTATCAAACGGTGATCCTCGATGATCACCGGGTTGAGCGAGGCGATCTGGCTTCGGCGATCATCATTCTCGATGAGCTCGACCTCGACGCCCTCCGCTGCGAAAAGCCCCCCATCCCGCGCGACGAACCACGGCAATGAGAAGACACCGATCACATCACTGACGAGTTTTCTGGTCATCGCTTACGCTCCTTCATTTCTAATGTTACGCGGACGACCCATTATTCGAGCTCATCTCAGTTCTCCTGGGCCTGCCATGGCTTGTTCGCCTTGGCGATCTCAGTTAACTGCATGTCGAATAACGAGTTGTGCGAGTATCTGCTCCTCTGGTCGGAATCTTGCTGAATTCTTGATGCCGGAGACAGGAATCCAACGGATCAGCGTTCATCTGGCGGAGTGCCAGCTTGTCGAAGGCTGTGGCAGAGGTTTCAATCAGGCGGCCACCTCCCACTTGCACGGGTGACACAGAGATGCGGATGCAAGGAGCGATGAGCTACGAACGGCGGCCGATGTAGGGCCAACTATGAATTTACGCGCAGCTAAGCGACGGTCACAATTTCGCCGCAGACCCGGGTGGGCAAAGGAGTGGCGTATCTTGAGAGCAGGTTTCCCGAGCGCACGTCGCTTCGTGGCCCAGAAATTCTTGGCGATATTCTGTCGGACTAGCTCCACACACGTGACGGAAGATCTGCGCAAAATGCTGTTGGGTTTTGAAGCCACAGGCCACGGCAACATCCATTACTCGCGCATCGGCGGAGCGCAACATCTCTTTGGCACGCTCTACCCTCTGACGTAGGAGAAATTGATGCGGGGTCTCGCCGGTTGACTTGCGAAACATCCGCGAGAAATGAGCTGTGCTCAACCCCACTGATTGCGCCATCTCGCAAAGGGTCAAATTGTCTTCCATCTTCGCGTCTACGAACTCTTTGATCCTGCGCAAACGACCGGAACCTAGCCCGCCTCGGTACGTCTGCACAGAACGGTGCCGCAGTGCATAGCCATTGACCAGCGCCACGGCAAGCGCCTGCTCGACGGAATCTAGAAATAGCCGCCCACTCGGAAAGCCCGCAACTCTCTCCGCATTCACGGCCGCGGCCAGCGCACCGACTCGTGCGTCAACCAGGCTTTCCACTCTGCGTAATTCCACGTCGCCCCTTGTTCCATCACAGGCTGCCGCTAGAGCGGCGTCCGAGATGCCGACGGACAAATACAAATAGTGCAAGTCATCGGTTCGAACCCATGTCTCAAAATAACGAGGGACCAGGCACATTTCGCCCGCGCCAAAAGTAAGTCTCATCATCTCAGAACGGCGCAAGCCAACCTCAGCGGAACCAGTCCGCAACGCCATGATGAGAACCGGCTGATCTTGCACCCACATGCGCGGCTCTGTGACAGACTCAGGTACGTTGAGTTCAACCCTCATCTCACTCCTCGCTTGGTTTGATGCTTGTTCTCTATACGGAGGCGACTTGCCCCTGCCTCGATTCCACGCACATCAGACGCATGCAGAATTCAGGCTGCGTTCGAAGTCTGCGGGTGATCGATAGTCAATCGCCAAGTGCAAACGTTTTTCATTGTAGAAGCCTTCGATCCCAATCTACAACTCAAGCTTATTCCCAGAACTGTTCAACGCGCCCTGATCAATCTGGCGATTGAGGACGCAATCGCGGGGAAGAGTCGACGCCTTGACAGTCCGGCCGAGGCAGCAGCCGAAAGCGCCTCACCCCTTCAACCCTCGCTCCCGCTGAATGAATTTCATGGCTAGTCGGAGGCAGTCTGTGAAAAGTGCGAAACGAAGCGCCAGAGGTGCGGAACTTTGTGGTAGGCGAGCGTCATAGCAGTGTTCATGCTGGCCCTTGCGGACGAACGAGCGACCCACTGCATGGATGAAGCCGATTCCGGCGATTGCATAGCTGACCACATCAGCAATCACGGCAGTACCTCACGACCTGCTCAATCTGCGACCGCTGAGGAATGCCGATATCCCGCAATGTCCGGTCATCGAGTTTCGCCAAGGCAGCGACGGCCTTTTTGATCTCTCGCTCCCGGCGCCCATGCTCGGCGAGCAGCGTCCGAAGACTGCCCGCAGACGTGGTTAGCGAAGGAGTTCGCTGATAGGCGACCAACGAAGGCGACGAAGAGGATTGACGTTTCGGAAACATAAGATTCTCGCTGAACAGGCGCGAAGCTTTGACGACTGGCAGTTACGGGATCATCACAGGCGTGGACAATACGGTTACGGCCGTAATTTCGCGGCGCCACATTCTAATCATTTTTAGATTGGCTCAACGCACCCGCCAATTGACGACCAAGAGATCGCGTTGCAAATGCGACGACGCCGATCAGCTTCGCCTGCGGATATGCGGATGCGGCGACCATGAAGCGGCGCTGAGAAATTGGGATGGATCGAATATGCCGATGACCGTGGGATCAAACGACGCACAAGTTTCTGCCGGGAATTTCAAAGAAACCCCTTTAGCGAAGGCAGGTTTTACGCCGTAGACGATCCAGATTACGAACATGAAGAGTAGAACGGCACCGACCGTTCCTACCTATCCATCACCTTGGCACCTAGAGCGAACTTGCCCCACGCAGTTGCGAGCTTGCGACGCGCCTCCAGATGTTGCGAACGCTGGTATGCGCCGCTTACTCCGCCGACGAAATACGCCAGCGCGCCTTTTTCATTTGTTGTACGGGTTGCCCCCCCACCGACTGCCGCTAATGCCGCTAATGCCGCTAAACTGTCCTGTAAGCCATTGATTTCGCTGGTTGGCGCTCCCTAGGGGACAGTGCGACGTGATCCAGCTTGTGAGCGGCCGTAATGGGCAGTTGCTCGACCACCCGCACCTCGCTCGGGCATTTGTAGCTGACCAGCCGGCCCGCGCAGTACCGCGAGATCTCGGTCGGGTCGACCGTCTCGCCCGTTCGAGGGACGACGAAGGCGACCAGGCGCTCGCCGCCGGTACGCGCGTCCGGCACGCCGACGACGCCGGCCATGGCGACACTGCGGTGAGTGTGGATCAGCTCCTCCACCTCGCGCGGGAAGACGTTGAAGCCGCTGACGAACACCACGTCCTTCTTGCGGTCGGTGATGAACACGAAGCCGTCCCCGTCGACATGGCCGATATCGCCCGTGTAGATGAAGCCGTCGCGGATGGTCTGCGCGGTTTCCTCCGGTCGATTGCGGTATCCCGTCATCATGTGCGGGCCGCGAACCCGCAACTCGCCCTTCTCGCCCGGCGGCAGCACGCGCAGCCCAGTCTCCAGGTCGACGACCTGCACGTCGCTGCCGGGTATGGGCTTCCCGACCGAGCCTGGCCGAACGCCCGACTGGGCGGTTGCGGCGCTGATAGGAGCCATTTCCGACATGCCGTAGCCCTCATAGATCTCGAGCCCCGTAGCGTGCCGCCAGCGTTCCATGAGCTCGACCGGGAACGGTGCGCCGCCGGCGGGGCACATCCGGAGGGCCGAAAGATCGGCGCTGCCTAGGTTGCGGGCCGCCAGCAACCCGGCATAAATCGCCGGCGGGCCGCCGCCGAAGAAGGTCACGCGGTGGCGCACAAGCAGCTCGACGACGAGCTCCGGCTGGAAGCGCTCCGGGATCACGATCTCGCCGCGGACAGACAGCGGAACGAGCACGCCCGTCGCGAAGCCGTAGATGTGGGTAAATGGCGCGATGGGGAGGAAAACTTCGCCCTCGCCGCGCATCGGCCAGGCGTGCTCGATGCAATGCACTCCGGTCGCCAGACGACCATGCGTGTGCTCGACGATCTTGGGAAGTCCGGTGGTGCCGCCGCTGAACAACAGGGCGGCTGAGTCGGACGGCGTGGCGGCCCGCAGGCCGAGCGCTGCCCCGGCCTCGGCGACAAGCTCCGGGACCATAACATCGTCCCGCAGGCAGACAACGCTGGGGATGCCCAGATCGCCGGCGAGGCCGGTCACCATGTCCCGCGTCGCCGGGGCGCAGATAACGGCGCGCGCCGTGGCCTCCCGCAGCAGCGGCGCGAGCTGCGCGGCCGGATATTGGGGGTTGAGCAAGGCGGGGATCGCAAGCGCCTTCAGCGCGGCGAAGTAGGCGATGGGGAATTCAAGGGAGTTGGGCAGGAGCAGCGCCACTACGTCGCCCGGCTCGACTAGCCGGGCGAGACGCCGGGCCAGAGCCTCCACCGCGCGCCCCAACTCGCGATATGTCAGCACGGTATCGAGCCGGCGCAGTGCCACCTTGTCGGGCGCCGCCGCGACCGCATGGTCGAACAGGGTGCTGAGCGTCGCGACAGGCGCCTCTTGCCGATCGGCGCCGGGCAGCGAAAAATCATGCTTCATCGTCCGGTCTCCCACGTTTACCGCCGTTTCGCGGCATCTGCCGCCGCCGCGTCGGGCGACGTCACCTTGGCAGCCCGCTTCGCCACGAACTCCGCAAGTCGCGCCGCGGCCTCCGGACCGGTCATAGAGAGCGTGGCCATCAGGCTCTCGACGAACAGCCCGTCCGACTCGCTCATGTCCTGGATGCGCGGCAGCGCGTGCAGCACGCCGAGAACGGTAAGCGGAGCCATCGCCGCCACCTTCGCCGCCAGCTCCTCGGCCTTGGACTTCGCCTGCCCGTCCGGCACCAGGTATTGCACCAGCCCGGCGCGCTCGGCCGCCGCGGCGTCGAGCACGCGGCCGGTGAGCATCATGTCCGCCATCCGCGAAGCGCCGAGCAGCCGCGCGAGGTGGACCGAGGCACCGCCGCCCACATAGATGCCGCGCGTGCCCTCCGGCAACGCGAAGAATGCCGTCTCGTCGGCGACGCGGATGTGGCAGGCGGCGGCCAGTTCGAGCCCGCCGCCGATCGTCGCGCTGTGCAGCGCGGCGATCGCGGGAACGCGACCTTGGCGCAGCGCGCCAAACGCCGCGTGCCATGCACGTGAGTGGTAGAACACCTCGACCGGCTCCCGAGCGCCCTGCTCGGCCAGATCGAGACCGGCAGAGAAGCACGGGCCATGGCCGAAAATGACCAGCGCGCGGGCCTTGTCCTGAGCCCGGCGCACCGCTGCCTCGAACGCGGCCAGCAGCGCATCGCCGATAGCGTTGCGCTTGTGCGGCCGATCGAGCCCGAGCCAGGCGACGCCGTCGCGCAACTCGTAGGTGACGTCGCCGTCCGCAGCCATCGTCATCGAAACTTCTCCTTGGCGTTTACGGCAGTCGATCGCCGCCGGCCTTGAGCTGCAAAAGGGCCAGCAGCAACTGGTCCCGCCGGCCGGCGACGCGGCCGGGATCGACGCCGCCCAGTTCCTCGGCCACGCCCCGCGCGACCGCTGCATTGAGCTTCCCGTTGAGCGTCACGCTGCCCAAATCGCGCCACCAGCCTTCGAGCGGCGGCCCCAGATGCTCCAGCACATGGGGCGATGCCGCCGGCGCCGCCGGACAGATGCATGTTGAGGAACGGACCGAGCAGCGCCCAACGGAGGCCGGGGCCGTGAGCGATCGCCGTGTCGACATCCTCAACCGACGCGATGCCCCGCTGCACGAGGTAGAAAGCCTCGCGCCACAGCGCCGCCTGAAGACGATTGGCGACATGGCCCTGGACTTCGCGCCGGATGCGAATCGGCTTCTTGCCGATCGACTCGTAGAAGGCCAGCGCCTTCTGGACGGCATGTTCGGATGTCAGGCGGCCGCCGACCACCTCGACCAGCGGTATCAAATGCGGCGGATTGAACGGATGACCATCTCGGCACACGGCATTATTTTGCGCATGGTCGCGTTACGCCATCATTTCAATACGGAAAAACGCGTTTCAATCGTAACATCACGCCCCGTTGACCCTGTTGGTACAGGTGGGTCGGACACATAGAGCTGCGGTCGAATCCCATAA
>WNFN01214425.1_pt3 | contig 12824 bp, 10 predicted proteins | sample 5400161 | NCBI WGS metagenome assembly WNFN01 (sample SAMN13153353, study PRJNA577476) | soil metagenome | isolation source: 80 cm saprolite on Douglas fir-dominated hillslope | place: USA:California | collected 2013-09-17
ACAAGTACTGGGGCTTGAGCATCCCATTGTTGCATACACGCAAGGGAAGTATGAGCAAGCGGAACTATTGTATCAGCAGGCCTTGTGCATCTGGGAACAGAAACTTGGGTCTGAACATCCCGATATAGCTCGCCTACTCAACAATCTGGCCATTCTCTACTATGATCAGGAGAAAGATGAGCAAGCAGAATTGCTGTATCAGCGGGCCTTGCGCATTTGGGAGCAGGAACTCGGATCTGAGCATCCCAACCTGGCCCATTCACTCAATAATCTAGCCGAACTTTATCGGAAGCAGGGGAAAGATGAGCAAGCAGAGTTGCTGTATCAGCGGGCCTTGCGCATCTGGGAACAGGCACAGGGACCAGATCTTCCCAATACAGCCTATCCGCTCCATGGATTAGCCGCCATCTACGCTGGACAAGGCAAATACAGGGAAGCAGAGCCGCTGTACGAGCGGGCTTTGCAGATTCGCGAACACCACCTGGAACCACAACATCCCGACACAGCGGAAGCCCTACACGATTTCGCCGCCCTTCGCGCAGCGCAGGGCAATCTCCAGGAAGCCACATCCCTCTATCAACGTGCCCTCACGATCCGCGAACAGGTTTTGGGAGCACCGCATCCAAAAACGAGCGAGACCCGCAAGTGCCTGCGTACAGTGTTGCAGGCAATGGGCAAGACGGAGGAAGCGGCAATGCTTCAAGCCGTTCGGCCGGATGAAGCGAAGCTGGATCAGCCTATACTATCCGTTTGACAAAATGTTTACGGCTGTAAGAAAAACATGCAAGGAGATCGTTCCAATGAGCTCTAATCCCCAAAAAGAAAAGGCGGAACGCTTCCGCCAGTTGCATCACCAGGTGTCCCCGCTGATCCTGCCTAATGCCTGGGATGCGGCGAGCGCGCGGATCTTCGAGCAGGCAGGCTTCAAGGCCATTGCTACAACCAGTTCCGGGGTGGCCGCCGCTCTGGGCTATCGCGATGGCCAGCAGATCAGCCGGGAAATGTTGATTGAGGCTCTGGCGCGGATTACGCGGGTGGTTGAGTGCCCTGTGACGGCGGATATTGAGGCGGGCTATGGCGCTTCGATTACAGAAGTGCTCCAGACGGTCAGGGCCATCATCGCAACCGGCGCGGTGGGCATCAATATCGAAGATTCGCTCAAGCAGGAGGAGAAAGCGCTGGCCGATGTCTCGTACAAGGTGGAGCTGATCACAGCCTTGCGTGAATTGGCGAGCGAGCTTGATATCCCGTTGGTGATTAACGCGCGAGTGGACGTTTTTCTGCTGGCTATCGGCGAGCCGGAGAGTCGTTTCGGGCACGCAGTGCGGCGCGCTAACGCTTATCTGCAAGCGGGCGCGGATTGCATCTATCCTATCGGGATGCTCACCAGCGAGGTGATTGCCAATCTGAATAGTGCAATCAACGGACCGCTCAACATTCTCGGCGGGCCGCCTGCACCCACGCTGCCCGAACTCGCCCAACTGGGGGTCGCGCGCGTCAGCCTGGCCGGCGGGCTAATGCGCTCAGCGCTCGGATATGTGCGGACCATTGCCCGGGAGCTGCTTGAACATGGCACCTATGTCAGGATGGAGGCCGAAGCCCTGTCTGGCGCGGAGTTTCGCACACTTTTCGACGCGTAGACAGCATGAGCGAATAAAACAATACTTACCTTAGCCTTAGCCCATACCAGGCCAGTGAAGATAGAGAGAAAGTTGTTCCTGGTGGAGGACCAATCCCAGAATAAAGAGGGCCAGCCCAATGAGCATACCCAGACCGATAAGGCGCTTACGAGCGGTAAAGAGGAAAATGAGAGACATAATCAACTGGGCAGCGAAAATAAACGGCCAGAAGCAATAGAGCAGGAGCAGCAGGGGAAGAGCGAACGTGAAGCCAAATGTAGCGTTAGCAGCCAGGAGCATAAAGAGCGCATAAGGACCAAAACCCAGCAAAAACCCCCAGAAGGGAGAGCGCGCAAAGCGCCATGATCCATAGCGCAGGTCTTCAAGCGCCTCTTTCACTTTGCGAACCGTCGGAGGACGTTTGCTGCTCTCCTTCTCAAGCATCTGGTCGAGCAGGCGGTAGAGTTGCTGCTGCTGGCGCGTCGTAGCGGAGAGCGTGGACAGGCTGGCCCGGAGATCCTGAGGTTCCCGGCCAGTCACGAGGGTTTGCAGTGTCGCGCCCAGGCCATAGATATCGGTATGCGTGTTAGTCTGGGTTGTGCCATATTGCTCAGGCGCGGCATATCCCGGCGAGCCTAGCGACCCGGTATCTTTGATGCGGCCTGCATTGAAGCGACGCGCAATCCCAAAATCGATCAGGTAGATCTTCCCACGAGAAGTTCGCATAACGTTCGCGGGCTTGACATCACGAAAAATCACTGGCGGCTTGAGATTATGCAAATAATCCAGCACCTTGCACAATTGGATGCCAATGGCAATAACCTCTTTGACAGGCAAGGCTCTACCCGGATTCGCTTGTAGAGACTCCTCCAGCGTCTGACCTTTGATATAATCCATCACCAGATACCAGTGCTCAGGATCGGTAAAATGGTCGTGAAGACGCGGTAAACGAGCATGCTTGAGTTTGGACAGCAACATGACTTCGCGGTTGTAGGAATCGGTCGCGTCGATAACCTCGCGCGCACGCAATTTTCCAATGTTGATTTGTTTCACAGCCACACGCCGCCGCGTCTGCTTATCTCTGGCGAGATATACTACGCCAAAGCCGCCCTGACCAATCTCGCGCATCAGCTTGTAGCGCCCATGGAGCAGTGTACCTATGCCAGGTTGCGCAACTGGAGCCGGGGTGACTGGAGTGGGAGGCGTTGAGAGCATAATCTGCACAGTGGATGAAGAGGAAGATGCTGAGGATGCAAGGGGCCTGCGGCAGGCAAAGCAGGACGACGCGTGCAGCGGATTGGCTGCGCCGCATTCGTCACAAAAGAATGAAAGGGGAGCCGTCATTATGTCCCTCCCTGTGTACGCTATTCATGCCACTTGTGCTCCTTCTTGTGTCTTCTTGATCTTTCTAAAAGCGTAGCACAAAAGTGGAAAGATGTCGAGTTCTCAGGACAAACCAGCAGGAAGAGAGAGGTGTTGAAGGTTTTGCCCGCAAGATCTTTATTTCATAAAGATCTTGCGGGCAAAACCTTCAACACCTCTCTCTTCCTCTTTTTACAAGTTTTTCTGGCGGGAGAATTCGGCCATCAGGCCAAACTGGGAGGGGACATTCGCAGGCTCCTGCTCGCCGCTGAGTTCGCGGTAGATGGAGGCGATATTGACGACGATGCGCTCACCGTCGGTCCAGCTAGCGTAGGCGTCCATGGGGATATCCAGGGCGGCCTCTAGCGGGGAGAGACCGGCGGCATAGCGCTGGCGGACCTCGCTGAGCAGGTATTCCCAATAGCCCTTGAGACGGGCCACGCCTTGCTTATCGGTAATTGGGCCATGTCCGGGCACAATGGTCTCAACATCCAGTTCCAGAATCCGCTCGCAGGCACGAATCCAGTTGCCTACGGGGCCAGCCCACATAATTGGATGCCCTTCGATAAAGAGAATATCGCCGGAGAAGACCACGCGGTCGCCTGGCACATAGACCAGCGTATCCCCCTGTGTATGCGCCGGCCCGACTTCGAGCAGGCGAACCTCTTTCGAGCCAACGCGCAGATCCAGCCGGTCCTCAAAGGTCTGGGTAGGCAGAAGCGGTGTGATATTCTCAAAATCAAACGCGCCAAAAATCCGCGTTGCGTACTCCCCTAGAATACCCAGATATGGCGCATTCTTGAGCAATGCCGCCATATTCTCCGGCGGCATCTCCAGCATCTCCTCTGAGCCGCCGCTGGCAGTGTACGGCGCATGATCGCGAGCATCTCTGCGGTTAGCTTGAGATCGAAAAGCGTATCGACCAGCAAAGAAGCATCCCCATCAACAATGATACCCGCGTTACTCCAGCCCCAGGTGCCGGCTGGCTGCAAATACGCGTAAACAGAATTGCCAAGGTCGTGCAATCCCCTTGTGTATGCCCAATTACTCATGATTTCCCTATCTCGTTGTATCCTGACAAAATATGCCTGTTACGTACTCCAACGAAGGACCTATCACAGAAAACGGGCCAGGAAGCCCCGCGCATTCGTGTCGGAGAAGTATGGCCTGCGCCCGCAGGCGGATACCCCTTGCGGGGAGCCGTTTTGCATGGGAACGGCTAAACCCCTACACTTAAGGATGGCTCCTCTCGTGCGTAAAGTTGGCCTCGACAAACTTATCCGACAGTTTGACGTGCAACACACTTCCTTCACCCGATACAGATGTTTAATGCTGCACCGTAGAGGTCAGAACTGGCCTCGCATTCTGACGTACCTATTTCGCCGGTAAGGGAGCTTGAGCTACGCTTGATTGTATCCAAACGCTGCGCTCAAACTGAGTCTGGTCATGTCTCAGGCTTGGAGAAGACGGGCAGAAGCCACCCCATCTCCAAGCCCCTGCTTTGAAAGCAGGGGTTCATGACCTGGGAACACGGCAACTAGAGCCACTACTATTGCTCGCCAGTTCTTTTTGAGGTAGGCCGCATAGGTGGGCTGGTAGACAAATTCCCAGCGAGGGTATTGCAAGCTGAAGAAGAGGAGTTGTCCCATCCATTTTTCCGCTCTGCCTCAAAGCAATCAAAAAACCGCTCGTGTGGGCGGGTGAAACGGCGACGCCTTATTTTCCCGTGGGGCTACCCCCAGAGTATCATCAGAGCTGAAGAGCTTAACTTCCGTGTTCGGGATGGGAACGGGTGTACCCTCTTCGCTATTGCCACACCGTATAGTAACAGATCCCCGCCGATCTGTCAAGCGTTTTTCTTAGCTTTTTTTGGACCTTTTCAAGCAGTGTGGACAAAATTCGCGTTCAAGATGAATGCGAATTTTGTCCACACTGCTTGAAAAGTCATCATCCTTCGCCTGCTTGCTCCTGGGGAGCCTGGCGCTTCTCTTTGATCCAGACCAACAAGGGGGGGCGCACACCAATCACCAACCAGCCAAGAATGATGATCCAACCGGCAATCTCGAGCCAGAAAAATACGCGCAAAGAGACAAATAGTGCAACAAAGAGCGGGGCCACACCACAGAAGATATAGAGCCCAACCAGAATCAGCAGTGCGTTGGAGAGAGGATGTCTCTGTTCCTCCACTGGGGTCTGCTCCTCGTCCAGAGCATCTGCCTCAGAGGAGAACTCTCCCTCACTTGCTTCCTCCGCTGAAATCTGCTCCTCGTCCAGAACTCCTGCCTCGGGGGAGAACTCTCCCTCACTTGCTTCCTCCGTGAGCAAATTAGAGTTATACGGCTCACCTGCTTCGTTGAAAGTCTCTTCTCCCGAAAAAACGGTTGCCTCTATAGATTCCTGTTGACACGGCAATTTCTCCGTCTGCTCTTCTTCCACTGGGAGCATTCCCCGAGATGGAGAATTATCTTCCGTAGATAAGCCTTCCCAGAGTGCGGGATCATTTTTCGCCAGAACAGCTTCTTGAGGCGAAGTATCGCCTTTGATCCATTGGACGCGTGTCAAGCGCCGTTTTCTAGTCATGCCTGCCATCCTTTCGCATTTGTTTATCTCCCCGTGCAATTGCTCTCCTAGTATACCTGAAGTAAAGGTGAACAGGAAGTCCAGGAGAGTGAGAAAGCTCACATCCTTCTCTGCTTGCACCTATCAGCAAAATATTTTATAGTTCATCAGAAACAAGCGCAATGAGGAGAAGCACATGGATGAACCAGATGTCCTCTCGGTGTCAGGGGGGCAGCGCCCTGTCAGACACGATCACGACGCGTGGCGGGCGTTCTGGATGGGCCAGGGCCAGAAGTGGCGCACGGAGCCAGAGATTGATGCTGAGCGCCAGGCAGAACTCGCCGAGTATCTCCAGGTGATACCAGACGTGACGCGGGGTATTTATCCATTCCGCAGAGTGAAGCTCAATCGGGCGGACATCGAGTGGCTGCTGGCCACTCACGAGGACGGGCGTGGCCCTGTGGATTATCACGACGAGAGCCAGCAGGAGCGCGTGGGACTTGATCTGCGCGGGGCCGATCTGAGCTATGCGCAGTTACAGAACTTGCCCCTGGCGCGCACTATCGGCGATGTGACCTGGCGCATCTGGGATAATCTCACAGAAAAGCAGCATCGCATGGCAGCAGTGCAATTGCAGCATGCCGACCTTAAAGGCGCGTACCTAGAAGAATCACGCCTCGAATACGTCAATCTGGAGGGGGCTGATCTGCGTGGTTGCCACCTGGAAGAGGCCAACCTGGGACAGGCGAATATACAGGGGGCTTATTGCGCAGACGCTCACCTGGAAAAGGCCGATCTCTGGTACGCTCATCTCAACAACGCATTCCTCTGGAATGTTCATCTGCAAGGAGCCCGGCTCTTTGAAGCATATCTGTCTGGAGCTTATCTGAATGATCTTCTACTGGCTGACGAAAAGGGGATTGGGCCGCGCCTGGTGGATACGCACTGGGGTGATGCGAATCTCTCAGTCGTGGACTGGTCACAGGTGCGTATTCTGGGTGAGGAGCACATTGCGCTCCAAAAGCTGCATGATGGGCAGGTAAAGAATCAGGCGACGCGTATCAAGGAATTTGAAGAGACGGTGCGCGCTAATCGCCAGCTCGCGGTAGCCCTACAAGCGCAGGGGCTGAACGAAGATGCCAACCATTTCATCTACCGCTCACAGGTGCTGCGGCGCAAATTGTTCGCCTTGCAGGGCACGCACAGATTGGGGGCATATCTCTTCTCGCTCCTGCTGGCCCTGCTCACCGGCTATGGACATCGCATGTGGCGGATTGTCGTCGCGTACATGCTGCTGATTTCGCTCTTCGCCGCGCTGTATTACAGCTTCGGCCTGGTCTCTCTCCCCCATATGAATGCGCTCGACGCGGTTGTTCTGAGCATCACGGCCTTTCACGGGCGCGTTTTCTCTTCGCCATATCCGCTGGGCAGCCCGCAGGGGGTGGTCACAGCCATAGAGGCCGTGACCGGCCTCGTCTTCGAGGCCATCTTTGTCGCGATGCTCACCCAGCGCTTTTTTGGTAGATAAGCTTATTGCTGCTGAGCCACTTAGCGCAAGAACACTTGATCCTTCCGCTTGACATTCTCTATCGCAGAATAGTACTGTAGAGGAAAAGAATCTTTCACAAAACCAGGACGGCGAGGATGCAGAATTTAGCGCTTACACCAACCCCTTTTATTGGTCGATCTCAAGAAACTGATGAGATTGGCGCACTGCTCGATGATCCATCCTGCCGCTTATTGACGCTCGTTGGACCAGGCGGCATCGGTAAAACACGCCTGGCGGTAGAAGTCGCCAACCACAAACGCGCGACGTTCCCCGATGGCATCTTCTTTGTGCCACTCGCCCCGCTGAACCGGGCCAGCGATATGCTGGCAGCCATTGCCGAGGCCATGCCATTTCGTTTTCAGCAGGATAATCGCAGCCCGCGCGAGCAGTTTTTTGCGTATCTGCACGAGAAACACGCTCAACGTGTACTCCTGGTAGTGGATAATTTTGAACATCTCCTGGATGGTGCAGAGATTGTTTCCGAAATTCTGGCGGTTACTACCGACTTGAAAGTCCTCGTCACCTCTCGCGAGGCACTCAACCTCCAGGAAGAATGGATACGGCAGGTCGCGGGCCTGGCCTATCCCAACCGAGAAGATGGCAAGCCGGTGGAAGATTATAGCGCGGTGCAGTTATTTCTGGAGCGGGCGCGCCGGATACGCGGTGATTTCGACCTGACCGAAGACAGTCAGAGCGTGGTGAAAATCTGCCAGCTGGTGGAAGGGATGCCGCTGGCAATTGAGCTGGCCGCGGGCTGGCTACAGACGCTCAGGCCGGATGTTATTGCCCATGAAATTCAGCATAATCTGGATATTCTAGCAACCCGTGCGCGTAATCTGCCGGAACGGCACCGCAATATTCGCTCCGTGTTCAGTCATTCCTGGCAACTGATGTCTGAAGACGAGCGCGACGTCTTCCAGAAGTTGTCAGTCTTTCGCAGCGGATTCACACGCGAGGCAGCGGAAGTTGTAAGCGGGGCATCACTACAGATCCTGGCCGGGCTGATCGATAAATCGCTGGTGCATTTGAACGCGGTGGGGCGCTACGATATCCATGAGCTACTACGGCAGTACGGCAAGGAACAACTGGACAGTGCCGGCCTGACAGAGACAGTTCAGCGGGCCTACATCGACTATTATCTTGGAATGCTGTACCGCCTTGAGCGCGACCTTAAAGCGCGGCAGCAGATTGCAGCGTTAGATACTATTGAAGCTGATTTTGAGAATGTACGCAACGCCTGGCAACTGGCGATACGGCAGAGGCATGTGGGAGCGCTTCAGCAGGCAGTCGAAAGTCTGCACTTATTCGCCGATATGCGCGGGCGCTATCACGAAATCGTAGCGCTGCTGCGGGCGGCGCTTGAGCAATTCCCACCATCTCCAAACCAGGAACAGGCGTACCTGCTCTGTCGCATCCACGCGCGGCTGGCACGCCTGATCTTACTGAGCAATATGCGCATAGAAGATGATCTACGCATCCCGATCGATACCTGTCTGGCCATGGCCCAGGAACGGCAGGACCAGGCTGAGATTGGCTTTTGCTTACTGGTCTCCGGGATCGTCGCGATTTGGGAGACCAGTGATGAAACTCCACACACCCATGCCGGGGCCTGGGTGTTCTTCCAGGAAAGTTCGGCGGTCTACGAGGCGCTCGGTGACCCTTTCTACAAGGCGGAAGCGCTGGCCTGGGAAGCATCGACGGTCTATAACGATGAAAGTCACCTTTCGAGTCAAGAACTTCTCCAGCAAAGCCTCGACCTGCGGCGCGCGATTGGGGACCGCAACGGCATCGCCTGGATCACCCTCAACCTGATCGAGGTCATGCATGCACAATTGGATTATATCGAATGTGAGCGTTACGCACGAGAGGCGCTCGTGTTGATGCGCGAAATCGGCAGCGTGAAAGGCATGCTTCAGGCTATGCTTAAGCTGGCACAAACAATCATGTTGAAGGGCAATCTGGAAGAAGCCCGAGCGCTAGCTGAGTATATGCGCGATCTGGCTGACCAGACGAATAACCTCGACGGCACAATGCTGTCGGCGAGCTTGCTGGCGTTTCTGACCTGCGTGATGGATGAAGCGTATACAGAAGGCACAGTACTGGCTCAGAAAAATCAGGCCCTTGCGCTGGAGCCGTTCTTCGGAAGTCACAAAGATCTGGGCGCGCACTGGGGACAGGCTTTGGCAGATTGCGGGCAAGGCTACTATGCAGCTGCTCGCTCGAATTACGCTTCTTTCCTCTGGATGCGCTGTGACGATCCCGGCCCGGCGACGGTCTGCCTGGCAATAGAAGCTGCCGCGCGCGCCCACGATGAAATGCTGCAAGAAGCTGCTGAACTCCTGGGCCTGGCTTTTCATCAACCCTCCTGGGCGAGCGGATGGCTGCATCACTGGCCATTGGTAGCACGCCTGCGCGCTGACCTGGCACGCCAGCTGGGCGAGGATGCATTTCAAGTCGCCTGGGAACGCGGCGGCAGTTCTGACCTGGAAGCCACGATCCGCTCGATTCTCAGCGGGTTGAACTATACACCTCGCCCGGCAGCACACCAAACGCTGCTCGAACCCCTGAGCGAGCGTGAATTAGAGGTATTGGGCCTGATTGCCGAGGGACTTTCCAACCGCGAGATTGCCCGGCGCCTTGTTCTTGCAGCAGGAACGGTAAAAGTCCATACCCGCAACATCTACGGTAAGCTCAATGTCAACAGCCGCACACAGGCTATTGCACAGGCCACCAGATTCCACCTCCTGTAACACCGCGCTACTATCCCTTGCGGCACCAGAAATACCCCCGTTTATGCAGCAGATTACCACTTTTGGGAGATCACACTACCACCGCCTGTCGGCTATGCTTACTACATCATCGATAAGCAATAAAGCCGAGAGATGAAAACCGCCATCCGATAATCAGGGCCATATTACGAGACCCAAAAGAAGGAGTTTTACATGAATCCTTTTTCTTACACCAGCCTGAAAATAATCCATGACCAGAAGATTCAAGAAGCCCTGGAGCGGCAGCGCTTTGACGCAGGGCAAGACACGCCAGGGCAAAGCTTACGCCAGGCCTGGCGCGCCTTTCTTGCTCGTTTCAGCAGGCAAGCAGATCGGAAACAAGCAGATCCCCTTCCTGGCTGTGCCTATTGCAGTATCCTCAACGGATGATCCCTTACGAGAAGGAAGGAAAAAGCCCGCGCGGCTCAGATTGCCCACCCAGCACCTCTCTCATTGTAGCAGACGGGTCAAGATTTCTGAACCGCGCTCTAGGAAGTGGAATGCACAATTGCAGTATCCTCAGCGGATGATCGCCCTCGGCAACGCTGGCATGAGCCCATTCCTTTCATGCCTCTCGTTTATCACCGCTCAACCGTTTTGTACAGCGCTTTAGGTAAACGATTTTGGAGCTGCCTGCATGGCGGCTCCAAAATTTACCCACCCTTCGACATGGCATCGGCCTGGCGTTACGCCTGTTTCTCTTGTATGCGCGCCAGTTGATGGATCAGATCAAGCGTAGCAGGATAGAGCTGGCGATAGATCCTGTAAAGATCATCGTATGTTTCGCGCACACTCCTACGCGGTTCAACCAGTATCGTGATGGGATTCCAGCTGGTTGTACGGGTGATAAGGCCGGCGGCAAGGGCTGCGAGAAAGGCATCACCATAACTGGCACCAATGGTTTTCTCTGGAATTTGCTGCTCCAGGCCTGTCACATCAGACACAATCTGCGTCCAGAGTCCTCCCCTAGTACCACCGCCAACCGCAACCAGCCGGCCAATCTCACCCCCAGCCTCGCGCATGACCTCCAACACATGGCGCACCCCATACGCCGTGGCCTCCAGCAGCGCGCGATAGAGGTGCCCGCGCCCATGTCTGAGCGTCAACCCGGCGATCAGCCCGCGCGCCTGGGGATCGAACAGCGGCGTGCGCTCGCCGGCAAAGTAGGGGAGCACGACCAGCCCATCAGAGCCAGGAGTCACCATTTGCGCTTCCGCCAGCAAGGCTTCGTAAGGCAAATCGCCCGCGATTTGTTTCAACCAGGCGGTGAGCGCGCCCGACGTGGCCATACCTGCCGCCAGTGTATGGGTCCCGGCAAAAATGCCCGCTGTGCTCCACAAGGAAGGGTACACCAGCGCCTCGCGCTGCACTTCCACGAAGAACAGCGTTGTGCCATACATGAGCATCATATCGCCCGGCTCGCTTACACCCACGCTAAGCGCCTCCGACCAGGCGTCGATCGTGCCAGCCGCGACGGGAATACCAGCCGGCAGGCCGGTCAGCGCGGCGGCAGATGGCGTGACTCGACCGGCGACCTCCGAGGGCCAGAGCAGCCTGGGCAGTGCTAAGCCCGGCGCAATCTCCCCGGCCCACTCTCCAATCCAGCTATTGGTGTGAATATCATACAGCGGGTCGCACTGGCTGGCTGAATGATGATCCAGCACATACTCGCCCGTGAGCCGTTCAATGAGAAATGAACTGGCCATCAACATCTGGCGGGTGCGTTGCCAGACCTCTGGCTCGTTGCGTCTTAACCAGAGCAGCTTTGGCCCAACAGATTGGGTGGTCAAAGGCGAGCCGCCACGAGCCAGAACAGACTCAGGGCCATACTGGCGGGTCAGATCCTCGATTTCGCGTGTAGCCCGCGTGTCGATCCCATAGAGGATGGCCGGGCGCAAGGGATTCCCCTGCTCATCCGCCGCCAGTAAACATGGTCCGATCCCGCTGACACACAGCGCCACCACGGGCCGATCGGCCTGAGCGAGCAATTCCCGGCACAACAGAAGAAAATCATCCCACCAGATGTGCTCAGCGTCATGTTCAGCCCAGCCAGGCAGCGGCAGCGAGAGCTCATGGCCGCGCTCGCTGCTGGCAATAATCTGCCCATCGGGCGTCACCAGCACCCCCTTGGAACTGGAGGTGCCAATATCGATCCCCAGCACCAGCTCGCTCATGCCGCGCCTCCAAAACCGTCATAATCGATATCCAGCAACTGACAGACCATGCGCAATTCTTCAACATGATCATCAGGAATCGCATGGATATGGTTCGAGCCATAACGCCCCAGAAATTCTTCCGGTGAGGCGTCAAAACGTGCAAAGGCGTGCGGCCAGTGGTAATCGCTCTGGCGCATCAGGGCCTCGTTGAGTTCAGGCTCGAACTGCACAAACGCGCCGCGCAACACATGCAGGCGATAACGCCCCTTGGAGCTGCCAGGTGATGGATTGAGGCTCCACCGGCCTTGAAATAGAAGCCTTCGGGATAGAGATGCACATGGCGCATATTCTCCAGCGGATCGGCACTGCGCGCCGCAAACCATGTCGCGTGCTGCCCGGAGTTACACAGATCCCAGACCTCCTGCTCGCTATGATAATGGCGCACATCTGCGAACAAGACGGGTGTGTGAGAAAGTCCTTTGAGGATTTGCATGGTCAGCGCCGCGTCCATATCAGCCTCGGTCGCACAGACATGCGTCTGTTTGGGACCATCCCAATCATAGGGATCATTCAGAAATGCCTCAGTCACATCCATGGTAGCGAGATGCGTGGTCAGCTCTGGCTGGCCCTTGATCCCCGAAAAATCCAGATGCCATTCGTCGATCAACTCACGCATGGCATAGTATGAGGCAATCTGGCGCTCAAGCAGATCAGGCGTCAGCTGCCTACCATCGTAATGGACACCCGCCGCGTGTTGTTCCAACCAGGCACGAGCAGCCCGCACTCGGCTTTTTTCCACCAGTTCAGAGCG
>WNFN01194356.1_pt1 | contig 12821 bp, 16 predicted proteins | sample 5400161 | NCBI WGS metagenome assembly WNFN01 (sample SAMN13153353, study PRJNA577476) | soil metagenome | isolation source: 80 cm saprolite on Douglas fir-dominated hillslope | place: USA:California | collected 2013-09-17
CAGATGCTCGCTCCTTACGAGCGAGGGGTCACTAGATGGGCCACAGCTGGCGACGGACACCCTTGCGTGCCAAGCTGCTGCTCATGACGAACTCTCCTGCCAGTAGCGGCGCGGCTGAGCACGAGACGATCATGGAACGACTGAACGCGGACCGTGCGTGGCTGGCAAGCCAAGGCGTCGTGCTAAGCCAATGGGGGCCCGACCCGGACTCGGGCAAGGTCAGGGTCTATCTGGCCCACTTCTGTCACCCGCCAGCGGGGCAGTTGCTCGCTGAGCGGTACGGCTCTGCAATCGTTGTCGACACTGAGTCACGGCAATGGCGCTCAACAGGGTCCAACCGCTGACAGCAACGTTGACAGCAACGCCCGCGTACGCCCGGCCGACGCTGCCTACGGCGGCAACCAGTTCTCGAAAGCTCAGACTGCCCGGCCACGCCCCGGCCTTGAGCTGATAAAGAAGCGGTCCAGGATTCATGTTCTCGCCAAGATGCCTGGCCGGAGGAAGATGTACGTCTGATATGAACGTCAACGGCCTACGAGCGGGTCTGCCCGAAATCGGCCCGAACCTCGGCGAGGGTGTACCGGCCAATATCGCCAAGTACAGGATTGTCCGCAGAGTATGCGGCAGCCCTCAACCCGGACTGCAGTGCCCAGCCGCGTCCCCGAGACCAGGTTGCATCATCAACGGCCAGCGCGCTGCGGAAGACATCACGAGAGTCAGCCGACAGATACGTCCAGGCCACCATGAGATCGCAGGCTGGGTCGCCCACTCCCAGAAGGCCGAAATCGATCACAGCGCTGAGCTCATGGTCCTTAACCAGCATGTTGGCCGGGTGAAGGTCGCCGTGTATCCAGACCGGCTGACCTGTCCACGCCGGTGCCGCTAGGGCTGCCTCCCATACCTCCAGCTGCGGGTTGACATCGAGGCTGTGCCGCAGGACTGCAGCCGAAGCTCTGGTGTTGTGATCGTGAGCGGCGAGTGAAACGCCGCGGAACTCATGGACGGAGCCCCCGGCCGGATCGATCGCCTGCAACGCTGCGATAAACCGAGCCAGGCTCGTTGCCGCCCGGCCCAGATCAGCGACACGTGTCAGGGCCGCAATCTCGCCGGTCAGCCAGGGGCACACGGTCCAGTGCCACGGGTACCCCTCCCCGGGCACGCCACGCCCGAGCGGAACAGGGACTGCCAGCGGCAAATGGGGGGCCATGACAGGAAGCCACTGATGCTCGTTGCGGACGTGCTCAGCGCTGACACGACGGCGCGGCAACCGCACCGTGAGGTCGGATCCCAGCCGGAAGATCGTGTTATCCCAGCCAGCAGACTCGATCGGCTCGACAGCCAAGCTCGCCCACTGCGGAAACTGCACTGCCACCAGACGGAGGACGAGCGGAACGTCGATCCGCACGTCGGCGGCGGGCCTGGTGCCTGGCACGGAGTCCAAAGGAGACCTCCCGAGCTGTAACGAAAGGTGAAGATGATCTTGCATTTCACGATCTCGGCGTGCGATTCGCGTGCGACAACGAGCGGCGCATCGGAGTCACGAATGGGGCTACAGCGGTACGCCTGCAGTAACCGGCGATAAGGCGGACCATACGCATTTGCGCTGGTCAACGCGGTAGTGATGTGGTGGTCAGGGGAAGGATCGAACCGCCGACCTTCCGCTTTTCAGGCTGGCGGGGGCTTCCTAGCTCCACGACCACCGAGAGCATACCGCCTGACGACAGCTTCGGAGCATATGAGCCCGCCTCTCAATCCGTGGGTCGGGAGGCGGCCCTCACCCCGGCGCGGGAGTATCAGCCCTCCACGGGAGCCGTCAAGGGTTCCAAGATCCTTTGGCCACTACTCGCCCGTACTCACACACGTCCCGCGTGTACGAAGCCTCTGCGCGGCCAAAGCATCTTGGAAGTCCTGCGGACCAAGCTCTTGACGGCTCCCGCTCCGGGCAGTGATCGGCGCCTATAGGGTGAAGGCCTCCAGGTGGGAGGTCACAGGCATGGGAGCGATCATGAACTGCACGATTTGCCCGGCATGCCAAAGCGGCGCCCTGGTGCACGCCCCGGGACGCACCTGCGACGGGAAGGCCCACACCTGCATACCGGCGGTCTGCACCGTGTGCCACGGCACGGGAAGCACGATCAAGGTTTGAGCAGTGGCCGCGCCCGTCCTGCAGCCAAGTACCCGGACCCTGGCGAACACCCGGGGAACGTCTTACACCGCGTCATCAGCACTGATCCAGGCGGCGGCATAGTCGACAAGCGGGACACGCCCAGCCTCGGGATCGATCCAGCCACCGCCACGCGAGCACGGCGTGAGGCGGCCCGGACAGGGGTCGCCTGACATGCCCGGCCGCAAGACCCGCAGTTTCGGGTATCTGGCTGCGCAGCTCATCGGTAATCCCGCCTCGACCAGCTCGGGCCGGGTGAGCGGGCCGACGGTGACGGCCTAGTCGGTGACGGCGTATGCAGGACCGGCGAGCCTTGGCGTAGAAGCTTACCGAACAGCGCTTATGCCGAAGTCATGGCGCTGCGCAACGCGGCCACCAACCTGCGGCGGCACCTGTTGGAAGACGGGACCATGTATTCCAGCAGTGAGCCATACCCCATGTGCCTCTCCGCGTGTTACTGGGCTCGTATCCCGCGCATCGTCTATGGCGCTACCAGTCATGATGTAGCGACGCATGGCTTTGAGGAACTCCAGCTCTACCGCGAATTGAGCCACCCAGCCGAGCGCCGACATCCTGCGCGAAGACACCCAGCCGGTCGCTCCGGCTAGCGGGCGGCGCATCGGGTTCAGGCGACGATGGTCAGCGGCAGTATCGGGGTTCGCCTGTGGCACCAGTCGGGGTGTCGCCCTAGCGTCAAGACTGCCTGAACGCCCCAATTCCCGGCGGGCACCGTGTAGCCGAGTCGCTGCGTAAAGCTGGCGGTGCCGATCAGCAAGGGAATCCGTTCGGTCTGCCCTGGCGCCACCGTGAAGCCGATCAGCGGCAGACGCTGGGCACCAGAGAACCCTCCCACCGTCTCACCGGTTTCGGGGTCAGCGACCGTTGCGGTGACCTGGCCGTTGGTGGCGATATTCAGCTCCCGCTCGGTCAAGTTACGCAGCAGGAGGCCGTGTCGCATTGTCCGCCCCGACTTGATCACGGCGGGGCCGTCCAGTTCCGCTGTCACCGCCCGCTGATCCAACAACTCTGCGGCCTGACCGGGGGCTCGGGAGTGTTGCGCCTGGCGGTCGGGCGCGTAAGGCAGCGCCCCCACCGTGAGGCTCACGTTGTCACTGAACTCCCGGTGCAGCTCCTCGGCGGCGGAGGTCGCCCAGGCCGCCAAGTGCAGCTCAAATGGTGGCTGCCGACCCTCATCCACTTCTGGCATGGGATAACCCAGCAGCGTTCCCGGCTGCTCGTCGCGGAGCCTGACCAGGACCACCTTGAGTTCGTCCCAAACCGCCATGCCGCCTACATTATCTGGCAAGCCGAGCCGGAAACAGGACACGGAAACAGTCCGTGACCTGTGACCAATTTCTCCACGGCTTCAAGGGCACGGCCTCCGGCCGCGCCAGCACAAGGCGGGCCAGCGCGCAGCAGAGCGCAGAAGCAGCAGATGATCGTGCCAAGCAGGGCGTGACCTGCTGGGTGAGCGCAGCGGTAGACCAGGGGATGTAGGGCTACTGGCCTGCTCCGGGGCGGCAGTCCTGCCCGGCGCCTCCGCGCTTGGGGAGCGCCCGGCCCCGGGCAACTGCCGCCCGGCCGGTCCGCCCCGCACCCGGCTACCGCCAGCTCACCGCCGTAACGCATACCGGCAAGGTCACCGCGCGCTGCTTCGCTGCGGGAAGGCCGCCCTCCTCGCGGGCCGCGATCGTGTCACCGCGAAAAATCACCGGTCAAGGGCGCTACAGCCTGCGGCCTCCGCATCGCTGCGCGATGGCGCAAGCGCCACCCTTGACCGCCGATCTTCCTCGTAGAGAGTCGGCACCCTGAGAAGCTAGTCTCTCGCGGTTATGGGGATCTTCGGCCGCGGCCGCAAGCCTGAGCACCAAACGAACGTGGTGTATGTCTACGAGAAGAACAGCGACATGCCCCCCTATTACAGCGCCGTATGCAGATGCGGGTGGTTCGCTGAGCCGGTCCACACCAGCTACGCCGATCCCGTCATCGAACAGCAGATGGCCTCCGCTGCCCGTGCCCACGATCCTGCTGCTGACACAAGCGTTACGTTCCCGCTCGACAAGCCGCCACCTGCTCGTGGGATATACACGGGATGAGGCTGGCTCGTGCAAGAGACCTCGCTGCCTTAACACAGGTCACGTGAAATGCGCCGGCCGCACCAGTCATGGACTGTAAAACCGTCGGCTCAGCCTACGTTGGTTCGAACCCAACCCCTGCCACCAGCTAAAGTCGCGGTCATAACTGGTACGCCAAGATCGCCCGGCCGCTGAAGGCGAGCGGTGTCCTGAACCGTCGGCTCGGCTTGCGTTGGTTCGGGCCCGGCGCCTGCTACCACCACCCGAAAATAGCCCTGACCAGCGCGTACGAGGTCGGGGTTGATCGTGTCGCATGCGGTCGCACACGGCGCCGCTGGGCGTGTGCGGCTGCATGTGCCAAATAGGTGCCAAAGATGATCATGGGTTTGTCCGCCGCAGTGGCGGCTCGGCCTGGACCGGCAGAATCGGGAACGGGACGGAGGACGCCGCCGCGCCGGTCACTCCGGATCGCCGGGGTGGGTGGCTTCAGGGTGCACCGCTTGGCCTCGTCTGCCGAATGTCCATTCCGCGGGGAGCGGATGCTCGGCGCGGGGACCTGCGTCAGGCTGCAGGCCGCCGACGGTTACTCCACCGCGCGGCGTCACCGGGGCCGGAGCAGACGCCGCACCATCCGCGGTGCGGGAGGCCCGCGACAAGCGTAGCCAGCGGGACAACGACATCCACCAGCGGATCGCGGATGGGCTTGAACACGGCGTTCCCGTCTTTGATCTCGATGTAGCCGATCGGAGCGGCCGAGGCGCCGCCGCCCCCGCCGCCGCCCTGCGCGACCTCGTCCTGCTTGCGTCCCCTGCCAGCGCCAGCGCCAGCGCCGAAACCGAAGCCAACCCTGGCCACCGGGATGATCGTGATGCCAGCGCGCGCCACCGGTTCCCCGAAGACGGCCGACACCGAGGCTTTGCTTCCCAGCTTCTCAGCCAGACGCTCGAGGACCTCGGCGGCGGGCCCGGCCACGCTCGCTTCCGCCTGCTGCTGAGCCTCGGCAGGGATCTCTGGAACGGTCATCATCTGTCCCTCCGCAGCCAGATAGTCCTCCACGTTATGCGGGCAACCCCGCCGCGCGACAGCCGCACCCCGCACCGGCGGGCCAGCCTTGCCGAAGCCGAACGGCAGTGCCGCCAGCCCGCCTGCCATCAGTCATGCCATTGCCCTCTGCGCCGGGTTAGGGCGCCAACGCCGCTTCGGGCAGGCCCCGCGAGGCGCGCCGACACCGGCTGCCGCTGCGAGGTGGCGGGTCTTTGAGGCGGTCCGGAATCGGCTGGATCCCACTCCCGCGCGCGCTGACATCGTGGGGTGCGACGCGGCAGGAGGAGGCGCCCCCGGTGACGAACACCGTGTCTGTGACTGGGCTGAGGGCCAGCGAAATGCCTGCGCCTGGGTAGCACCTGACCCACCGGCGGGCTCCAGTGGCGGCATTGTAGGCGACCGTCGCGAAGGCATTCCCGGAGGTGGCGGTGACGTGCACCGCCTGCCAGCCGGTGTCAAAGCGACGCGCCAGGAAGCTGGCAGGTTGACGCCCACGGGCGCGCCCGCTGAAGACGGGCTCGCCGTCAGGGGCAAAGCCGGTCGCCGCGCACGCCCACCCGGCCAGTCGCGACGTCGACCGGTACCACCGTGTCGCCGAGCCTTGTCACGTAGTCCGTGCGGCCGTCGGCCGTGATCGCTACCGCCACTGTGCCAGGTGCCGTACGGATCGCCGGCGAGGACGTGCCGTCAGCCAGCTCGACCGGAGTTAGCGCTTGCAGGTTGTTGACGACGTAGGTCGACTTGGTGCCAGGGATGAGCACGATCGTCCGGAGGTTCGTCCCGGCCCTAATGGGCTTGCCAACAGCCGTCTGTGGCCAGGTCGACCGGGACGACCGCGCCGCGATAAGCAGGCGGCCGGCCGGCGACGGCGATACACGCGGTGCCGGTGTCGGTCACCACGCCAGGGCCGCCCGAGAGGACGACCTCCGTGAGGGCGGCCGCGAGCACCACCAGGGTTACGGCCGCGATCGTGAGCTGCCGGCGGGACAGGGCTAGATACCGGCTGGGCGCCTGACCTGCCGGAGCCAGGGTTGCCATGCCGGCTCCTTTCCTGCGCTTCCGCAAGCAGGGCCTGAAGGAGTGGCATCACCGCCCGGCCCAGTTGATGCCGCTAAGTTATAGCAACCGATTCTCAGCGTTTGCGATAGCGCCGTATCTGTGCCGCTAGCGTGCCCGGGGCACCGTGCCGCACGTTTCAACCTGGTAACGGTATTGCCTGATATCGGGACATTAACCCTCAGGCCAGTGAGAGCCTAGGGGCCGTTGTGGTGTCGTTCAGTCATCAAAGGAGGCGCTTCCTGATGCGCGAACTGGGCGGCCTGCGCCGGGCCGCAGCCTTGGCCGGGGTCGGCGGGATCGCGTTGGCCGGGTCGGTCATGCTGACGGCGGCTCCGGCCGCCGCGGCCGCCGGGGCCAGATCCGCCGTGCGCTCACCCGCGCCGACTGCTCAGCCGGTGCGCCATCCCAACGTCAGGAACACGCACTCGCCCAAGCTGCTGCGCCAGCTCGCGGGTGGCTCGGGGTCCAGTACGCCCGGGCAGCTGGCACCCGCGGCGCCGGCCGAGGCTATCGCGGGCGCCTTGCAGGGCGTCGACGTCGCTTCCTTCCAGGAGCAGAGCCCGATCAGCTGGCCGCAGGTGGCCAGCGCCGGCATCCAGTTCGCGACGATCAAGGCAACCGAAGGCGACTACTACACGAACAAGTACGCCCTCAACGATCTCGTGAACGCGAAGGCGGCGGGACTGTCGGTGCTCGCCTACGCCTACGCGATCCCGGACGGCGACGGCGCCAGCAGCAGTCCCGTCGTCCAGGCTGACGACCTCATCGACTACCTGAAGACCGGCGCGGCCGGGGTCCCGACGCTCATGCTGGACATCGAGTACAACCCCAATCCCGACGGGACAGGACAGTGCTACGGGCTCAGCAAGACTGCCATGGTGTCGTGGATCTCCGCCTTCATCGCTGAGGTGCAGAAGAGGACAGGACAGCAGCCGGTGATCTACACCCCGCCCGCATGGTGGAGCACCTGCACGGGCGGGAGCGGCACCTTCGGCCAGCTTCCATTGTGGACGCCGTACTACAGCGCGAGCGCGACCAGCCCGCCGGTCACCGCCGGCTGGGGGAACTGGGCGTTCTGGCAGTACACGAGCACCGGGACGGTCGCGGGCATCAATGACACTGGCCACACCGACCTGGACCAGCTCAATCCTGCGGTGATCCCGCTACTGGATCCCGGCAGCCGGCGTTACCTCGCCGGCAGCCCGGTCGGCCTGCAGGTCAGGTCCGCTGACCCGGTAGCCGGGCAGGCGCTGACGTACTCCGGCACCGGGCTTCCGCCGGGAGTCAATATCAGCAGCAGCGGCCTGGTCACCGGCTGGCCGGTCACCCCCGGCACGTTCACCGCCACGGTAACCGCCTCCGACGGGCAGGGACGGACCTCGTCGGTCTCGTTTGGCTGGACCGTGAGCATGCCGGGCAGCGTCGGGCCGGTCGGACCAGTTCCGCTCGACCTCGGCGGAAAGTGCCTCACCGATGTCGGCAATTCGGCCGCCTCAGGTACCACGGCCGAGGTCTGGTCCTGCAACGGCAGCGCCGCCCAGGCCTGGAGGTTCGTGCAGGACGGTACGCTGCGGATCCACGGGATGTGCCTGACTATCCAGGCAGGGGCGCAGAACGGGTGGAAAGTGCGGCTCGAGCCGTGCACTGACGGTGCTCGCCAGCAATGGCGCCTGGCCAATCCCAAGGCCGTGAACCAGTCGCTCGGCGGGCGCCCGACCATGCTCCGCAACAGCGGGTCGGGCATGTGCCTGGCGGACCCCGGGTGGGGTAAGACGAACGGGACCCGGGTGGTGATCTGGTCCTGCACCGGGTACCGGAACCAGGCGTGGACCCTGCCCGCGGGCCCGGCAGCATCCCTGATCCCTGGCAAGTGCCTCGACGACAACGGCAACCAGACGGCCGATGGCACCGCCATAGACATCTGGACCTGCGACGGTTCGGCGGCGCAGGCCTGGCTGGTGCAGGCCGACGGCACCGTGACAGCGCACGGCAAGTGCCTGGAGGTCAGCGCGTCAGGCGTGAGCATAGGCACGGCAGTTGACCTGCACACCTGTGACGGCAGCCTGGGGCAGCTGTGGCATCTCATTCCCGACGGCGCCGCCCCGATGCTCACGAACCCGCATTCTGGCCTGTGCCTGGCCGATCCAGCCGATGCCAGGGCTGACGGCACGCAGCTGCAGGTCACGACCTGCTCAGCGGCAGATCCGGGGCAGTCCTGGCGGGTTTCGTGAGCCCATTGGCAGGGCCGGAAGGGTTATTCGTCGCCGGCCGAAGGCCGGCGACGCCGCAGGTAGTGTCCCTTTTCTCGGATTATCGCTGGAGCAGGTCGCCGGGTTGCTGACCGAAACCGCGCAGCAGCAGCAGGTGCTGGGCATGGTCGCCGGCAGCCCGCTGGCCGGAAGCCTCGCAGAGGGTGTCGGCCAGATCCGGGACTGGATTCTGCACGGGCTTAGCGCTGACTCGCGTCTGGCCGAGACCGGGATCGCGGTCATCGGCGGGCGCGTGATCGCGCTCCGAACCGGAGGTGGAGAACGCGCTGTGCACCCCGGCACGGGAGCAGATCCAGCAGAACGCCGACCGGGCCACTTACGAGCGGCGGGCGCCGGCCGTGGAGCGAGAGCGGGCGATCGCCGAGAACGAGCTGCAGAACCAGATATACGGCGGCAATATGGTTCGGCGTCGAGAAGAACGAGGCCACCGCTTCCGCCTTTGCACTTACGGCGCACGGCGGGCGGACAGCCAGATGGCGGCCTCATGTTCATTGCGCGGCCCGGTCCAGCGGCCAGGGCATCGGCCTCAACTTCGGGATGCGACCACAGCCCTCGCGCCGGATACTCTTGGTCCATCGCCGCCAGCAGGTCGGGCATGTCTGCTGTCTGCCACGGCCGCAGGTGCAGAGCGGGCGTCAGGCGTTCGGCGGCCACGGCCAACGACACGGTCATGAGCGGTACACTTCGGCAAGGACTCTGACAGCCCAAGTCGTTAGTGACCTGCACGCAGGGGTGCGATAGAAGAGCGAAACCTGGGATGTAGTCCGTAAACGTAAGTAATGGCATAACCGGTTTCGCTGGAATGATCGAGTCCGTGCGCGAAGAGTCCTTTGTCAGTCGCGAGCAAGCGGACCAGCTCGTGCGCGAATTCCGGCCCGACTTGCGGCTGGTGCGCGTATGGCCTATGGCGGGTGCTGTGTCCTCCGAGGTCGCGGGCATTGAGGCGCAGGGAGCTGACGGCGTTCGCTGCACCTTGGTACTGCGCCAGTACGGGGCAGCGAACGTGGGGGCTATGCCGCATATCGCTGATAACGAGTACCGGCTGTTGAAGCTGCTGTCCGATGGAATTCATTGACGGCGAGCGCGTCCATAAGCCTGCCGATCTGCCCGCATTTATCCGGCAGCTCGCTGCGGCCCTGGCCGTCGTGCATGACTACGGCATCGCGCGGGCAGACGTCCCCTTCCTGCCGGACGTAGGCGATAATGTCCTGGAAGAGCTTGGAGCGCGCCCACACATAATCGATGGCGTGGTGCCCGAGACCGCTATTCGCAAAGTCCTTCAGGCAAACTGGCCGCCGCCGCAGGTTAGCGAGCCAGTCGTACTGCATGGCGACTACTGGCCCGGCAATGTGCTGTGGCACGACGGTCGGCTCGTTGGGGTCGTTGACTGGGAAGAGGCTGCGTTCGGTGATGCGATGGCGGACCTGGCGAACATCCGGCTGGAAATTGTCTGGCACTTCGGGTCTGCCGCTACCAACATGCTGACCCGCGAGTACCTCGCGCGTCGGCCTGCCGCCGGAACCGCGACACTCCCTGTGTGGGACCTGCGCACGGCGCTGCGGGCCTGCGAGTTCCCGCTCGAGAAGTTGCCGCTCCCGGCTGATGAGATCGCATCGATGCGCCATGTGCACCGGGAGTTCGCCGTGGCCGCGATGAGCCGGCTGTGACTGGCAGCAGCCGCGGCTTGCGCCATGGAACTATCGCGGGAAAACTCGTCAGAGTGAGCGGCCGAGCGCCCAGTGCATTCCAGCTCAGTTTCCGCACACCGGAGCTGTGATGCGCCGGTGGGTGACAATGGCAACCGCGTGCTTGCTGGTCGCCGCAATGGCCGCATGCGGAACCAGCGAGCCGTCAGCGCACGGAGCGAAGCTTTATCCAGTGCCGACTTCATCGTGGCGGCCGGGAGACCCATCACTCCTGGCGCTGACAATCGGAACTCTGGCCGCAGGAACATATCGCGGCAAGTGGTGCCTGTGGCTCGTCGCGAGGCCGGGATCACGGCGCATACCTATCGTGTGGCCGGCCGGATTCCGCGCCCGGCGGAATCCGCTGGAGTTGTTGACTTCCGGGGGCACGGTCGCTGCGCACGGCGGCGAACGCATCAAGCTAACCGGTGGCCTGGGGCCGGTCAGTCACCGGCCTTGCATGCTGGGCCAAAGGGAGGCCTTTTACGCGATGGGTTATCCATAGCGTATGAGCAACTAGCCAAAACAATGGGTCGGCCTGAGAAGGCCACGCCAGCAACCACGAGGGCAGAAGCGTGGCCCGGGCAGCAACCGAAGCAGCATCGCCGGTTGAAGCGTGCGAGGGTGGATCGGTATCAGTCGGCCTCAGGCGCCGCGAGGTCATAGAAGCGCAAGTGGACGCCGTCGACTATCCGCCACCTCCTGGCCCGCCACGTCCAAACCGTGCCATCCGTATGAACGTAGTCCGCAGGCTGTCCGGGGTGATCCACGATCGGGTCATTCGCTTCACCGATTTCACTACCGCGCAGGACGATGCACGGGTCAAACGTCTCCACGACGATCGAGCCTAACGCCCTTTCGATATGAACGCCTCGGCACGTCTCATGGGTGCCATTCAGACCATGAGGTTCGTGCCCGATCAGCCGGTCAGACGCGGGATACTCACGGTCGCTCAGGATACCTACCGGGCTGGGGCTTCAACGGCCCGCTGCTCGTGTCGCCCAGACCCAGTCCGCGGCCGACCGCGCCGCGCTTGACCGGCTCCCTTCGAACGGTTGCCCATCAGGGTTCACAGGATGTGTGCCTCTCTGCGGGTTCAGCGCAGCCTCGACCGCGAGGTAGGGACCAGCCGCAAGTGCTTAGGCGGGCCGGAGCGTCGAGGAAGTAGATCGGGCATCGCCTCGAGGCGCTCGGCGTACGTACGGTGGTGCGCCATACTCGGGAATGAGGCGAACCAGGCGACCACATTCTCGCCGCTGCGCACGGGCAACGCCGGAAAGGTGTTCTCGGCCGACTCCGTGTCGAGGCACGCGAGCGGCCGCGCCCCGGAATCGACGAGCGCCGGCCGCACCTGGTCGGCGAGCAACTGCACGAATTCGGTGTCGATCGGGGTACTGCGATGGAAGAGCGCCACGGCGACAAGCGACTCGGGCGGTGGCCCTGTCCCTTCCAGTGCGCGGAAGCCCGACCCGGGCAGGGCTGGCCGCAATAGCAGTACGTCATCCGAGTCGATCATTGTGGCGTTGGCCGCGTCGCGATGCTCTTTCCAGACGGGACCGCCGTAGAACTCGGCCAGCGCCTGCGCCCGGGCTGTCATGTCCCGAAACCCGCGCACCCAGACGAAATGGTCGGGCCGGTCCACGTCGCGGAACTGGCCCACGACCCACATGCCCACGGCTTCCTGGCTCTCGACAAACTCCCGGTCGAACAGCTCGATCAACATCTCCCGCTGGCCGGGATGCAGCAGGTATTGCCGCAGTTCAAAGATGTGGTACGTCAACACGGATCCTCACTGAAACAAAGTTGTTTACAATAACGGGCAGATTCACGAAACGGGCCGACCGAACATGATCAGCTCGCCGGTGCGGCCATGACATCGTGCAGCACGTCGGCGATCGACATCCTGCACAGCTGGCGACGCACGGCGTCCTCGACCTCGGCATAGACGTGCCCCAGCGCCTGCCTGATGCCTCGACCGACCGGGCACTCGAGGTTGGGCTCGTTGCGGTGCATCGCGAACAGCGAGTCGGGCTCCAACCCTTGGTGCACATCAAGGAGCGAGATCTGCTCCGGCGCACGGGCGAGGCTCCAGCCGGCGCCGGTACCGAGCCGGACCTCGACGATTCCGGCGCGGCGCAGGTCACCCAGGCTGCGGCGCACCACGACCGGGTTGGTGTTGATTCTCGCCGCCACCTGATCGGATCTCAGCACGTCCCGACCGCGGCCTCTTGAGCGTCCACGATTCGAACGCGGCGAGCCGGATTCAGGCACGCCGACCGCGCGACGACGGAGGCTGGGGCCTGGCCGGCCACGCCAACACTAACCCATGAGCGTGATGTACTCGCTCGCCGTGAGGCCCGCGGGTGATCTGGCTGTTATGCGCGCCGTTGATGTCGGCACTGCCGGCGAGCCTTTCGGCAAATCCGGCCTTGGTCGCCGAGGCACCAGGCAGTGTGTCCACAACACTGGCGTCACCGAGGACCGCAGAGACGGGTCCGGATAGGCCACTCCGAGCCGCGTCCCC
>WNFN01249580.1_pt1 | contig 12819 bp, 8 predicted proteins | sample 5400161 | NCBI WGS metagenome assembly WNFN01 (sample SAMN13153353, study PRJNA577476) | soil metagenome | isolation source: 80 cm saprolite on Douglas fir-dominated hillslope | place: USA:California | collected 2013-09-17
GCATCCAATGGAACCCTCTTTTGGACGAATTGAAGTCAGAGCATCGCCCCGGAGTTTATCAGCACGGAAAACGCATGGGCATGAACATCATCAACGGAATGCTCCATGCTTATATCTACCGGACAGCCAAGACGCCTCCGGACTCGGAAATTTTGGAAATCCTCAACAGACACGGAATCGCCTAAATACTGCGCCTGCAGTCACCCAGCCCGCGAAAAAAGAAAGTGGAAATCAACCGAAGAATTAATCGGCAGATGTTCGGTTAGCCGACTATTCGGGAATTAGCCTATGCTGTTATGTTGCGGTGTATAGCAACGAGTTTCCCGGCCCATATTTCAGTTAAGAGGTGCCGATATGAGACTGCCAACTACATGGGCTAAATACGTCCTGGCTTGTGTCCTCGCCTTAGGCTTGGGCTCACTTGCCTGGACAGCACAAGAAGATCAAACGAAAACGAAAGGGGGAAAGAGTGTAACCGTCACCGGCTGCCTGCAGAAAGGCGATGAAGCCGGCGAGTACTCCATCACCGGTGAGGACGGAAAGCGCTATGGCGTCCGCAGCAAGAGCGTCGATCTCTCCAAGCATCTCGGACACAAGGTCACCGTAACAGGTACGAAGATGCGCGAAGAGAACGAGGAGAAGAAGAAAAATGAGGCCGGAGGGGGTGAATACGCCGACCTCCGAGTCACGGATATCAAGCATATCAGTGAGACCTGCAAGTAAGCAGTTCAGGGGAGCCGGATTCGATAAAACCGGTTCGGCTCCTCATCTACGGGAGGCCGCCAGACACCGTAAACGGCTAGAGGGATCACCCGCATCGCAACTCCCGTGTTTCCCTAACTTGTCAACCAGTGCGCTCAATGATAAGTGTTTTCGATATTCCAATTGAAAGCGGCAGAGCAAAGGTCTTGGGCATTCGAGTGAGGGGAGCTTTGGCTTCCAGGCTCTGGCCTTACGCGTCCCTTTCAGAACTAGTGCCGGAGGCAAGCCATGCAATCACCAAAAGGAATCGAGCCTGTCGAGAATTTAGCCGAGCAAGCTGATTATCGCGGTACGCAGCGGAAGATTCCTCGTCTGAAGAGTTTCGATGCGAGAATTGAGAGGCGCGAGCCTCTGCCAATTCAGATCTACCTCGCGAACTTGGAAGAGCCGCGGGCTCGCGAACGCACCGTCACGGAAGACGTCAGTCCCCACGGCGCTCGAGTGCTCACCAAACGATGCTGGCAGCCCGCCGAAGTACCTCTGGTTACCCCCTTGATGGGCGAGTTTCCGAAGCACGCGCGAGTCGTCTATTGTGATCCTCAGCCGAAGGGTGGCTATTGTGTGGGCATACAATTCGAAGGCCCTCCAATTAAGTGGCACGTATAGCTATTGCGTAGTAACTTGGTCGGGAGCCTTTGCACCTGCGACGGTTGCGCTAAATCAATTCTAAATCCGCATCCCAAATCTGCAAGAACACAGCTACACGGTGAGCGTCTTACAGTAAAAGAACCTCAAGGCTGCCAAACGGACCGCGACGCTGCTCGGCGACAACTTGCGCTTCTCATGTATCTCGAACCCTGAAAAGCCTTCTCTCTCGACCCAAAATATCAATCACTTCCAAGCAGACTCACGCTGGGGTTTTCTGAACGCCTGGTTGCGCGCCGGTATTCTGTAAACAACGACGCGTTACCGAGGAATTGTATCCGCGCGGCTGGTCTCACACTTCCTATAACCGGACTTCTGGCCACCGTCGGAGACCTGAGGTCACCATTTCTTGGCGTTATTCGGCGCTATCTTGTGCGCCCGTGCCGGCCGCGGCAAGGACGGTCGCGACATTGTTTGCGGCGAGGAAACGGTTGAAGGCGGGGAGATCCTCGTTCAAAAGCTTCTGGTAGTCCACAGTCGCACCTATGATCTCGGTCTCCATCGTTTTAAGTGAATCCAACTGGGTATCGGTGGGAGTGAAATCCGCGCCTCCGGCGACGTCACCCCCTCCGGTACCGACCTCCGCGTTCAGCCAAATCAGATTGAGATAGACCCGGTACGACTCAACGTAGTACTTGTCATCGCTGTTGACCAGCGCTGGTGAAACGAATTTGTATTCGATTGCTTGCACCTTTTGGTCTATGGCTTGCACCGTCTTGAGCATCTCGGACTTCTTCTTGGCTTGGGCCTCGTCCAAAGCCGGTTCTTGTGCGGGTTCTGGCTCCGCAAATTCTTCTTCATCGTCCGTCACAGGCACAGGCGGCTTTTCCTTTTCTTTCTTCTTGGGCGGACGAAGCATAGTCTCTATGACTTCAAGCTGCTTTCTCAACCATTCCATTTGGTTCACTCTGTCGGAAACTCCGTCAATATCGTCGCGAATTCGAAGCAGTGTTTTCACCGAGGAGTCGATATCTGCGTCCGAGCCCGGGGACTTAGGATCGCGGAGGATGCTCACCGGTTGCGTGTAAGATTGGTTTTCGACCTTTAGACGCACCGAGTAAGCACCGGGAGCCACTAGCGGGCCGACTTCGGCCGGTTTGGTGCCCCAGTGCGTAATCGGGCGGGAGTCCGAGTCGTGGAAGCGAGGCTCCTGCCAGATGTGAGAATTGTCGGGAGCCATCGTTCGCAGGGCGATCAATCGGGGCGATTCGTGCCGCAAATCCCATTTCACGCGATTGATTCCGGCGCGGCCCTTGGCCTTAAGTCTGCGGATCACGTTCCCATCTGCGCCCAGGATTTCCAGTTCCACTTCTTCCTTGGGGGCGGATTTCAGCGAGAAGTTGAAAAACATTTGGCCGCCGTGAGTGAATCGGTACGACGGGCGGGGCGCAAACAGAACTGTCGGCGCTTCGGAATGATTCTTGGCGAGCTGCTCCAGCGGAGTAATGTCGTCAAGTATATAGACTCCGCGCCCGTAGGTCGAGATCACCAAATCGTGAAACTCTTTCTGCACCACGGCCCAGGTCACTGGCGCGTGAGGCAGGCCAGTATCCAACGGCGTCCAGTGTCCTCCATCATCCAGCGAGTAGAAGAGTCCGTTGCCCGTGCCGGCAAACAGCAGGCCCCGGCAGTTCGGATCCTCAGCGATGGTGCGGACGTACGACAGGGAGTGTTTCGGGAAATTTCCAGTGATCGGCTTCCAAGATTTACCGAAGTCGCCCGTCTTGTATATAAACGGATCACGATTGTCCATGAGGTGAAAATCAATGCTGACGTACGCCGTGGCGGCATCGAACGCAGAAGGCGCGATGCTAGTTACCGTGCCCCACGGAGGCAGCCCCGAAAAGCCCTTCGTGACGTTGATCCAATTTGCCGCGCTGTCTTTCGTGTACCACACCTGACCATCATTCGTTCCTGCCCAGATCAATCCTTTCTGGATCTTGGAGGGAGCAATCGCGAAGACGACTTCTCCATAAAACTGTCCGAGGTTATCTCCGATGATTCCTCCCGAAGGAACAATGTGGCTCGGATCCTGGGTCGATAGGTCGGGACTGGTGACCACCCAGCTTTGTCCCGCGTTGTCGGTCTTGAAGATAACCTGGCAACCGTAATAGATGGTGTTATGGTCGAAAGGATCGATGGCCAGCGGCGGAGTCCAATGGCACCGGTATTTCAAATCGTTTGGCGGTGAATCCAGGGTGCGCAACCACGGGCTGACGGATCGCGCGTGTTTGTGCCGGGCATCCCATCGGGTCACGGTGTTTCCGTAGCAAGTGGCCCACACGATATTGGGATCGGACAAATCTGGAACGGTAAAGCCAGATTCGCAACCGCCCATGTGGCGGTCCCAACCGGTTTCCTGGGTGTCCACCGGTACACTGGGACCTCGCATATTTCCATCGTCCTGCATATTGCTATAGACGTAGTAGGGAATCTGGTTGTCGACGTCCACGTGGTACATCTGGCCGATGGGCAGAGTAACTCGATGGAAGCCGCGGCCGTGCACGGTGGTAATGTTCATCCCAGCGTCATGGGTGATCACAAAACGATCGGGGTTGGTGGGGTCGATCCAGATGTCGTGCGTGTCTCCGCCCCACTTTACTTCCTGAAAATTCTGGCCCCCATCAAGCGATTGGTGAAATGAGCTGTTTGCAACGTAAACTTCGTTGTCGCTCCCCGTCGATACCGCGATTCTCGTGTAGTAGCCGGCGCGTCCAATCAAAGCTCTCTGGAAATTAATCGCCTTCCAGTGCTCCCCCGCATCGTCCGATCTCCACACCGAACCCTGGTCCTTTGTTTGGATCAAAGCAAACACGCGCCTGGAGTTCGTCGGCGCGACGGCCACGTCAATCTTGCCGACCGGTGCATGCGGCAAGCCGTGCTCTTCGATGCGCGTCCATTTCGTTCCGCCGTCACGTGAAACATAGATTCCGCTGCCGGGGCCGCCGCTGAATTCGCCCCACGTGTGCATTTCCACCTGCCACATTCCCGCAAAGAGCGTATGCGCACTGTGTGGATCCATGGAAAGCCCAGAGCACCCCACATTTTCTCCGGCAAAGAGGACGCGTTCCCAATGCTGACCTCCGTCGACGCTACGAAAGACTCCGCGTTCCTGTTGCGGCCCGGTAGCGCGGCCGAGCGCACAGACGAATACGGTGTCCGGGTTCGAGGGATGCACGAGGACGCGGCCGATCCGCCCAGTCTCCTGCAATCCCATGTTGGTCCAAGTCTGTCCAGCGTCCGTGGACTTATAAATCCCATTGCCCATCACGTCGCTGTCGCGGATCGCCCAGGCTTCACCGGTCCCCGCCCAAACCACGCTGGGGTCGGAAGGCGCAACCGCCAGCGAACCGATGGCCGCCGCGGGCTGTTTGTCAAAAATCGGTGTCCAGCGATTTCCTCCGTCAATCGATTTCCAGACTCCCCCAGATGCCGCTCCCGCGTAGTAGGTGCTTGGGTCGCCCGGGATTCCCGCGACGGACGCAATGCGATTCCCGACCTTGGGGCCCACAAAGCGGAAGCGCATCAGGCCCTCTTCCTCATCGTCCGGTTGCTGAGCGCTCGCTGCCACCACGCACCCTAATAGAACGATGCAAGCAATACAGAACTTCAGGCGAGTGACCACCATGAGAAACCTCCCTGATTAGAATTTTTGACTTGCCCTGACGGACTGCGAAATGCTTCCGCAAAAGACCAGACCTACGGTGCATAGTTGTCGCTGCCTTCAAAGACGGGAGTGACTTTTATTTTGGGCGTCTTGGGATCAACGTCACGGACACGGACTGTAAGTGTGGACGATTCAGCGCGCTTCAACGTAACCTCACCTTCCGCGCGCGTCGAAATCTCAGTGAGCATCCTTGATCCTGCCCTGCAGGTGAAACGCAAAGAAATCGTCCACCCGGTGCCAGGCGTCCAGCAAAATATGCGCGCGCGTAAAATAGTGGAATTCACCCGGATACATCATATAAGACAGCAGTTCACCCTTGCCCTTTTTGAGCGCTTCGTCGATCAGCCAAACTGACTCCAGATAGGGCACATTGACATCCGACGTGCCGTGCAGCACCAGCAATGGCCGCTCCAGCCGATCGATATGCGAAATCGGCGAGGCATTCGCATAAACCTGCGGATTCTGCTCCGGTGTTCCGATGCGGCTCGCTGTCCAACCCCCGTGATACGGATCGGAATAGTACATCACATAGTCGACCACACCGGCCACATCCACACCGGCGCGGAACAAGTTCGGCTGATCGGTCATCGCAATCAGCGTAAAGAATCCGCCGTAGCTCAGCCCCCAAACGCCTATCCGATCGCTGTCCACATACGGCAGCGTCTTCAAGTAATTCGCCGACATCCACGCGTCCTTCGCGTCCTTCCCACCCACGTCCATGTAAACGCCATTCCGCCAATCGCGCCCGTACCCGATGCTGCCGCGATAGTCCGGCGCAAAAACCACATAGCCCTGCTGCAATAAATATTGGTGAAAGCTGTAGTACACCGCATAGTTCCGCTGCACGTGCCAGCCATCGTAGTTCTGGTTCACCCCGTCCCCGTGAATCCAGATAATCGCCGGGTTCTTCTTCGTGCGATCCAGATTCTTCGGCACAAACAGCCATCCGGGCACGGGCTTTCCGTCCGCTCCTGGGAAACGCGCAAACTGCGGCTCCACAAACTGCGATTTATCGATCCCCGCCGGCATCGAGTCAGACAAGCGCGTCGGCTTGGCACTGCCTTTCGCCTCGATCGTGAAGAAATCCGCGCTGTTCCGCGTATCCGTGTGCTGATACACGAGGTACTTGTCATCTGCGGACCAGTGCGGCTCGATGTTCGTCCCATTTCCCGCCGTCACATACGTTACCGTTGCGTGCGCGGGATTGCCGCCCAAGTTCGCAATCCCGATATGGCGGTCGCCCGGGCGGTCCGGCTCATTAGCGTCGAACGCGATGCGCGTGCTGTCGTGCGACCAAGTCGGCCGCCAGGCTTCAAAGTGTCCCTTGGTTATCTGTACCGCCTCGCCCCCCCCAGACGGCATCACGTACAAGTGATCCCACCCATCCTGATCGCTCAGAAACGCAATCCACTTTCCATCCGGGGAAGGCCATGGCTGCGCTCCCGCCTCGCCCCAGTCCGGGATGCTCCAAAATTGCTCCTCGGTGATCGAATGGATTTCGCGTGGTTTGCCGTCAGCAGTGTTCGCCACGTAAATCGAATATTTTTTGAAATCCTTCGATTCTCCGTCGTACACCAGATGCGTGGCGTCCACCCACGCCAGGCCACCGTATTCGACGGGGCTTCCAATCGCCACCGGCTTGCCACCTGCGATCTTCACCGCGAAAATCTGTCCGGGAACGTACTCCCAGATCCGGTAAATGATCTTCTTTCCGGAATATGCCGGCGTCTCGTCGTGATTGATCGTCCTTGAGCCGACGGCGTACGCAAGGCTCGCACCGTCCGGCGACCAAATCGGCCGCCGGATGCTCACATTATCTTGCGCTGCCACGGTCTCGCTTCCGTCGCCCAGCGTGCGCACGATCAGCGTGCTTTTCCTCGCAGCGTCCTCGTCACTTGCCCTCGAGCGCACAAACGCCACCCGCGTTCCATCGGGCGAAAGAACAAAGTCGGATTCGCGACTGCTCGTGGTCGCAGTCCAAGCTGCCTTCGCTCCGACCCCGCCAATCGTCGCCCGCCACAGATGCCCCTCGTGCGCAAAGTACACCGTCTGCAAATCGCGCCCCCAGAACGCTTCCTCCACCGGCCCTTCCGCAAACGAAGTAAGCTCCACCGGCTGGCCGTGACCATCGGCGCTTGCAACATAAAGATTGGCAACGCCAGCCCGGTCCCACGTAAATACCACGTGCTTCCCATCCGGCGACCACACCGCATCGCTAGGATGCTTAATCTCAATCAACTGCTCAATCGTAAGCTTCCCCGATTTCCCGCCCTCCTGCGCCCCAGCGCCCGTCGCAAATGTCAACAGCAATCCCAACAAGATTGGCCCGGCGGACTTCTTTGTGAACATAGCTCCCCCAGAATTCAAAGGCTGGCATTCTTGTTTTAAGCAGCGAAACCGGCGGGTGAGCGGAAAACATGCCCACACCGCCGGGCGTAAACTGCGAGACCAACCTTCCCCGATTGCGGCCGCGTTAAAAGGTAAAACGTAGACCGAAACGCGTCACAAACGGGTCGATAGTAAGAGACGGCCTCAAGTACGTGCTGTTTGCGGGGTTGATGTCCACGAAATTATTCTCGGACACCGGCGTCTGGCCGTTGGTCAGGTTGAAGAAGTCAACCACGGGTATTACGTGCCACCGGTCCTTCACCACGAATTCACGCGAAATTCGGAAATTCAGCATGTTTACACTCGGAAGCCGCGTGATTCCGGCAGGCTGAAGGATGACCGTCTCGCTCCCCTGGGTCAGGCCTCCATTGGTACCAAAAATCTCTTGTGGCTGAATGGGCAAACCCGTGTAGTGCTGGAAGTTCACACTCGTCCCAATCTTGAAAGGCAGTTCATAGCTGCTGTCCACTTTGAAGATATACGTGGCGTCGGAATTCAGATAGTTGTTGTTGCGATTGATGTCATTATTCGGGTCGGTGAAATTATCGCTGGTGGCCTGATCGGAAAAGCCCCGTCCAAATACGCCCTTCTGGCGCTGAATGGTGAATCCCGACAGCAATTGCCACTTGTTCGAGAGCCGCTTCACCGCGGTGAACTCCACCCCATGGTACGCGTTGTCGTCTAGCTTCGGAATATTCGTGACCACAAAATTGAAAGCTGTTTGTTTGGCGGGATTGAGGTTGAAGAGAGTCAACGGCTGGCCGGTGAGGCCGTTCGTGATCGGCTGCGGGGCGCCGTTCGCGTCTGGCAGCACCGTGATGGGCGTGTAGTCGGAAGGCGATACCAAGGTATTTTCAATTCCGATCATGTTTTTCTTCGTGCGGTAGTAGTACGTAACTCCCACGCGCAAGTTTCGCCAGAGCTGTTTTTCATACCCGACGCTGATCTGTTCTGAGTACGGCCGGCTCATGTTCGAGTTGATGTGTGTGCTGGAACCCCCGAATGCCCCGACCTGTTGTGACGCCACGAGCCATTCGCTCTGCTGTGGGATCTTGTCGCCGTCTGCGTCGATCCAGGTGAATGTCTTCCCTGCAAATCCTACCGGATTGGCCGTTTCGGCCAGCCCAGTTCCTTGCATCAGGTAGTAGCGCCCGTAGCTCGCTCGCAACACCGAGTCACCCTTGCCAGTGAGGTCAAACGCCAATCCTAGCCGCGGCGATACGGTGTTCCAATCGACGAGGTTCCCGGAAGCTGGGTACGTCGTCGCGGGGAATAATTGCGGAAAGGTTGCTGCGGCATCCGTGGTCTGCTGCGGATAGTAGGTATTGAAATGGTCGTACCGAATGCCGAGTTCTAGGGTCAACCGGCGCGCCACCGTCCACGTATCCTGTACGTAGAAGCTGCCATCCCGGAAATAGTTCTTCTGCTTCGCTGGAGTGTCATAGGCAATGATCTGAAAGGGATTTCCATTGTGGAACAATTCGTTGATCCCGCCGTTCACGTGGTACAGGTAAGAGTTGTAGGCCTTACCCATTTCGAAACCGAATTTGAAGTTATGTGTTCCGTGAAAATTCCCCTTGTACCACGAGGCCCCCGCGGACCATTTCAGCACCCATGCCGGATTGGCGAACTCGTAGGGCGCCGCAACGGACTCGGTTCGGGTCCCAACGTCCTGCACATTGATGTCCGTCGAACTCACCCCCGGCTGGTAGCTGAGGGGGAATGTGATCTTGTTCCAGCCCACGCGAAAATCAAGGATCAGATTGCTGGTGACCTGGCTGGTCCACAATCCCTCCAGCACGTATGCTGGCTCAATCTGTTTCCAACTGGCGGCGGTCGTAACAAATTGGTACGCGGTATCGCGGCGGAAGAACCGGTTCTGCTCGTTGTACAGCCAGACGAAACTGAATTTGTTCTTCGAGTTCACCTGAAAGTCGCTCCGCAGGTCTGTATTGGTCTGATGGTTCACGTCTACGACCGGGGAGCCATCCTGATTTGTAACCGCCAGAATCCGCTGCCGCAGGTCGTAGCGCCGATACGAGCCGAAGAGCCACCACCGGTCTTTGACGAGCGGCCCCCCCAGACTCGCCGTTGTATCTCGCGTCATGTCAAACGGAGAGCCGGAGATAACCGGCGAACCGTTGTAGATGGGAGCCTTGACTCCCGCCTGAAGCTTCGAGGTCAGATAATAAATCCCGACTTGTCCGTGCAATTCGTTTGAACCCGACTTGGTCACCATGTTCATGTACACTCCCCCAATCGGGACAGATGCCGGTGCATTGTCGGCTACCACCTGAAACTCGTCGAATGAATCGTGATTGGTATAGAACTGCGTGTACCCGCCATTAGCACCGGGCCAGTTCAGGTCCAAACCATTGAAGCTGTAAATCTGCTCTGCAGGGGTGCTTCCATGGACCTGCATGGTGGACTGCTGGTAGCTATTGTCCCCGGCAACATCGAAGGTGCCTACCGTAGCTCCCGGCACCTGCGCCACGGTCGACCAAGGGTCGCGTCCGCTCGGAATGTCCTGCAGCAGGGTCTGGTCAAACGTCGTCGACGTCTCGTTGTTTTGCAAGTCGATCACTGGTTCGCCTTCGACTTTCACGACTTGCGAGACATCGCCAACCTTCAAGCTCAAATTGATGGTGGCCGTGAAACCAGCGGTCAGAACGATATCGGTTCGCTTTGCCGTATTGAATCCCGTTGCTGCCACGGTCAGTTCATAGGTGCCCGGTGGAAGCAGATCAAAAAGGTAGCTACCGTCCCCCTCGGTGCGCGTGGTTCGCGGGACCAAGAGCGCCGAACTCTTAACCGAAACAGCGAGGTTCGGAACAGCCGCGCCCGAACTATCGGTCACAGTACCAGCAATCTTCCCGGTGGTTGAAACCTGTGCGCTCAGCCCCTGAGGCATGAGCAGGAAACAGAGCAGAACGAGCAGGCCCACAACCGCGGGCAAACCAAAACTAGTATGGCGACGGGAAGGGACAAAGAGAGACATGAGCCACCTCTATCTCTATTAAGGATTGCTGCCCAAGAAAATCTTGCTTCCCCCACCCCTGAGGGACACACTGAGGCAAGAAACCAGCAGCCGTTGAAATCGTGGATATTGTATACAGTGACTGACCCTTGTCAACGTCGGAATCTTGCTGGATTGGATTGATTTTTCAGGATGGGCGATGGTAAGCGCAGCGCCCCACGAAGTCTACGCAGACCGGTGTTGTCGCCGGCTCTGAATCAGCTCTTTCAGGTATTGGCCAGCCTCCATTATGTGCTTCCAAACTGCGTCGGCCGCGGCGTCTGGGTTGCGCATCCGGCAGACTTCGAGAAGCTCCCGGTGAGCCTTGCCAGCTCGGTGCAGGTCGCGTGTCACCATCAGATGGAGCCGCGTGTACCGGTCACACTGCATGTTCAGAGTGTTCAGGAACGACATCATCACCGCACGGTTCGCGGGCGCATACAATGCCGAGTGAAAACTCCAGTTCCAACGTCCCCACGACTTCACCTCCGAGTCATGGTTCAGGGACTTCTCGTAGCGCACCAGGATTTTTTCCGCCTGTCGTAGATCTTCGTCAGTTATATGCGGAATCGCTTGCCGCAACATGTAGCTTTCCAGAACCGCGCGGGTCTCGAACAATTGCATGATCTCGGCCGGCGAGAGAGCCGCAACCACCGCTCCTCGGTTCCCAACAATCTTTACCAACCCTTCCCCCGCCAGATGGCTTAGGGCTTCGCGGACGGGAATCCGACTGGTGTCAAATTCCGCGGCGATGGCCTCTTGGCGAAGTTGTTCGCCCTCCTGCAATTCGCCGCTTAGAATCCTTTCACGAAGGCGTTCAACAACTGCGGCCGCGAGGGACTGACGCGGGATTGCAGTCGATTTTGCTCGCCCGGCTGCTTCGATGATCGCAGTCAAGATCCGCCACCTAAATTAGGACAAAGCTCTTGAAAATTTCCAGCGCACGAGATACCCAACACTAAGAGTCTAATATACCAGAGGTATATGTCTCTTAAGCGCTCGAACGTGCAGAGTTCCCGTGGCGTCCATCGCCACGGCGATGCCGGTTGAACTATTGGTCAAGCCGATTTGTGAACGAGATTTGCCGCGCAAAAGCACACGCTTTGGGCAGCCCCTGGCGATTGCCGTTCTCCGTCTTGTTCGCGGGAACCTTGCGAGTAGGCATCCTGAGCCTGGCATTACTGGAGCGCAGAATGGCTTGTAAGTCCGAGAGTCATAAGAGAGCGGACGCAGAGTGATAAGGCTTGCTAAGAGGGCAGTGGGTCGCAAAGCTATGGGTGGTTCGGGTTCACTTTTAAATAGGCGAACAGCAGGGATTTGCCTGTCCCTCGCCAAAATGATGATCAACTTTTAAATCAACACAGGTTTTGCGCTGAATTGCTCCGTGACTCTCATCATAAATTCTTAGAGTGGGCTTGCTATAGGGCTTCTTCATAACGCTGCCACACGAACAGCGCGGGTTGATTGAAAGGCTGTCAGAGGCGAAAACGGAATGACATCGAGAGGTGCCCCGCCAGGAGGCGCAAAGACAAATTCTCTAAGTCTTGCGCCTCTTGGGAGGACGGTGTTTGATTTTTCGGTGTTTGGTTTCAGGAGTCTTCGCTTGTGATTTTACGGCTAAATCCGAATTAAACGTATCGGCCACCATTTTCCAAGTACCATCCGACTGCTTCTTCCAAACCGCCATATCCTTACCTTGATCGGTAATCAGTTTGCCGTTGGCTCCGTCGAAGGCCATCTTATAAGTGTAGATCGTATAAGCGAGATCGCCCGCCCGAGCGACTTCCAATTTATTGATCTGCCAGTCGATGGTGAACCCTGGGTTGCCAATCAGCTTGGCCCATTCTGCTCTGATCGCGGCTTTGCCGTGGACCAGCGGTGAATTGGGTGGGAGCCAGGAGGCATCATCCGCGTAGTTGGCAACCGCACCGTTAACATCATTTGCCTGCGCAGCTTTAAGTGTCGCTCCATCTGCCTCTCGGATAGCACGCTCGTCAAGAGCACGCGTATCTGTCGGTTCCTTTTGACACCCGGCGCAGCAAAAGGACGCGAGTGTCAGGATCTGCACGGTTCGATAACGGGGCATGAGACTCCTCTGAAGGCGAGACTCGGCAAGGGTACACCTAGACCAAAGCAAGGTCTAGAAAGTCATGCCTTCGGCTTCGCTCCATAGCAAACCAACTAACCTTTATCGCCTCCATTAGGTTCTATTAAGCGTTATCAGGCGGTGGGCAAAGCTTAGAGCAGCGAAGGCGAAGGGTAAACAGTAAAGCTACTTTTGCACAGCCTATACAGATTTGCACCGAGATACAACGAGAATTTAATTGACGACGCGAACGAG
>WNFN01185365.1_pt1 | contig 12817 bp, 10 predicted proteins | sample 5400161 | NCBI WGS metagenome assembly WNFN01 (sample SAMN13153353, study PRJNA577476) | soil metagenome | isolation source: 80 cm saprolite on Douglas fir-dominated hillslope | place: USA:California | collected 2013-09-17
GTAGCCGATTTCCCACGCGCCAAAGTCTGGGTCCACATTCCTAGAAGCAAGGTCTTCAAAGCCTTCCCCACAGAGCTTCGAGTAGATCTGATTGACCATGTGGGGAATAGCTTTCCTCCATTCCTTATCGTCCTCACCCTCTTCCGTGAAGTAGTTCTGTTCGTAGCCGTCGCGGAATTCCGAGTGGTTGAGTATCCAGAGCGGCAACGCTTTCGGAACGAGCAACGGGCATTGCTCTCCGTTCGAGCAATGAGCATGCATAGCGATGAGGTGGGACGGATCAATGGGGCCAATCGCATACGAAGAAACAGCAAGAGTGCGAGTGCGACTAGGGACAGTGACCTGCATCTGATCGAGTTGGTCTAACATGGTGTTGCGCCTCCTTTGCGCTTGACATTCGACTCCCATGCAGGTATCATCCCGCTTGAGAGTCTAGGTTGGGTTAACTAGACTGGACTCTCACGCTGGCCAGGTGCTACGAACACCTAGCCAGCACAATCCTCTTTGCTTTCTATTTTACCATAAATTTCGTTTTTTTACAATACCGTTTTACCAAAATACCATTTACTATGTGATAAATCTCCCAAACTATTCACTTCCCAGAATTCCTGATATACAATATCATCGAGAAATGTTTGAAAGCGAAAATGGAGCATGGGACAAAGAAAAATAATGGAGAAGAACTATTACACTGCCAAGGAAGCAATGGCGGTGTTAGGAAAGCCCAACACCACTTTTTACAGAGAAGTAAAGGCTGGTCTCATTCCATACGTAGGAAAGAAACACAGTATGCGCTTCCCGAAAGAGGCTATAGATATACTGGCAGAAGTAGGAATTGAGGGAGAACACAGCTACCTAACTTTTACTTTAACAACGATAGCTGAAGTATGGGAAGCACAAGAGATGACAAAAGCTCCATATGATGAGGATGACACTGTACCATTTAAAACGATTCTTCGATGGAGAAAAATGAACAATGAAATATCTATGAGTTTAAAGGAAGGAGATAAATTGATCGGATGGGTGACGTTTCTCCCATTAGATGAAAAAATGGCTATTGCGCTCGCGAACAATGAAATCAAAGAAAAAGATATTCCTCTCCAAGCGATCAAGAAGTGGACAGATAGTGAACTTTCGGTCTATATTCCCACCATGGAGGTCGTTCCGTCGGAAAATCTTCATAAAGACGCCGCTAGGGGAAGGTTTCTCCTTAGAAAGACCATAAAGTGGGCAATAACTCTCACAATTCAACACAATATTAAAAACTGGTATGCAGCGGGTGTAACCCCGGAAGGGCAAGCAATAATGGAAGCATTGGGATTTGATCCCATCAGGGAACTTGATAATGGGAAAAGAAAAGGTTACAAACTCGAAATGTCTTGGAAACCCGTGAAGCTCATTAGTCGCTTTGCTGAGAGCTTAAAAACGCAAGAACAGTAATTACGAAAAGAGCGATTTTGAGGGAGGGCAGGGATTTTTGCAAAAATCCCTGCCCTCCCTCAAAATCGCTCCAAAATAAATGGGTGGGACAGGTGACTCCTTCGGAAAAGCCTCAGACATGGTCGATCAAGGCTTGTTTATCGCGGGCAACTATGTTATAGTTTTGTTATATACCGCTTTCTTGTATTATAACAAAAAATTGGCATAAAATGTCTGGCTCTGGCCTGAAAAAGGAGGTCGTTTTCCGTGAACATTGCCTACAACAAGAGTGAGACTGCTGAACTTCCGCCGGTTCTACCGGAAGAAGTTCCTGTGAGTATGCCGGATCTTCCCCAGACGCTGGTTCTTTCAACGGCCCAGCAGATGAAGGCGCTGGGAGATGCACTGCGGGTGCGCATTCTGGGCCTTATTCAGTATCAGCCGGCAACGGCAAAGCAAATCGCTGATCGCCTGGGAATTGCCCCTAGTTCCGTTGGGCATCATTTGCATGTGCTGGAAGATGCTGGCCTGGTTCAGATCGTGGCAGATTGTGGGGGAGCTCACCAGGGGCCGGAACCTCATCAACCAGGCGCGCGATGAACTGGCAGAAAGCAGCACAAGCAAGCCGGACAATCTGGCCCGCTACGAAGTGTTTCTCCATCTCAAGCTCTCATCAGCCCGCGCCCGGGAGTATGAGCAACGTCTAGAAGAGATTACAAAGACCTTTCTTTATGACGAACCCGCCGCCGATGGGCAAATCTATAGCTTCTACACCGCGCTTTTTCTTGCTCCTCCCACGCTCCAGATCGAGCCACAACTATCCAAACCCGACAGAAACGCAACAGAGGCTCAGCCAGAAGAGGGAGCACAATAACAGCCATGCAGACTACACAACAGCGCCCGGCGTCATTATGGCGCAATCGAAATTACGTGTTGTTATGGAGCGGCCAGGTCGTTTCCGCCACCGGTACACAGGTTTCTCAGCTCGCGTTTCCCCTGCTGGTCTTGCTGCTGACGCATTCGGCGGCCCAGGCTGGCATCGTGGGAGCGCTGCGCACCCTGCCCTATCTGATCTTCAGTCTGCCGGCAGGAGCCCTGCTTGATCGCTGGGATCGCAAGCGTGTGATGATCATCTGCGACGCGGGACGTGTGCTCTGCCTGGGCAGTATTCCCTGCGCCTTCGCGTTTGGATGGCTTTCGCTGGCGCAGATCTACGTGGTTTCGCTGCTGGAAGGCATGCTCTTTGTCTTCTTCGATATCGCCGAAACCGCCTGCTTGCCCAATGTTGTCGCTCGCGAACATCTGCCCGCCGCTGTGGCTCAGAATCAGGCAACCTTCGGCATTACCTCACTGCTCGGTCCGTCCCTTGGCGGACTCCTTTACGGGATCAATTTGCTTCTGCCTTTCCTGGCTGATGCGCTTTCTTATCTGGCCTCGGTGCTCTCATTGCTCGGAATCAAAAGCGATTTTCAGCGGGAGCGCACGACCGCGCCTCGACGCCTGTACCGCGAGGTATTTGATGGGCTGGCATGGTTCTGGCACCAGCCGCTGCTGCGCGTAATGGCCATTGTCTCCTGTGGCATCAATCTCGTCGTTGTCGGCGGCAGTTCGCTGCTGCTGATTGTCCTGGCGCAGCACTTAGGCGCATCTCCATTCCAGGTTGGCCTGGTCTTCGCCTGTAGCGGGATAGGCTACATCCTTGGCTCGTTCCTGGCGCCGTTTCTGCAAAAACGCGTGAGCTTTGGGCGGGCTGTGATAGGCAATGTCTGGATACTCGCGCTCCTCTGGCCGCTGTATATTATCATGCCCAATATCCTTATGCTAAGCGCATTGACTACTCTCCAATTCCTCACCGCTCCCGTTTATAATGTTGTTAATTCTAGCTATCGTTTAGCCCTCGTGCCCGACGAACTCCAGGCCCGCGTCAATAGCGCCGTGCGCATGATCTCCTTCGCCAGCACACCCCTGGGCGTGGCAGCCACCGGAATACTCATCCAAACGGTCGGCACCAGCGGAACGGTCCTGGTAGGGGCGGGAGTCCTCATCCTGATGGCGATTTTAGCAGCCGCGAGCAATCATGTGCCCATTTTTATGCATATACACGCTTATTGAGCATGAGATCACGCTTAAAGTATAGCTGAGAGATGTGGAGAAAGTATGACGGATTTGTTACAAAAAAGCGGATGAGCCACCGGATTGTGGGCAAGACATCAATTTATGCACCAGAAAAGAGACATGAAGGAATGTGTAGACTCACTCTCTATCTTGATTTTCAGCCGCATATAGACTACTCTTGTGCTAAGGGGAATCCAGGGCATAGAATGATGTGTATCAATCAAGGGAGATGTAACACATGGCAGCACAGGGAAGCAGTACATCCACCGGGACCGCGCAGCGCTGGAGCTATACCAGCGGGACCAGTGATGCTCCGTTGTTGGGCCTGACCATCGGTGACATGTTCGATCAAACAGTGGCAACCTACTCCGATCAGCCGGCTCTTATTTCGCGCCACCAGCAGATACGCCTGACTTACCGGGAACTGCAAGCGCAGGTTAATCGATGCGCCCGCGCTCTGCTGCATCTGGGCATCAGCAAGGCCCAACGCGTCGGCATCTGGTCACCCAATCGCGCGGAATGGTGCATTACGCAGTTCGCGACAAGCAAGATTGGCGCAGTTTTAGTGAACATCAACCCGTCGTATCGCCTGCATGAAGTGGATTATGTGCTCAATCAGTCGGGATGCAGCGCTATAGTCATCGCCGCTTCGTTCAAGACCTCCAACTATACCGAGATGGTCACTAGCCTGGCGCCCGAACTGGAGCATAGCGAAATCGGTAAACTGCACGCGGAAAAACTGCCGCAGCTCACGACCGTCATTCGCATGGGCGAAGATCACGCAGCGGGAATGCTGCTCTGGAGCGAGCTCATGGCCCTGGGAGATCAGGTAAGCGCGGAGGAACTGCAACAGGTGCAGCGCGAGCAAGAATTTGATGACGAGATTAACATTCCATTGAGGAACTTGGGCTGCAAAACGCGGCCTCGATGGAGACGGCGTAGGCAGGGCAATCCAGACCCATCCCGAAGGCGAGCTTAGCAGACTCGCAGCGCGCCATGTGAGTGGGATGAAGAGGGACTTCATCCCGTTCGCGTACCGAGATATGTAGAGTGTTTTTTCTACATACACTTCAACACCGTGGTTACCAGGCGCATTTATTTGACCAGAACCCGCGCACACGTGGTAGTGCGCATATCAACGTATGGAAGACCATACCGTACGGATATCAGGGAGGAATCGCATGTACAATCTGGAAGTACATGAGTTGACAAAACGCGTTGGGAAAACAACTCTGATCGACACTGTTCGCCTTTCCCTGCAATCAGGCGAATTGCTGGCGCTTCTAGGCCCACCAGAGAGTGGGAAGACACTATTCCTACGCCTACTCACTGGCCTGGAGGAGCCGACTCGCGGGCGCATCATGGTCAATGGTGAGGATGTCACCGATCTGCCGGCGGTGAAGCGCAATATCGGCATGGTCTTTCAAAACGGCTACGGCCTGATCCCACACATCACCGTATCTGAATGTATTGCGCTACCGCTACAACATGTGCTGATGAGCAAGGATGGGATGGAATATCGGGTGGAAATGGTGGCGAAAACCCTTAACATCGCGCATTTGTTAGATCGTAAAATCTCGACGCTCAACAACGAAGAACGATTGTGCGTCGCTCTGGCGCGTATCATCTCGAAAGGCCCGGCGGTCTATCTTTTCGATGATCTGCTGGGACCACAGGATACTCCGACGCGGCTGCGCGCCAGGCGCGAAATCGTCGAGCTACACCAAAAATTGGGCTTCAGCTGCATTTACGCCACTAGCGATCCAACCGATGCTTTCGCGGTTTCCAATCGCGTGGCGGTAATCCATCAAGGCAAGATTCAGCAAATTGGTACACGCTCTGAACTGGTCCAAACCCCGGCTACCCTCTGGGTGGCACAATGGCTCGGCTTTCCCCCGATGAACACTCTACAGGGCTACTTGCAGGGCACCTATCAGCCAGAGGGGATCTGCTATCGTCTCTGGGCCAAAGGTTTTACACCTCTGCTACCGCTCAAATGGACGCGTGTGATTGATATCCACCAGTGCAAAGAGATCCATATCGGCATCCGGCCAGAGAATATCATCCCTGAATGGGAATTCCGGGAACGCTGGAAGCCATCTCTTTATACGCTCAAAGCCGAAGTAGTGGCCAGCGAATGGAACCAGGGCAAAACTCTGGCGCAACTGCGTCTCCCCCAGGTCGATGAGCCGCTGATGGCCGTCTTCGACATCGCCCACGAACGCGTCCAGATCGGACACGTCTTTATGGTCGCGTTTGATCCTGAGGATTTTTGCCTCTTCCATCCCAAAACGCAGCAACTGCTGCAAACACCCTCAGCAACATCAGGCTGGAACACCAAAGCGAGTATGCCAGTCAGAAGGCCCCTCCAGAGTTTTTTGGAGAAACACCACCCAGGCTCGCCCGATTCAATCCATTAGTTTTCCCGACTAAAAGAGGAGAAGAGGCAAAAATCCGGTTGAACAGAAAAAATCGACGATTTTTTCTGTTCAACCGGATTTTTGCCTCTTCTCCTCTTTTAGTCGGGAAAACAGAAAAAGGCTTTGGCTTAGTTGAGGTCTAGCCCATAGTATTCATAGGTGCGCTCGACGACAAAGCCGAGCGATTGATAGAGGTTGAGGGCGGTCAAGTTGTTGGTATCGACGTACAGGACGATGGGCTTCTGGCTGCTTGCGCGGATGGCGACGATGGCCTCTTCAAGGATCTGGCGACCGTGGCCGCGCCCGCGATACTCAGGACGCACAAAAAAGCCGTAGATACCCATCTCACGGGGCTGTTCTTCAACGCGCAGCGTGCCCACGGGTTCAGCGCGGTCCAGGTCAGCGCCGCTATAGCTGGCGAGATAGAAGCGCTGGTCAGGCCGCTCGAAGGTGCGCAGGATATGCTGGAGCGCGCGCTCCTTGTCGTCGCCAAAATCAGCGGCCAGCACGACTGCCAGTTCGTCGCGATCGTCGCGCAGGGCCTCGCGGAAGACCAGGCGGTCGTCGCGCTGGAAACGCGGACGGAAGGCTTGCAAGAGCATGCGATGCTCGGCGAACTCACGACCCGCGCCGACGTCCTGTAGAAAAGCCCGCCCGCTGGTCGAAGTCGCTTCGCAGACAAACAGCAAGCGCGTGATGCCACGGCTGAGGCACTCCCTTTTAGCCATGGCCAGGAGTTTGCGAAAGATGCCCTGGCGACGAAAATCAGGGTGAACCATGCCCGTGACTTCTTTGAGATTGCTGTGGTAGCGATCTAGTAACAGACAGCCAGCGAGCTGATCGGCGCGATAATACAGAAAAAGATCATCGGTTGGCAAATTGAGTTGGCCCAACAGATTGTAGTCCAGGGGTATCAGGAGATGCTCGCGCGCGCTGCACAGCGCGGCCAGTTGCTCAAGCTCGGCCAGTTCGCGTGGGGTTAAGCGGTGTTTCGCGAACTGGCCCTGCCGCTGATCTTCAGACATCCTGAATGACGCTCCTTTCTGTTACGCATCGGCATGTTTCTGAATCCATTCTACAATATCCTGGTCCAGTTGCGCACGGTCAACCTCTAGCTCCGCGTCGTGCGCGTAATAAGGATAGACCTTCCAGGTTTTATCGGTGCTGGCCAGCGTTTCATAGAGCTTGCGCGAGGCCGCCAGGATCACCGTTTTATCCTGTTCAGCCTGCAAGACAAGTGCCGGCCGTGAGATGAGAGGCGTCTGCTTGAGCACCTGCGTGCGCAAGAGGAAGATCTGGAGGAAGAAATTCGCGGTCAGATCACGCCGCCAGTAGGGATCAGCTTCCAGCATAGTGATGGCCTCGGGATTAGTCGTCATGCCATCGGTGCCGCCGGGGTTGCGCCAGCGACGCTTCGAGCGCAGCAGGCCGCCGCCGAAAACGCCCAGCGTCATGCCCAATGGCACCTTCACGCTATCCTGTACCCACGGATTGAGGAAGATCACGCCGCGCAGTAAAGCGCCTTGACGAGCCGCCAGGTATGTGGCGAAAATACCGCCCATGCTGTGTCCCAGCACGTAGAGACGGGCCGGCTGGACCTCGCTGAGATGACGGCGCTGAATCTCCTTGACTACTGCCGCGAGGTCGCTAAGGTAATTCTCGGCCTGCTCAACATGGCCCGGCAGACCCTCGGAGCGCCCGAAGCCGCGATGATCCACCGTGTACACGTTGAGACCGCGCGCCGCCAGTTCATTGCCCATATCGATAAACCAGCCGCTGTGCGCGCCCAGGCCATGCAGCAACAAGAGCACATCCTGGCTCCCCGTCCGCCAGGAGCGCAGGAAAAGCTTACAGCCATCAGCCATCGCCAGCGTTTCGGTTGCAGCCTGCACCGGAGCAGTCGCCCGTACCTGCCCCCACTCACCGGGGGCTTCGACATTGTAAAGCATGAGTCCATCCTCCCTCTCTTGCATTACGACGCAAGATCAAATATCGTTCGGATAACTCCAGTATAGCAGCAGGCCGGGCGGAATTCCAGAGAAATTCATACCCAGAGTAAGTTTGCCCCCAGAAAAAGAGCAGAGGGCGGATTTGGCGCGGCTGAGCCGCGCCAAATCCGCCCTCTGCTCTTTTTCTGGGGGCAAACTTACTTATCCACCTTCCAGACAATCACCGTTTTATCAAACGACGCGGTGACCAGGTAACGGCCGGTAGGTGACCAGGTGAGGTCGGTGATGCCCTGCGTGTGAGTCGGGCTACCGGTGGGCGCGCTAAAGGTCAGTGATGGTGGCTGCGGCGCGCTCGACGGGGCCTTTTTAAGCAGAGATTGGATATCCCAGACAAAAATTTGCGGGCGCAGCGCTATGGCGGTATTGTTGCCAACTGGATCATACGAGGCCGCGACATAGCGCCCGCTCGGCGACCAGCTCATTTTACTGATCACAGGGATACTTTTATCAACAGTAGCGCTCAAGATGTACGACGGCTGATCTTTGCGCACATCCCAGATCAGCGCCTGGTCGGCATCCGAAAGCAGCAAAAGGTGCGGGTCTGCCGGGGACCACGCAATGGTATCAGCAATAATCGCAAAGGTAAGGAACTTATCGCGCTGTGGACGAGCAAAATAGCGCGGCTGTGTGCGATTGGTGCTGTTCCAGAGATAGAAGCCATTCTTCGAGGCCAGAACCCCGGTTAGAGCTACTAGCATACTGCCATCCGCCGACCAGTGCAAGGCATCGATACTATCGGCGACATCATAGTTGATCACGGGAGAATCGGTCTGCCCGAAACGCCAGACTTGCGCCTGAGCACCAGAGATAGCGGTATTTACGACGGTAAATTCATCGCTAGAGGGGCCAGCGGTAATATCGGCATAGATCGCGGAATCACCCAGAACGGACAGATCGATATCCCGGTAGATAGTGGGCGTGCTGGAAGCTCCAAAGGCATCCAGCACATAGACTTTATCACCAAGAGTGTTGCCAATCACGATTTTTGTGCCATCCTTTGACCAGCACACACCATCGGTCAGATCTTTGAACTTAATACCGGCCACGCTCCATTTCTGTTTGGGAGTCACGAGCGCCGAGCCGGCAGTACTACCCTGCACAGCGCTCGCGATATCCCAGAGCATAAGATAGCCATCCTCGGCGGCAGTCAGGAGATAGCGCCCGTTGGGATGCCAGCTGGCGGTCCAGACGATGCCGGTATGTCCGGTGAGTTGTAAAACAGGCTCGCCGGGGACCAGGCTAAGCGGGCCTGTGGGCTGTGTGGGTGTAGCCGTCAGGTTTTGTGGATGGGTTGGGGTACGAGTATGCACAAACTCCAGCGCGGCTACGCCTCCGCCGATGACCAGCGCCGCTGCCACTGCGCCGCCAATCAGAATCGGACGTCGGCCCACTCTTTGCTCCAAAGTAGTCGGTCTAGACGCAGGTGCCATGGGCGGGCCAGCAGCAAAGCCGGCGCCGCTGCTGATGTTCGTCACAAACGGATCAGACGGCGTGGGCGGGCCGCTGGTCGGATTAGGATCGGTCAGTGTCCGCGCGCTGCGCGCCGCTGACGGCAGGAGAGGACTGGCCGGCGGCGGGAGAGAAACCATTTCTGGACGCACAGGCACGGGTTCGGGCGCGCTCCAGCCTGGTGGAGCGGAAGCCTCCTTACCCGCGACAGGCATGCCTCCTGACGCGGAGAACTGCTCCTGCCAGCGCTTGCTCCAGGGCGCGAGCAGCGTGGCGTCCGGATGCGGCTCGGTCTGCATGCCAGTCATCCAGGCCCTTTGCAGCTCGTCCACCAGGACAAGACAGGAAGGCGGGCGCAAATCCGGGTTGCGGGAAAGCGCAATGCTCAGCAGCTCTTCAACTCTGGCGGGAATCTGGGGATTGAGCGAGCGCGGTGAAGGCAGTGGCGCCTGCATTTGCTGCGTGACCGTCTCGGCTGGGGTAGAACCGTGAAAAGGCGGCCTGCCAGCAAAAAGATGATAGGCTACCACAGCCAGGCTATAACGGTCGCTGGCAGGCACCGCCCGGCCCAGAATCTGTTCGGGGGCCATGTACTCCGGTGTGCCAGAACCGGCAAAGGTCTGGCCGCGCTGCATGGTTCCGCCCAGCATTTTCGCCAGGCCAAAATCTGTCAGCAGCAGCCAATCATCGCGCAGAAGCATATTCGCGGGCTTGATATCGCGGTGCAGCGGGCCATTTGTCTCACTCATGCGCGTGGCAAGCGTGCCCCCAGCGACATAAGGGATCACCAGGTAGGGCAGCACCTCACCCGGTTCGATCTCCTGCTCGCCAAAATCGTGAATCCCCAGAATATGCGGATGTTCCAGAGAAGCAGCGGCGCGAGCCTCGTAGATAAAATCGCGCAAATAAGCCTGGTCGTTGACTGCCAGAGGCAGAATCTTGATTGCTACCTGGCGACGCAACTGTATATCCGTGGCCAACCAGACCTCGCTCAAGGCGCCCCGGCCCAGCAGCTTCTCCAACTGATAACGCCCAATCCGTTTTCCCTGCCAGTCATTGGATAAAGACAGATTTCCTTCCATAAGAAATTTACACCTTCCAGATCAAGATTGTTGTTAAATTATCGTTATAACCGGTCGCCAGCCAGTGACCATCAGCCGACCAGGCCAGGGCGGTAATGCTGTTTTGATTCCCGGCAGATAAAATACGCGCCGGTTCCGGACTACTTCCCACATTCCAGAGATAAACCCGTCCATCGCTGCCGCCCAGCGCGAGCAGAGATTTCCCGGCGGAGGCGGGCGCCCAGGCAATAGCCGTCACCTGTGCCGGTACGCTCGACGCGGCCAGGCTCGGCAGCGCCTCCTGGTACTGTTTCGTAGCATCCCACACGCCTACAATAGCATTGCCTGTGGCATCAGAGGAAATTGCTGCCAGGTATTGCCCATCTAGCGACCAGGCCACGCTGGTTATATCAATTACATTAGTTAGAGAGAGAAGAGAGCCAATTTTTTGCCAGAGAGAACCTTTACCAGTCGTATCCAGGCGCCCAACCACCAGGCCCTCCGAAGCGCAGAACGCCAGCAGTGAACCATTGGGAGAAACTGCCGCACAATTGGTATCCGCATCCGAAATAGGCAATTGGACTGAGATCACTTGTGATAATGCTTTCTGCTTTGGCTTGCTCATATCCCAGAGGGTGAGTTGCGTATGTTTGAAGTCTTTGGTATCGGAGAGTGCCACAAGGTAGTTTTTAGAGGTCCAGCTCAACCCCTGAACAGCTTCCTCAGTCTCATTGGAAAAATTTGGCACTGTTTTGGAGAGATCTGAGGTATAAATCAACGCCTGATAGGGAGAAGAAGGAGCATGGAGATCATACCCGGCATTTGATACAGCCAGCATTGTACCATCAAGCGACCAGCAAGGCACAAAACTCTCCAGAGTAAGGTTCATGTGGAGCCGGCCAAGCTCGCTCGGAGGCGAAGATTGGCTCGCGGACGTGAAATCCCAGACTACAATCTGACCATCCTGGCTTGAAGCAGCCAGGATATTTTTCGCCGGCGACCAGCTCATCAAGCCAACAGGTTTGATAAGCGCTGCCGTAATGGCCAGCGGCGCATTAAGATTAGTGGTTGGCGTGGGCCTGACTACAACCGCTGGCGTTGGTTGCGCCGGGTTACGGCGCAAGAGCACGATAGCTGCATACGTCGCCGCGCCCCCGCCCACCAACAGCACGCCCGCGCCAATGCCCGCGCCGAGCAGCACTTTCCGGCGCATCCGATCCGGCGGAGGTGTGACGGGCGTATCATCTGGTGTGCGCACCGATGAGGGCAAATGCGAAGGGAAAGACCTCAACGCCTGGTCCAGGCTGGTCACATACGCGCTCGCCGAACGTGGGCGCTGCGCCGGATTTTTCTCCAGGCCGCGCAATAATGCTGTCTCGAACTCAGGCGAAAGCGCGGGATTATAGGTGCGCGGCGAAGCCGGTAGGGTAAAAGCATGCTGGAAAGTGAGCGCAAAGGGATTATCGGCCTGAAACGGCACACGTCCAGTGAACAACTGATAGGCCACAATCGCCAGACTATAAATATCGCTGGCAGGCACCGCGTGCCCTTGGGCTTGCTCAGGGGCCATGTACATCGGCGTACCCAGATACGTCCCAGTTGCAAAAGAATCAGCATCGGTCAATATACGCGCAATACCGAAATCTGTCAGCAGCAGCCAGTTCCCGTCGCGCAGCAACATATTCGCGGGCTTGATATCACAGTGAATGATCTGATGAGTGTGCGCATAATCAATAGCCTCGGCGACCTGAAAAAGATAGTTCAAAGCCTCATCCTGCGTCAATGCACCCTGGCCGTTGGAGAAAGCCTTTAAGCGATCGTCTACAGAGCCACCGGACACATAGGACATCACCAGGTATGTAATGGCCTGGTCGTCCGGCATCTGCTGCTGGCCATAATCATGTACAGGCAAAATATGTGGATGATGCAATGCTGCCGCAGCCTGCGCCTCTCGCTCAAAGCGATGCAAAAACTCCTCATCGTCGCGTTTGCGCAAAGGCAAGACCTTCAAGGCCACCTGGCGCAACAGGTGGGGATCTTCCGCCAGCCAGACCTCACCCATGCCACCGCGCCCAACCCGGCGCACCAGGCGATAGCGGCCCAGTGTCGTCAATTTGCCGGTGTCCTCCATGACCTTGTCACTTTCCTTTCGCCATAAACACGCCTTCTCGTGTGCAGTAAAATATATTTTCTATTTAATCACATGAGACCAGCAAATTGCGCATTCTACAAAGGAAAGTAGGAGATTGAGGCCATAAAGGAGCGCAGAGGCCAAAGAAAGAAAAATGCTGCGCGCCGTTGAGCAGCTGGATCGCACCGCGTTTGGCAGGCAGTGCTTAGCCTC
>WNFN01047278.1_pt1 | contig 12814 bp, 17 predicted proteins | sample 5400161 | NCBI WGS metagenome assembly WNFN01 (sample SAMN13153353, study PRJNA577476) | soil metagenome | isolation source: 80 cm saprolite on Douglas fir-dominated hillslope | place: USA:California | collected 2013-09-17
GCCAAGGCCGGCGTGGTCGGCATGACCAAGTCGCTCGCGCGCGAGCTCGGCAGCCGCAACATCACGGTGAACTGCGTGGCGCCGGGATTCATCGACACGGACATGACACGGGCATTAAGCGAGGAGCAGAGGACCGCGCTGCTCGCGCAGATTCCACTCGGGCGCCTGGGCGCCGCCGCGGACGTCGCCGCCGCGGTGGCGTACCTCGCTTCGCCCGCCGGCGGTTATGTCACCGGCACCGTGCTGCACGTCAACGGCGGCATGTATATGTCGTAAAATACGGCCCCTTTCCGGAGGACAGTAATGGAGAACATCGAGCAAGCGGTCAAGAAAATCATCGCCGAGCAGCTCGGCGTGAACGAGGCCGAGATCAAGAATGATTCCTCGTTCGTCGACGACCTCGGCGCCGATTCGCTCGATACCGTCGAGCTGGTGATGGCGCTCGAAGAGGAGTTCGAGACCGAGATTCCCGACGAGGAAGCCGAGAAGATCACGACGGTCCAGCAGGCCGTCGATTACATCAAGGCGCACGCCAAGTCGTAACCTCTTCTGTGAGTCGTCGCCGAGTCGTCGTCACCGGCCTCGGCATCGTCTGTCCCCTCGGTAACAGCGTCCAGGAAGCCTGGGACAAGGCGCTCGCCGGTACCTCCGGAATCACGCGCATCACGCGCTTCGATCCGTCTCGCCTGGCGAGCCAGATCGCCGGCGAGGTGAAGCGCTTTGACGTCGCGCCGTACATGTCGCCGAAGGAGGCGCGGCGCATGGATCTCTTTATCCACTACGGCATGGCAGCTGGGCTGCAGGCCTGGCGCGACTGCGGGCTCACGGTCACCGAGCAGAACGCCGAGCAGATCGGCGTCAATTTCGGCTCGGGCATCGGCGGCCTGCCGATGATCGAGCACACCAAGGAGGAGCTCGACAAGAACGGGCCGCGGCGCATCTCGCCGTTCTTCATCCCCGGCACCATCATCAACATGATCGCCGGCCTGCTGTCGATCGAAGTCGGCGCCAAGGGACCGAACCTCGCGATGGTGACGGCCTGCACCACCTCTACGCACTGCATCGGCGAGGCGTCGAAGTCGATCCGCTACGGCGAGGCCGACGTGATGATCGCCGGCGGCGCCGAGGCGGTGGTCACCGAGCTCGCCATCGGCGGCTTCGCCTCGGCGCGCGCGCTGTCGACCCGCAACGACGATCCGGCGAGCGCCAGCCGGCCCTGGGACAAGGAGCGCGACGGCTTCGTCCTCGGCGAGGGCGCCGGCGCGGTGGTGCTCGAGGAGTACGAGCACGCCAAGGCGCGCGGCGCGCGCATCTACTGCGAAGTGGTCGGTTATGGCGCCTCGGCGGACGCCTTCCACATGACCGCGCCGCCCGAGAACGGCGACGGCGGCTTCCGCGCCATGCGCAACGCGCTCAAGGACGCCGCGCTCGACGCCTCGACCATCGACTACATCAATGCCCACGGCACCTCGACCCCGCTTGGCGATGTCGCCGAGACCATTGCCGTCAAGCGCCTGCTCGGCGCGAACGCGTCGCGCGTGGCGGTGAATTCGACCAAGTCGATGACCGGGCACCTGCTCGGCGCGGCCGGCGGCGTCGAAGCGGTGTTCAGCGCGCTTGCGCTGCGCGACCAGGTCTCGCCCCCCACTATCAACCTGCGCACACCCGATCCGGCCTGCGACCTCGACTACGTGCCCAACGAAGCGCGGCGCATGCCGATTCGCATTGCGCTCTCCAATTCGTTCGGCTTCGGCGGCACCAACGGGACCCTCGTCCTGGCGCGCATTTGAGTGCTGTCTTGCGCCTCGAGCTTGCGCCGTCGCGCTGGCTCGCCGCCGGCATCGTCCTCACCCACCTTGCGGCTGCGGCCTCGGTCTATACCGTCCTGCCCGGCTGGACCGGAGCATTGCTCGCCGCCGCGCTCTTGGCGCTCGGCGCAGCGGCCGCATGGGGCCGGGCACTGCTGAGATCGGGAGCTTCGGTGCGCGCGATCGAGCTCGGCGCGGCGCAGCCGGTGTTCGAGCTTGCGAGCGGTGAAAGGTTGGCGGCCGAGGTCGCTGCGCGCCGCTATGTCACGCGCTATGTCGTCGCACTACCGCTCGGGCGTCCGCTCAGCCGCACGTTGCTCGTCACCGCCGACATGCTCGGTCGGGAAGAGTTCCGGCGGCTGCGTCTATGGGCGCTCTGGAATCGGCTGCCCGGCGTGGCGGCGAAACAACTAATCGCCCAGTAAGCGCCGATGGACGGCAAGAACTATTTCACAGGGCGCGCGTCTATGGCACATAGACGTTGCGAACGGACGATTTCGTCCGGGGGTGGGGAGCCCTTGCCACGCGATGTCTGACCGCGAGATCGACCGCCAGCTGGTCGAGCGGGCTCAGCGTGGCGACAAGCGAGCTTTCGAGCTGCTTGTAGAGAAGTACCAGCGCAAGCTTGGTCGCTTGTTGTCGCGCTTCATCCGCGACCCGGCCGAGGTCGAAGATGTGACGCAGGAAGCGTTCATCAAGGCCTACCGCGCACTCCCCGCATTCCGTGGCGACAGCGCCTTCTATACGTGGCTGTACCGGATTGGAATTAATACGGCCAAGAACTATCTCATGGCCATGGGTCGGCGGGCGCCGACCTCGACCGAGGTAGAGGCCGAAGAGGCGGAAGGGTTCGAAGAGGGCGAGCAGCTGCGCGACATCAACACGCCGGAGAGCCTGTTGCTGTCCAACGAGATCGCGGAGACGGTGAACGCCACGATCGAGAAGCTGCCCGAGGAGTTGAGAACGGCGATCCAGCTGCGCGAGATCGAGGGCATGAGGATTTTCCGCGCACGCGAGGCGATCGCAGAGCAGCTGCGCCCGTTGCTGGACACGGGCAAAGATAAGAGGTGGTAGGGGCATGAAAGAGAAGATCTCGGCATTGATGGACGGCGAGCTCGACCAGCGCGCCGCGGCGGAAGCGATCGGCGGGCTGGGCCGCGCAGGCGAGGCCACCGAAGCCTGGCGCGTCTATCACCTGATCAGCGACGGCATGCGCGACACGCGCGCGTTTTCCGAAGGCTTCATGGCGCGCTTCAGCGAGCGCCTCGCCGCCGAGCCGACCGTGCTTGCGCCTGCCAGCCTTCCCGGGCGCACACCGGTACAACGATTCGCCTTTGCCGCGGCGGCAAGCCTGGCCGCGGTGGCGCTGGTCGGCTGGCTCGCCTTTGCGCCGCAGCCGCAAGCACCCCAGCCGATAGCGCAGGCACCCGTCCCGGCAGCGCTCGTGCAGGCGGTCAACGTGCCGTTGCCGAGCGCAGCGAACGACTATCTGCTCGCCCACCAGGGCTTCTCGCCGCGCGTCTCGCTGCAGGGCATGGCGCCTTACGTGCGCACGGTGTCCGACGAGATCGGCAAGTGAGGGGTAAATGAGGGCCTGGCGGATTGCAGCGCTCCTGTGCCTGGTCGCAGGTGCAGCGCAGGCGCAATCCCCCGAAAGCCTCGCCTGGTTGCGCAAGATCCAGGAAGCGACGCGCAATCTTTCGTACACCGGCACCTTCGTCTACCAGCACGGCGGGCGCAGCGAAACCTCGCGCATCACGCGGCTCGCCGCCGCGGACACCGAGCGGCTCGAGGTGCTCGACGGCATGCCGCGCGAGCTGGTGCGCACGCGCGACACGGTGCGCTGCTATCTGCCGGAGAGCAAAGTCGTCAAGCTCGAGCGCCGCACGCCCGATCGCAGCTTCCCGGCGCTGCTGCCCGAGAAGTTGAGCGCGCTCGCCCAGCACTACGACATCGCCCTCGGCGAGACGCGCCGCATCGGCGGCTTCGAATGCAAGGCGGTGGTGCTGACGCCGAAGGACAACCTGCGCTACGGCTATCGCCTTTATGCCGACACCGCGAGCGGCATGCTGGTGCGCGCGGTCACCGTCGATTCGGCGGGCAACCAGATCGAGCAGTTCATGTTCACGCAGCTCGCCATCGGCCACGTCACCCCGGAGATGGTCAGGTCGCGTCATGCGGCGTCCGGCTTCCGCGTCGAGGACGCCGAAGCCGCCCCGACGCGGCTCGCCGGCTGGAGCCTCTCGTCCGAGCTGCCCGGTTTCCAGAAAGTGGTGGAGCTCACGCGCCGCATGGGCGAATCGAAGCCGGTGGGCCAGCTGGTCTATTCCGACGGCCTCGCCGCGGTCTCGGTGTTCATCGAGCCCTTGCAGGCGCGCCGCGACCCGGCGCGCACCGGCCTGGCGAGCCTCGGCGCGATCCACATCTACACGCGCGAGGTGGCGAACCATATGGTGACCGTCGTGGGCGAGGCGCCCGCGGCGAGCGTGCAGCGCATCGCCAACGCAGTTGAGTATCGTCGTCCATAAGAACACTCTAGGAGACAGTAGATGAGAACGATGAGAGCCCTGGCCGCTCTGTGGCTTGCGGCCTTCTGCCTTGCCGCACAGGCACAGCGCGAGCTTCCCGATTTCACGCGCCTTGTGGAGGAGCAGGGCAACGCCGTGGTCAACATCAGCACGACGCAGGCGGTGCGCCGCACCACCGGCGCGCTGCCGCAGGTCCCCGGCATGGAGGACGAAGAGGTGCTGGAATTCTTCCGCCGCTTCATCCCGCGCCAGCCGGGGCCGGGGCAGCCCGGGCCGGGACAGGGACAGGGGCCGGCGCCGCGCTCCGAGAGCCGCTCGCTCGGCTCGGGCTTCATCATCAGCCAGGACGGCTACGTGCTCACCAACGCGCACGTGGTCGAAGGCGCCGACGAGATCACGGTGAAGTTCACCGACAAGCGCGAGTTCAAGGCCAAGGTGATCGGCGCCGACAAGCGTACCGACATCGCGCTCATCAAGATCGACGCCACCGGCCTGCCGGCGGTGCGCTTCGGCGATGCGACCAAGCTCAAGGTCGGCGAATGGGTCGTCGCGATCGGCTCGCCGTTCGGCTTCGAGAACACCGTCACCGCCGGCATCGTCAGCGCAAAGGGCCGCTCGCTGCCGCAGGAGAATTTCGTGCCCTTCATCCAGACCGACGTCGCCATCAATCCGGGCAACTCGGGCGGGCCGCTGTTCAACATGCGCGGCGAGGTGGTCGGCATCAATTCCCAGATCTACAGCCGCACCGGCGGCTTCATGGGGCTGTCGTTTGCCATCCCGGCTGACGTCGCCCTCGACGTCCAGAAACAGCTGAAAGAGAAAGGCCGCGTGGCACGCGGCCGCATCGGCGTGGTGATCCAGGAAGTGACGCGCGATCTCGCCACCTCCTTCGGCGTCGACAAGCCGCGCGGCGCGCTGGTGAATTCGGTGGAGAAGGGCAGCCCGGCCGACAAGGCGGGCATCGAGCCCACCGACATCATCCTTTCCTTCGACGGCAAGGCGGTGGACGCCTCGAGCGACCTGCCGCGCATCGTCGGCTCGACGCGACCGGGCTCGAACTCGACGGTCGAGGTGTGGCGCAAGGGCGCGGCCAAGAAGATCACGCTCACCGTGGGCGAGCTGCAGGAAGACCGCGTCGCCTCCGCCGACAAGCCGCGGCCGCAGAAGCCGGCCGAAGTGCAGCCTGCCAACCGCCTGGGCATCGTCGTGGCCGAGCTGTCCGCCGATCAGAAGAAGGACATGAAGCTGGCGGGCGGCCTGGTGGTCACCGAGGTGAAGCCCGATGCGCGAGCCTCGGACGTGCGCAAGGGCGACGTGCTGCTCATGCTGGCGCACAAGGGCCAGCAGACGGAGCTCAAGTCGGTCGAGCAGTTCAACAAGCTGCTTTCCAGCCTCGACAAGAACGCGGTCATCACGCTGCAGGTGAAGCGCGGCGAGACGATGGCGTTCGTCACCATCTCGGGGTTGACTGACAAAGGCTAGGCTCTACGGCCGCGCCGGCTGCCACCTCTGCGAGCTGATGGCGCGCGCGCTGCGCGCCTTCGGCGTGAAGTTCGAAGAGCTCGACGTCGACGCCGACGCTTCGCTGAGGGCAAGGTACGGTGATCGCGTGCCGGTGCTCACCGATGGCGCCGGCAACGAGCTGTGCCACGGGCGACTCGACCCGGCGGTGCTCGAGAGAATCCAATAAAATAGCGCCCCGAGGAGGGTGCCCCCACAGGCGGCACCCTCTTTCGTTATATGGACCAGAGCCACATCCGCAACTTCTCCATCATCGCCCATATCGACCATGGCAAGTCGACGCTCGCCGATCGCTTCATCCAGATGTGCGGCGGCCTCGCCGATCGCGAGATGGCCGAGCAGGTGCTCGACTCGATGGAGCTCGAGCGCGAGCGCGGCATCACCATCAAGGCGCAGACCGCGGCGCTCGAATACCACTCGAAGGGCGGCGAGACCTACCTCCTCAACCTGATCGACACGCCCGGCCACGTCGATTTCTCCTACGAGGTGAGCCGCTCGCTCGCCGCCTGCGAGGGCGCGGTGCTGGTGGTCGACGCCTCGCAGGGGGTCGAGGCGCAGACGGTGGCGAACTGCTACACCGCGATCGAGCAGGGTGTAGAGGTGATTCCGGTGCTGAACAAGATCGACCTGCCCTCGGCCGATCCGGACAAGGCGATCCAGGAGATCGAGGACGTCATCGGCATCGATGCCAAGAACGCGATCCGCGCCAGCGCCAAGACCGGCGAGAACGTGCCCGACATCCTGGAAGCGGTGATCCGTCGCGTGCCGCCGCCGAGCGGCCGTCCCACCGGCAAGCTGCAGGCGCTGATCATCGACTCCTGGTTCGACAACTACGTCGGCGTGGTGATGCTGGTGCGCGTCGTCGAGGGCACGCTCAAGCCGAAGGAGCGCATCCAGCTGATGAGCACCGGCGGCTCGTATCTTTGCGAGCAGCTCGGCATCTTCACGCCGAAGGCGAAGTCCAAGGACGAGCTGGTGGCGGGAGAGGTCGGCTACGTCACCGCCGGGATCAAGGAGCTGCGCGCGGCGAAAGTCGGCGACACCCTCACGCACGCCGACAAGCCGGCGGCGCAGCCGCTGCCCGGCTTCAAGGAAGTCAAGCCGCAGGTGTTCGCCGGCCTGTACCCGGTGGAGGCCAACGAGTACGAGGCGCTGCGCGAGGCGATGGAGAAGCTGCATCTCAACGACGCCTCGTTCCACTACGAGCCCGAGACCTCGCAGGCGCTCGGCTTCGGTTTTCGCTGCGGCTTCCTCGGCCTGCTGCACATGGACATCGTGCAGGAGCGCCTGGAGCGCGAATACGGCATGCATCTCATCACCACCGCGCCGTCGGTGATCTATCAGGTGAAGCTGCGCGACGGCACGGTCGAGCAGGTGTCGAACCCGGCCCGGCTGCCCGATCCCACGCTGATCGAGGAGATCCGCGAGCCGATCATCGCCAGCAAGATCTTCGTGCCGCAGGAATACGTCGGCCCGGTGATCACGCTGTGCACGCAAAAGCGCGGCACGCAGACCAACCTGCACTACTCTGCGCGCCACGTCGTCATCTCCTACGACCTGCCGCTGAGCGAAGTGGTGATGGATTTCTTCGACCGCCTGAAGTCGATGACGCGCGGCTACGGCTCGCTCGACTACGAATTCAAGGAGTACCGCGCCGCCGACATGGTGCGCCTGGACATCCTGGTGAACGGCGAGCGCGTCGACGCGCTCTCCAGCATGGTGCACCGCGAGACCGCGCAGCGCCGCGGCCGCGAGCTGGTCGAGCGCCTGCGCGGACTGATCCCGCGGCAGATGTTCGACGTCGCGGTGCAGGCGGCGATCGGCGGCCACATCATCGCGCGCGAGAACGTGAAAGCCCTGCGCAAGAACGTGCTGGCAAAATGCTACGGCGGCGACGTCTCGCGCAAGCGCAAGCTGCTCGAAAAACAGAAAGAAGGGAAGAAGCGCATGAAGCAGGTCGGCTCGGTCGAGATCCCGCAGGAGGCATTCCTCGCGGTGCTGCAACGGGGTGAAGGTTGAACTTCGCGCTGTTCCTTCTGATTCTGCTGATCGTCACCGGCCTGGTGTGGGGCGTCGAGGGCGTGGCGCTGCGCCGGCGGCGCGAAGCCAGCGCCGCGGCCGCCCTGTCCAGGCTGGACGCAGAGCTGCGCAACGAGCCCGAAGAGCAGCGCACGCGCATCCGCGAGGCGCAGCGCGCGCGGCTGCTCAAGCAGCCGTGGTGGATCGAGTACTCGGTCAGCTTCTTCCCGGTGATCCTGATCGTGTTCCTGCTGCGCTCGTTCCTGGTCGAGCCGTTCAAGATCCCGTCCTCCTCGATGGTGCCGACGCTGCTGGTCGGCGATTTCATACTCGTGAACAAGTTCACCTACGGCATTCGACTGCCGGTCGCCAACAGGAAGATCGTGCAGCTCGGCGACCCGCAGCGCGGCGACGTGATGGTGTTCCGCTATCCCGAGGACCCGTCGCTCGACTACATCAAGCGCGTGGTCGGCCTGCCGGGCGACCGCCTCGAGTACCGCAACAAGCGCCTGACGATCAACGGCCAGGAGGTGCCGGTGCGCCAGGTCGACGACTACCTTTCGCGCGAGCGCATGCAGTTCTCGCGCCGCTACATCGAGACGCTGGGCGCGGTGGAGCACGAGATCCTGCTCGAGGACGACGCGCCGGCCACGATAATGCCGACGCGCGCCGCTGCCGGCAATTGCACCTACAATAGCAATGGCCTCGCATGTACCGTACCGCAGGGCCATTATTTCGTGATGGGCGACAACCGCGACAATTCGAGCGACAGCCGTGTCTGGGGCTTCGTCCCGGATCAGAACATCGTCGGCAAGGCCTTCTTCATCTGGCTGAACCTGAACGAGCTCGGCCGCTTCGGAGCGTTTCGCTGAATCGTCGCGTGGCTAAGGGAGGCAACACCATGCGCAACACGCAATCCGGCGTCAGCATCATGGCACTGATCATGATCCTCGTCCTCTTGGCGGTGATCGCGCTCTTCGGCATGAAGGTGATCCCGTCGTTCCTCGAGTACCGCGCGGCCAAGAACGCCATCGAAGCCGTGGCGCGCGAGAGGCCGAACGGCACGCCGGCCGAGCTGCGCCGCGCCTTCGAGAACCGCGCCACGATCGACGACATCAACTCGGTCAAGCCGGCCGATCTCGAGATCACCAAGGATGCCAGCGGCATCGTGGTCGGCTTCGCCTACCGCAAGGAAGTGCCGCTCTTCAAGAACGTCGGGCTCTACATCGACTACGTGGCCCGCAGCGGAGGCCAGTAGATCGCTTCCCGGGCGGCGTCTTTCGAGAAAAGACTCGGCCACCGCTTCGCCCGGCCCGAGCTCCTCGAGCAGGCGCTGACGCACCGCAGCTACGGCGCGCAGCACAACGAGCGGCTGGAATTCCTCGGCGACGGCGTGCTCGGCTGCGCCGTGGCCGCCGAGCTCTACGAGCGCTTCCCGCAGCTCTCCGAAGGCAAGCTCACGCGCCTCCGCGCGAGCCTGGTGCGCGAGGAGGCGCTCGCGGAGCTGGCGCGCGAGCTCGGCCTGGCCGAAATCATCCGGCTGGGCGAAGGCGAGCTTGCCTCCAGCGCCGAGCCGCGCCCCTCGATCCTCGCCGACGCGCTGGAAGCGGTGTTCGGCGCCGTGCTGATCGACGGCGGCTACGACGCCACGCGCAAGGCGGTGCTGGCGGCGTTCGGTGCGCGCCTCGAGGGCCTTGATGCCGACCGCGCAGCCAAGGACGCCAAGACCGAGCTGCAGGAGAGGCTGCAGGCGGCACACCGTGCGCTGCCGGTCTACCGCGTGGTCTCGGTGCAGGGCGCCGCGCACCGCCAGTCCTTCGAGGTCGAGTGCGCGGTCGACGAGCTCGGCATGAGCGCCAAGGGCAGCGGCAGCTCGCGCCAGAAGGCCGAGCAGGATGCCGCTCGGGCGCTGCTCTCCCGTCTGAGCGAACCATGAGCCATCGCTGCGGCACCGTTGCAATGGTCGGACGCCCGAACACCGGCAAGTCGAGCCTGCTCAACCGCCTGGTGGGCGAAAAGCTGTCGATCGTTTCGGCGCGTCCCCAGACCACGCGCCACCTCGTCACCGGGATCCTCACGCGGCCGGCCTGCCAGTACATCTTCATCGATGCGCCCGGCAATCCGCCGCGCCTGAAGAACGTGCTGCACAAGGCACTCAACCGCCGCGTCGGCGAGGCGGCGAGCCAGGCCGATGTGGTGCTGTTCGTGGTGGAAGCCGGGCGCTTCGGCGCCGAGGACCACGCCGCGCTCGAGCGCATTCCGGCGGGCCAGAAGGTCATCGCCGTGGCGAACATGGTGGATCTCGTCAAGCGAGCCTCCGAGCTGATCCCGTTTCTCGACCGCCTGGCAAAGACGCGCGACTTCGCCGCCGTCGTCCCGGTGAGCGCGCGCACCGGCCGCAACCTGCCCGAGCTCCTGCGCGTGGTGGCCGAGCTGCTGCCGGAGGGGCCGGCGGCCTACCCGGAAGACCAGCTCACCGACCGCGACGAGCGCTTCTTCGCCTCGGAGCTCTTGCGCGAGAAGCTGTTCGCGACGCTCGGCGAGGAGCTGCCCTATCGCTGCGAAGTGATGATCGACAGCTTCAAGGAGGAAGGCCGGCTGCGGCGCATCGAGGCCACCATCCTGGTCGAGCGCGAGAGCCAGAAGGGCATCGTGCTGGGCGCCGGGGGCGAGCGCCTGAAGCAGATGGCAACCGCCGCCCGCAAGGACATGGAGCGGCTCTTCGAGGGCAAGGTCTACCTCGGGGTCTGGGTCAAGGTTCGGCGCGCCTGGACGGACGATGCACGGGTCCTGCGACAATTGGGCTACGAGTGAAAAGACGCGCCGACCAGGAGCCGGGGTACGTGCTCCATACCTATCCTTACAAGGAGACCAGCCTCATCGTCGAGGCCTTCACGCGCCGCTTTGGCCGCGTCTCGCTCCTCGCGCGCGGTGCGCGGCGCCCGCGTTCGGCGATGCGCGGCGTGCTGCTCGCCTTCCATCCCCTGCGCCTGGGGTGGAGCGGCTCGGGCGACCTTGCCAACCTGATGGCGGCAGAGTGGGGCGGCGCGCTGCAGCCCGCATCCCTTCCTTTGGCAGGGCGCGGACTGATGTGCGGCTTTTATCTCAACGAGCTGATCCTGCGGCTGCTGCCGCGCGAAGACCCGCACGAGGCGCTGTTCGACGCCTATAGCGAAGCGCTCGCGCGCCTCTCCGCCGCGCAATCGTTCCCTCCGTCTCCTACGTCTACGAACCCGACCGTGGTCCAGTGCGCGCCAGCCGCGGTGACTTGCTGGTCAGCGGCCGCACCTTGCTCGATCTGGCGGCGGACGATTACAGCCGCAGCGAAACGCGCGATGAGGCGCGCTATCTCATGCGCGCGCTGATCGGCCAGCGCCTGCACGGCCAGGTGCTGCACACGCGCAGCGTCCTCATGGAGCTCGCCGACCTGTGATCGAGCTTGGCGTCAACGTCGATCACGTCGCCACCGTGCGTCAGGCACGGCGTACTTACGAGCCCGATCCGGTCTGGGCGGCGGTCGAGGCGCACCTGGGCGGCGCCGACGGCATCACCTGCCACCTGCGCGAGGATCGGCGGCACATCCAGGACGAGGACGTGCGCCGCCTGCGCGAGCTCACGCACATCCGGCTGAACCTCGAGATGGCCGCGACCGACGAAATGGTCGGCATCGCCTGCCGCATCAAGCCGGAGATGGCGATGCTGGTTCCCGAAGGCCGCGCCGAGATCACCACCGAAGGCGGCCTGGACATCGTGTCGCAGGAAGCGCGGCTGAAGAGCTCGGTGGCGAAGCTCGTCGGCGCCGGCATCGTGGTCTCGGTGTTCATCGACGCGGAGCTGCGCCAGGTGGAAGCCGCCAAGCGCATCGGCGCCACGGTGTGCGAGATCCACACCGGGCCTTATGCGCACAAATTTCACTCCAAGGGCCGCGACGCCGAGAGTGCCGCCGTGGTGGAGGAGTTGCATCGCATCCAGAAGGCCGGCGACGCGATCCGCGCCGCCGGCATGCGCTTCAACGCCGGGCACGCGCTCAACTACTTCAACGTCCAGCCGGTCGCCGCGCTCACCGGCATTCGCGAGCTGCACATCGGACATGCCATCGTCAGCCGCGCGGTGTTCGTCGGCATGCGCGAGGCGGTACGGCAAATGAAGCAGCTCATGGTGCAAGCGGCGCGGTGATCTTCGGCATCGGCACCGACGTGGTGGAGATCGGGCGCATCGAGGCGGCGCTCAAGCGCCACGGCGAGCGCTTCGCGCGGCGCATCCTGTGCCCCTCCGAGCTGGAACGGTTTGCCAAGCACAGGCTCAAGGCCAATTACCTCGCCAAGCGCTTCGCCGCCAAGGAAGCCTTCACCAAGGCGCTCGGCACCGGCATCAAGTCGCCGGCGAACTGGCACGGCGTCTGGGTGCGCAACCTCGCCTCGGGCAAGCCGGTGCTGGAGTTTTCGGATGCGCTTAGCGCCCTGTTGAAAAAGCGCGGCATCACCACCGCCCATGTCTCGCTTTCGGACGAGAAGGGCGTCGCCTTCGCCACCGTGATTCTCGAGTGCGAAAAGTAAGACTGCCGCCGGGGCCGGTGGTCGTCGATGTGCTCGGCCCGGTGCTCACCGACGAAGACCGCAGCCGCATCCGCCACCCCGCCGCCGGGGCGGTGATTCTCTTCGCGCGCAACTACGAGAATCCCGAGCAGCTCGCGCAGCTCACCGCCGACATCGAGCGCGAGCGCGAGCCTGCGCTGCCGGTGTGCGTCGACCACGAGGGCGGGCGCGTGCAGCGCTTCAAGGATGGGTTCACGGTCATCCCGCCAATGCGAACGCTTGGAAAGCTATGGGATCGCGACCGGCAGGCGGGGCGTGACGCTGCCATGTCGATCGGCTACGTGATTGCCTCCGAGCTCGGCGCGCACGGCGTCGACTTCAGCTTCACGCCGGTGCTCGATCT
>WNFN01007657.1_pt1 | contig 12811 bp, 6 predicted proteins | sample 5400161 | NCBI WGS metagenome assembly WNFN01 (sample SAMN13153353, study PRJNA577476) | soil metagenome | isolation source: 80 cm saprolite on Douglas fir-dominated hillslope | place: USA:California | collected 2013-09-17
ACGTTCAGTGGGCAGTTTGCTCCCTCCGCGACCGGTAGCACCACCGGCAGCGTCTCCATCACGAGCAACGCGCCGGGCTCCCCGCTCGCGATTGCTCTGAGCGGAACGGGTGTTCAGCCACAGCTTGCTCCGACCCCCACCAGCGCCAGCTTTGGCAGCGTGGTCACGGGGACCAGCAACTCGCAGACCATCAAGTTGTCCAATGCCGGGAGCGCCAGTGTCACGATTTCCCAGGCCACGGTGTCCGGGAGCGGCTTCAGCATTACAGGCCTCGCCGTGCCGCTGACCATCGCGGCCGGGAGTAGCGCGACGTTCAACGCACTCTTCACTCCGAGTGCCGCTGGAAGCGTCACCGGGACGGTTTCGCTGGTAAGCAACGCTCCTAATTCTCCGCTTGTGATCGCTCTGAGCGGGACCGGGGGAACCGCAACTTTCCTGCTCACGGCGAACCCGACGAGCTTGAGTTTCGGCAGCGTGAACTTGGGCAGCAACAGTTCGCTGAGCACCAGCCTGACCAACACCGGGAACTCGAACGTCACCCTCTCCAGCGTGACCGCTTCCGGCGCAAGCTTCAGTGCCAGCGGAGTCACCTCGGGCACAACTTTAACGCCCAACCAGGCGGTCACCCTGAGTGTCACTTTTGCACCGGCTTCTTCGGGCAGTCTAGCCGGCAGCGTCAGTGTGGTGAGCAACGCCACCAACTCGCCCACCACCGTTGCGTTGTCGGGAACGGGTGTGCAGCTGATTGCACACTCAGCTGCCTTGAGTTGGACGGCCAGCACGTCCGTTGTGGCTGGCTACAACGTATACCGCGGAACCGTATCGGGCGGGCCGTACTCAAAGCTGAATTCCTCGTTGATCGGGCCGACCACCTATACCGATAGCACGGTTCAGTCGGGTCAGACGTACTTCTATGTCGTCACGGCCGTCGATGCTAGCAACGTCGAGAGTGCGTACTCGAACACGATTTCCGCCATCATCCCGTTTCCGTAGTAGCGGAAGGTGGAGGAAGAGTCACGAATTGCAATTGTCAGCGGAACTATGGGGTACGCTGGAGAGATGAGAATGCGGAATTGCAGTGATTGCGAAGATGGAGTCGGCAGCTTGCAACCAAACGGGCTGTATGTCTCTTACAGGTTTCAAACGTACTACTGCGCCGGCGCCGATTCTTTCTGTGCTGCGGCGTTAAGAACATACAAGGACATAAAATGAAACGCAAGTATGGGTTCCTGTTTTCTCTTATCCTCCTGTTAATGATTCCGACCACCGCCTACGGTCAGCTTTGGACTGGAATCATCGACCCGAGCCGGGCTATAGATTGGTCGAAGGCAGGCATACCTGGCGGCATTCCGAACCGCACCACCATTTGCGCCACGCTCAATCCGGGGGCAACCTCGGCCCAGATCAACTCCGCGATCGCAAGTTGCCCGGCGAACCAAGTCGTGTTTCTGAATGCCGGCACTTACACGATCGCCTCAGGAATCAACTTCGGTTCAACCAACAACGTTACGCTTCGCGGGGCCGGCCCGGATCAAACCATTCTCAATTTCACGGGCGGTGACAATTGTGGAGGCTTAGGCGGAGATATTTGTGCCATTAATTCCACGGGTTATGCGGCCTGCTGCAGTTCACCCGTCCAATCGGGCGGGGGCAACTCGGCTAATTGGACAGGGGGATACGCTCAGGGGACGACCCAGATCACGCTTAGTAATGTCTCCGGCCTCTCGGCTGGAAGCGTCATCTTCGTTGACCAGCTCGATGACGCTTCGGACACAAATGGAGTCTACGTGTGCCAGACCTACGGCCCGTGCGGGAATGACGTTCCTGGCGGGGCTGGACGAAGCGGGCGCGGTCAGCTGGAGATTAAGCGAATCACGGCGATCAGCGGCAGTACCGTGACGATTTCGTCCGGTCTTTACAACACGAATTGGAGGTCGAGCCAGAGCCCCGGAGCATGGTGGGTGGGTTCGATGTTGACGGGTGTCGGTGTCGAAAATATGACCGTCAATCACAACGGTAGCGCGAACGGCAAGGCCGGGATCTACTTCTTCAATGTGTTCCAGGGCTGGGTCAAAAATGTCAAGTCCATCAACGCCAATCGCAACCACGTTTGGATATATCAGTCCGGCCAAATTGTTATCCGCGACAGCTACTTCTACGGCACGCAAAATAACGCTTCGCAGAGCTACGGAGTCGAGACCTATATGTCCGCCGACGCTCTGATCGAGAACAACATTTTCCAGCACATGCCAGCCGGAATATTATCGGATAGTACTGCCGGCCTTGTAGCGGGCTACAATTTTGACATCGACCACGCCTATACAGTCTCTACCTGGCAGCAGGCGGGCCACTACCTTCACGGAGTTGGCACCTCAATGAATCTTCGCGAGGGTAACAATAGCGATGGGCTCACCGCCGACAACATTCATGGGACACATAGTCAAGAGACACTGTTCCGAAACCAGTTTACTGGCCTCGACCCTGGAAAGACGCAGCAGACAACTGTCGGTTACCACAACAATTATGAAGACAGTATATTGAACGGGCTGCTTGGCAATTCGGAAAGAAGCATATATGTCTTGGGCTTTTGTGAGAACGTAGACCTGATCAGTCTCTTGAGCTGTAGCGTCAATGGTACGATGATGCTCAACGACTCTCTAACGGCAAGCACGCTCTTCCGGTGGGGAAACTACGACGTGGCGACAGGTACGGTGAGGTGGAACGCTTCCGAGGTGCCGACCGCAGCGACCCCCTACGTCAACGGCAACCCCGTGCCGGCTAGCCAGAGCCTGCCAGCCTCGTTCTATCTCTCGTCAAAGCCAAGTTGGTGGGGCACGACGCCGTGGCCAGCGATAGGACCGGAAGTGACGGGTGGTACCGGGCCTGGGGGGCATTCCTACGCCATTCCGGCCCAGACATGCTACAACAACACTCCAAAGGACAGCAGCGGCATATTAGCCTTCAATGCCAATAATTGCTACGGCGCAGTGACGCTACCAGCGGCTCCGACGAACCTCAGCGTCATCGTTAACTGACCAGCTATCAGATTAGACGCCTGAGGCGACATCCAGCTCTGGGCCTCCGCTTATCGTGCGAACCTGCGACGCCCAACGCGGGAATTCATCACGACCCTCGCGCCAAGGGGAAAGGGCAGGTTAAGTAACAGTTGTATTCACTTGGATCTTTGCCGGTGTGTTTTCTCACGTAGTTTTGCTATCCAGTGTCGGGAACTGTCAACGTCACCGGCGGCGACCTGCTCGTCGTGATGTCACTCTCTTGCAACTCTGGGACTGCAGGCTGCACCAGCAACGCAGCCCCTTCTCTATCCGACACTCTCAATAATGCTTGGACTGCGGCAGTGAGCAGTTTCGGGGCTCTCGGCCAAGGTCAAATTAATCTCTGGTACACCTGTTCATCAATCGGCGGCAAAGATACGATTGCTGTGGCAGGTTCTAGTCCATCGAATATGCACATACACTTCTATGAATACTCAGGAGTGGCAACGTCTGGTTGCCTCGATCAGATAGGCACCGCCACGAGCAGCAGCGTCTCGCCAAACGTCACCACTTCGGGATCAGTAACGCAAAGCAACGAATTGGTGATTGGCTTTATTGGCGACTGGGAAACCAACCAGAACATTAGCGCCTGGGGAGGCTACACGGTCGAAGCGCAGACAAATGACAAGACCTGGGGCGAGTCCGCTGGAAGCGAAGACAACAACACTCGGACGGGGCTTAGCGGTCCGCAGACGCTCGGCTTTAGCAGCCTAGACACAGCCAGTAAGCAACTGTTGGTGGCTACATTTAAGGCATCTAGCTCTGGCAGTGGCACAACGGTAGCGGTGACGCAAACACTCGATATAGGCGGTCTGACTTACAACATTAACCAAGCCAATCTACTTAGTTTTACTGGCTGCTCAACTACAGACTTAAGCTGTACTATGGAAGTACAACTCTGCGATTCTTCGGGGAACTGTTTGCACTTCGCTCCAGGTAGTCACTCCCTCTTGGTGAACTTTGTATCTAAGCCTACGATCCCAACGACGCAAGTCGTTACGTCTCAAGTGGCAGCCTCTAACTTCACAGTGACAGCACAATGAAAATGCGGATGTCTTGCCTGAGCTGGAATGGGAGAGGGCGTTGTTCCGCTAAGATGACGGAGAGGGCGCACGCGAAAAGAGCGAAAGCACCACACCGCAGAGGAGGAAGGCGGCCATCCTAAGGCGGCACTTGTTGGATAGCCGTGTATTCACTTAGCTCTCTGCCGGTGTATTTTCTCACGTAGTTTTGCCAACCCACCTTGCAAACTTTTTATTTCATCGTCGACAGCGCAAAGTGCGTTTTCTAGATCCAGGTTGCGGACAATTGACCCTTGTCCGACTGCAAGTTCACTTCTTTGTGCACGTAGTTGCTGGATGCGGTTAAACAGAATCACCGCAGATTCCGCTCTTGATGACCCTGTTGTTGTGAGAAACAATTCTGAATTCACAATCCGCGATAAACGCTCGATTCCCAATTTGCCGCGAAAGAAAGTTTGAACTCCACAGGACAGGCAAATCGTATACGGTTTCTGCTTCTGGGAAATGCGGATTTCCAAGGCTGCTCCGCACACACAACAGGGAAATCTCTTCCCAAAGAGTTGCTGGTTTGACTCCAGTCGGGAGCCTAATGTTAACGTTACGTTAGCCACGTGGGGTGCCCGATTCGCAACACTCATGTTTTGTCTCGACTTTCTTTAAGTTTCCGTTGACAAGCTGCCGTATATTTCGACCACGCAGGGCGACCGAGGCAACGCAATTTTTTCTGGCGATGCCCCAAACACATCCGAGAGAAAGACATGCTCAACCGGAACAGCAGGGAGAGGAAATCCCCGTTGCGGACTGTCCTTCACAAGCGGCCAAGAGCCAACGGCGCTCGCGCATCGCTTGAATGGCAGGTCTTGTTCCTATTCATTTTGTTTTTCTTGCCGGCTCTCTCCACCGCCGCGCAGACCAACGTTCTCACCTATCACAACGACAGCGCGCGTACTGGACAGAATCTGAATGAAACGCTCCTGACGCTGAGCAATGTAAACTCGACGAATTTCGGCAAACTGGGATCCCTTTCTGTGGACGGACAGGTGGATGCGCAACCACTTTACGTTGCAAACCTGACGGTGGCAGGGAGCCTGCATAACGTGGTTTTCATCGTTACGGAGCACGACTCGGTCTATGCCTTCGATGCAGACACGTTCGCGCAACTCTGGAAGGTCACGGTACTCGGCTCGGGTGAAACCGCGAGCGACAATCGTGGATGTGATCAGGTGTCTCCGGAGATCGGAATCACCTCGACGCCGGTGATCGATCTAAGCGCCGGTCCAAATGGGACGATCTTCGCGGTGGCCATGTCAAAGGACAACTTTGGAAATTATCACCAGCGTCTGCATGCGCTGGATGTGACAACTGGCGCCGAGATCTCCGGTAGCCCAAAAGAGATTCAAGCAACTTATCCGACGGCTGGCGGAGGAACAACCACATTTGCGCCGGGGCAGTACAAGGAACGCGCCAGCCTGCTGCTGCTGAACGGAGTGATCTACACGAGCTGGGCTTCGCACTGCGACATTACGCCCTATTCGGGCTGGGTCATGGGCTATAGCGAAACCACGCTACAGCAAGTGAATATTTTCAACTTCACTCCTAACGGCAGCGAAGGCTCAGTTTGGATGTCGGGGGCGGGCCCGGCTGCAGACAGCCTGGGGAACATTTACTTCCTCGCGGCGAATGGAACGTTTGACACCACACTCAACGCGAACGGCTTTCCGGTGAACGGAGATTACGGCAACGCTTTTATGAAACTTTCGACCAGCGGCAACTCCCTGAGCGCAGCCGACTATTTCACGATGCACAACACAGTGGCGGAGTCAAACGCGGACCAGGATCTGGGCTCCGGCGGCGCGCTCCTCCTGCCTGATTTGACGGATAGCTTAGGGAATATCCGGCATCTGGCCGTTGGCGCCGGCAAAGACTCCATCATCTATGTCGCAGACCGCGACTCGATGGGCAAGTTTAATTCGACCAGCGACAACATCTATCAAGAGATTTCCGCGAACGGATTAACTGGGGGCAGTGGCGTGTATGCAGCGCCAGCGTATTTCAATGGCACCCTCTACTACGGTGCTGTCAATGATTCGCTGAAGGCCTTTACGATCGCGAATGCGCGTGTCGTTGCGCCACCATCTTCCAATACCGCGAGCACATTTGCTTACCCGGGAACTACGCCGAGCATCTCCGCGAACGGGACCTCGAACGGAATCGTGTGGGCGGTGGAGAATAGCGGGGGGACCGGCATCCTCCACGCCTATGATGCGACGAACTTGGCCAACGAACTGTACAGCAGCAACCAAGCCGGTACCCGGGATCAATTCTCGGACAACAAATTCATCACCCCGATGATCGCCAACGGAAAAGTTTTTGTTGGCACACCGACAAGCGTCATCGTTTTTGGTCTGCTAAACGGGGGGACGCCGCCGGCACTTCTTTCGATTGCGGTCACCCCGGCGAATTCTTCGATTCCCAATGGGACGACCCAACAGTTTTCGGCCACAGGAAGCTACAGCGATGGCTCGACACAGAACTTGACGAACTCGGTGACCTGGGGTTCCTCGAATACCTCGGTTGCCACAATCAACAGCACTGGTTTGGCGACGGCAGCGGGAACCGGCAACACAACCATCAGCGCGTTCTCGGGCTCGGTTAGTGGGTCAACAACCCTGACTGTTACTTCGCCGGGAACGTCAGCAGGAGCGGCGTATGTGCAGTCGGCCAGCGGCAACGACCATTACAATACCTCGTCGGCGTCTGCTAAGTTTTCGAGCAACGTGACCGTAAATGATGCGATTGCAGTCTTTTGCGTATGGACGGGACTGTCGCAAACCCTGTACAGCGTCACCGATACCCAAGGCGACGCTTTTACAATCGTAGACAATCCCACGAACGGCACATACGGTCGCGCCGCGATGGCCTATGCGATCGCGCGATCATCCGGTGGCGATAGCGTTTCTTGTAACTTCTCCACGGCCTCGATGGGGAAGTCCATCATCGTCCATGAGATCAGTGGGGTCAACACGAGCACGCCGCTCGATGGCCATAAGACGAACGTCCAGAATAGTCCTGGCATCGGCACGGACGCAATCACCAGCACCAGCACTCCCACGACAATGAACGGCGACTACATCGTGGGGTTTACGTTCAACGATTCTGTAAACCAAGCTGACTGGAGCGCCGGGACTGGATACACAAAGAGGCAGGATCTGCAGACTGTGAGTTATACGACAGCAAGCGAAGACAGAAATCAATCCTTGTCGGGTTCGGTGGCGGCGGTGTTCACGGCAACCGCAGCCGCGTTCGGCGATTTCATCACAGGAATTATGGCCTTCCGGTCCCAGCCGGGGACGGCTGCGGCGTTAGTCTCGATTGCGGTGACTCCGACAAATCCATCGATTGCCAAGGGCACGATGCAGCCATTCACCGCCACGGGCACTTACAGCGACGGCAGCACGCAGAATCTGACCAGCACGGTGATCTGGACCTCCTCGAATACCTCGGTCGCCACAGTCACCGGTAGCGGTGTGGCGAGCGGCGTCGGGGTCGGTGCCAGCACGATCCAAGCCGCGTCGGCTTCCGTCACCGGATCGACCGCGTTGACCGTCACCGCACCAGTTCTCAACGCAATTGCGGTGAGCCCGGCGAATTCTTCGATTCCCAATGGGACGACTCAACAGTTTACGGCCACCGGAAGCTACAGCGATGGCTCGACGCAGAACCTGACGAACTCGGTGACCTGGGGCTCCTCGAATACCTCGGTCGCCACAATCAACAGCACTGGTTTGGCGACGGCAGCGGGAACCGGCAACACAACCATCAGCGCGTTCTCGGGCTCGGTCAGTGCGTCCACCACCTTGACGGTCACTGCGCCGGCAGGCCAAGGGACGGCCTACGTGCAGTCGGCTGGCGGCAACGACCATTACAACACCTCGTCGGCGTCGGCCAAGTTTCCGAGCAACGTGACCGTCAATGACGCGATTGCCGTCTTCTGCGTGTGGGAGAGCCTCTCGCAAACCTTGAACAGCGTGACCGATACGCAGGGGAATATTTTTACAATCGTGGATAATCCGACTAGCGGCGGATACGGTCGCGCCGGGATGGCCTATGCGATCGCCCGTTCGACTGGCGGCGATACGGTTTCTTGCAACCTCTCCACAGCCTCGATGGGTAAATCCATCATCGTTCATGAGATAAGCGGGGTCAACACGAGCACGCCGCTGGATGGGCAGAAGCTGAATGTCCAGAACAGTCCCGGCGGTGGCGCCAATGCGGTGACCAGCGGCAGCATTACGACAACGGTGAACGGCGACTACGTTTTGGGGTTTACGTTCAACGATTCTTCGAATCAGGCGGACTGGAACGCCGGGGCGGGATACACCAAGCGGCAGGATCTACAGGTTCAAAGTTACGCAACCGCAAGTCAGGACAAAGTTCAAACCTTGTCGGGTTCGGTAGCAGCAACGTTCACCGCGACTGCAGCCACATTCGGCGATTTCATCACAGGAATTATAGCCTTCCGGCCGATGTAGGTGGTCCACTCTGTCACGCTCTCCGATACGGTCACTGGGGCGCCGATCTATTACACCACCAACGGCAGCATGTGCACCACGTCCTCGACACTCGTACGGGAGTCTACGCGGACTAAGAGGAAAGCGGGCGGACCGCGCGTCGTTCCACTTTCCGCGATTAGGTGAGCGCCTCGGTCGCGCCCGTTTCCCTGGTCGCGACGATAGTCGGGGATAGTCTCAAGAACCTATGCCAGGGTGCCATCTCACGCAAGAGCCCAGCGAACTGGTAGAGGGGTGCGCACCCTCGGTGCAGCAGAATTACCCCGCCGAGGTACATGCTTCCGAACAACATGGAGGTCGTCAGGATGCGGGTGGCGGCTCCAACCGAACCTGACGCGCCGGCCAGCGACGGGAGTCTTGGGATGATCATGGTGGATGCGCAGCCCGCAAGCGCAGATGCAAGAACGTATTTCCAGAGGACGGCGAGAACTGGGGCGATCCCGAGGCATATGGGCCTCCCCGCGTACCAGAGCGCAGGGATCGTGAGAATCCAGAATGAAGCAGACCAGGCCATAGCAATTCCTGCAGCACCCCACCGAAGTCCCAGGAGAAACAGCAGACCTGTCACGATGAACTCTACAATCCCCCAGCGGAACCAGCGGTCCGCTCTTCCAATAGAAAGGTGGATCCAGCCGTGAGTGCCGTAGAGAAGCATGACCCCGATTCCGGGCCCGAAGAAAGTGAAGATCCGGCCAGCTGGTCCCCACGCAGGGCCTAACAGCAGGCGAATCACATCCTTGCCAACGAGAGTCAAATCCCCGCCCGCCCCCATGCCCACGAACGCAACGACTGCCAGGGAGCTGAGAAAATACCGACTGTATCGGATTGGATCCTGCTTCAACCGACTCAGGGCCGACACCGCGACAACCGTGAGGGGGGATACCAGTTGGCTCGCTGAGAGAGCAAATAGGTCATAGGCCTTTTTGTAGAAGCCGAGAGACTGTACGTTAAAACGCCATCCCACTAAGAGGTTGTCCATATTACGGGCGAAGTAATTAACGCTGAAGTTTCCGTAGGTATTCATCGCAAACCGCACCATGGACGCCGTTCCGGGTGTGCGCCGCGGAAGGCTGGGGACCCAGCGACAGAAGGACCAAGCTCCGATGGATGTGACAAGTGGCAGCGCGACAGCCCCCGCCACCAACGCCCAGTACCCCCACCCTGCCAATCCAAGGACGACTGAAACGAGCACCGAAACAGCTCGGGCAACAATGTCATTTACGGAGACTACAGAGAAGCGCATGGCCCGCTTAAGAAGTGCCAAGTGCTGAACAGAGGTACTGTTGACGAAGATCGTCACCGACATCCCAACGGTGACCAGCGTCACTCGCGGTTCGCCGTAAAAGCGCGCCAGCAGTGAACCCGCTGCGGAGAACCCGAGCGCGATAAGAAGGCCCGCGCCTACGTTAATCCAGAACAAGTTGCTAACCAGAGCGTGATTGATCTCTTCACGCTGCAGGATGGCCTCCGTAAACCCGTTCAGCCCAAAGTTCATCAGAAGCAGGCTGAACGTGGTCACCATGGTCACCAGGCCAAAGTCGGCGGGTGTCAGGAGTCGAGCAAGAACCACGGTGGCGATCATTTGGATGGCGAACAACACACCTTGAGAAAACAAAGTAACCCCAGCACCCCTGACAGCAAGCCGGCGCAGCTCGGTTCCCACGTCCGCAGAGGGACCGAAGGCGCCATTTGCATCGAAGGGCTTCAAACGACGTCCTCGTATACGTATGATTCGGGTGGCGATAGGTGAGCGAGGGACTGCGGAGGAGGAAATTGTAGCGTGCTCAGATCTTCCGCGATGGTAGCTTCCGGAATGACGGTTATGGCCGTAAGGAAAATGATCCATATGGGGTCCATCATTCTGAATCCCGCCTCCGTGAAGTTGTAGGTTGCTGCGACAAGGAAATACGTGAGGCTGAGGCTGCCTGCATCAGGTTCCCGGCGGAACGCGGCGATGACGTTCCGGTAGCCTGTTATCATGACCAGACCGATCAGGGCCACTCCCGTCCAGCCCAAATTCAAGAAGACCTCGAGGTAACCGTTATGAGCCTCGTTCGGATGCCACCAGTACATGCTCCAAAGCTTCTCGAGTCGCTGTCCGAGCCAGAAGCTCTCGAATCCCGTCCCGAACAGTGGGTTCCCTGCCATGCCGAGGAGTTGAGTCCAAAGCGCTGTCCGGCCGCTGAGGGTTGCGTCTCTTCCTAGATCGTTCACGAGGCCCGTACCGGTATCAAGGAATAGGGCAGAAAAGGAAACGACCAGCACCGCCGCCACGAAGAGGTGTACGAAGAATGGCTTCTGGCCCAGTCGCAGCATGCGTGTGACCACCATCAATCCCCCTCCCAAGAGGAAGCAGGACAAGGAAGTCGCCGAATTGGCTACCCAGAACAGCCACAGCACCATCGCGAGAAGGGCTCCATGAGCGATCAACGGCCCGGTGATACGCTTGCGGTCGCGACTGCGGAATTCCTGGAAAATGCGCCACAAGGATCCGAGTCCGAAGATCAAGGAGATCATCCCGAGAAGGTTCTTGGTTGTCGCGACTCCGGTGTAATACGGCGTCCAGACCCAAGGGTTGTATCCCCGCCCTAGGTCGGGGTAATACTTGATCAAAAGAACGGAAATGGGGATGAGTAGAAAGCCGGTCCGCGCCAGGAGGCGTTTGAGGGCTGCGAGAGGGTCAGCGTCGGTCAGAACCACCAAGACCATCGCAAGGTCACCCACGGCCTTGGTCCAGCGCTTGAAGGCCACGTCGGGGTAGTCGGACCAGAGGACACTTACGGCGCAGTAGGAGAAAAACAGGAGGATAGGTCCATTGGCTCGCAGGACCGTCACGACTTTCGTTCCTCTGCTAACAAGGACGATTAAGCCAGCCGCCAAAAGACTGCCGAGGACGAGCCTGTCGAGGGGGCTCCCCTCGAGGTACTGGTCAACTGTCGTTGCTGGCGCGACTTGCAGCCACTCGGAGACCATTCGCGACCCGGCAATCAACATCCAAACCACGGGAATCCAAAGAGCACTAGAGACGCGGGAGTTCCGGTCCCGATCCAGCCAGAAGAGCCCCAGAATCCCGAAAGCGAAGACGACAGTGGCAATGGACGGGGGCATTCACCATCTCTCCGTTCGTCTCTTTGAGAGGAAGCGCAGCATAATTTAGGATGGACAGTAGTCCTGCGCAGGAGTTTGGAGCTCAGCAACCGTCACGGCTCGCGACCAGGATCGCACTGACCACAAGACAAGAAGGTGATGCGTTCTCACTTTTGACAGATTGTGCTGTGCGCTGTGGTCGCCGTGAGATAGCGCTCGGCGCTGCCTGCAAGCGGCCCAGGAGCGTGACGCCGGCAGTCGCCGTACCTCGCGCCGCTGCCTTCTGGCTCGCCCCTCTGATGGGAACTGCAGGGTCAATTGGAATCGAGAAAAAGGCGATGGAGAAGCTCCAATGTGAGGACCTTATGGATCTCGGCGGTGTAGTTGCGGTCTCCGTTAAGGTGGCCTCGTACAATAGTTTCGACTCCACTGCGTTCGAGGTACGGCCGGGAAAGCGTCCGCGCGTCGAGCAGCATCTCTCGAACGTACTTGGCGAGGGCATCGCGATACCAAACCCGGAAATGGTAGAACTTAACGTGAACTCCAGGAAGCCCCGGGAGGCCACTGCGGAGAAATGCCCCGAGCCTCCATTCAAGCCGCGGTCGGTCCGGATTCGCCGAAGGGCCGCATCTCCGTCTGCAATCAACCGGAGGCAGAGGTCGTTGCGTTCGCGAGCAAACTGCGGCGCCCGGTAGACTGTTCGCACTAGGTCGTTATCGAGATAAGGGGACCGGAGAGTGAGCTGGGTCTGCTCCAGCGCGAGAAGACCATAATGGTGCCAGGGAGCTTGCCGGAAGACAGCAAAGGAAACGGGGTGCGTCTGAAGCATTGTGGAATACGTTTCATTAGCAGCATGAACGTGGGCTAGAAACTCGGGACGGAACAGTCCAGACGTGGGCTGCACGGGCTTGAACGCCCGGACCGCACGGAGAACCTCGCTGCCGTAGTTTCCCGTCATCCGGATGGGGGCAATCTGGCGGGCCTTCTCATTGACGTAGAGATCAGGGGAACGACTCACATCAACGCATCCGTCTGCGAGGTACACCGCACGCTCCGCATAGTGAGGAAAGCGCGA
>WNFN01184520.1_pt1 | contig 12809 bp, 11 predicted proteins | sample 5400161 | NCBI WGS metagenome assembly WNFN01 (sample SAMN13153353, study PRJNA577476) | soil metagenome | isolation source: 80 cm saprolite on Douglas fir-dominated hillslope | place: USA:California | collected 2013-09-17
ATCGCGATCGCCGCGGCCTGTAGCGCGACAATCGTCTTGCCGGAGCCAACGTCGCCTTGCAGCAAGCGACGCATGGGCGAGGGCTGCTGCATGTCTTCGGCAATTTCTTTGAGCACGCGCTTCTGCGCCGCCGTGGGATGGAAGGGGAGAATCTTCTTAATCGCCGCACGGACGTTCTCATTCAGGCTAAAAGCAATGCCAGTGCGCTGGCGCAGGCGCCGGCGTTTGAGTTCCAGCCCCACCTCAAGAAAAAAAAGTTCCTCGAAAATCAAACGCTGGTGCGCCGGCGTCCGATAATTTTGAAGCGCGCCAAAGCTCTCACCGGGCTGGGGAAAGTGCGCGTGTTGGAATGCAGTCCGGCGATCGTGCAAACCGAGTCTGCGCACCAGAGGCGTGGGCAGGCCATCGGGGATGTCATGCGCAAGATTCTCCAGCGCACCGTGGATGGTGCGCCGGAACCAGCGCGAGGTCAGCTTGGCATGCGCCGCCGTTTCGTAGATGGGAACAATGCGTCCGACTTCGAGAGACTGTACTTCCGCAGCTTCTTCCGGCGTGAGATCGCCGTCGACATCAAGCACCTCAAACTGCGGCTGCTTGATTTCCAGTCCACGGCCCTGCCATCCTTCTTCCACTTTGCCGTAGAGCGCCACCAGTTGCCCGGGTTTGAAACGGTCGCGTAGATATTCGCCGTTGAACCATATACAGCGCAGCGAAGCGCGTCCCTGACCGGCGACCATCTGGAAAATCGGAATCTTCTTGGTTCGGAAAACGGACGAGTTGCGGACCTCGGCGATTACGGTTGCCATCTCGCCTGGTTTCAACTCGCCAATACCGCGCGGGTTCAGCCGGTCTTCATAGCGAAACGGCAGATAGTAGAGCAGGTCTTCCACCGTGCAGACGTTCTTCTGCGCCAGCCATTCGGCCACGCGCGGCCCTACGCCTTTCACGAACTTGACTTCAGAATGGAGTTGCAGCACTGACATGATGATAAATCGGCTCTTGGTTTTTGGCTCTTGGCTTCGGTGTCAGCAATCTCATTCCCGATGACGGCGATGACGGCGATGACGCGCGATCGCGGCGATCCCCTAAACGGCCTGCCCAGCGCAGAACCCCGACGCCCAGGCCCATTGGAAATTGAATCCGCCCAGATGGCCGGTTACATCCACGACTTCCCCGATGAAGTACAAGCCGGGAACCTTGCGGCTCTCCATGGTTTTGGCTGAGAGTTCGTCGGTGTCCACGCCGCCGGCAGTGACTTCGGCTTTGTCATAGCCTTCCGTGCCTTCGGGGACGATCTGCCAGTGATGAGCGTGACGCTCCAACTCGTCCAATGCGTGATTCGTCCAGCCTTGCGGAGGATTGAGGTCGAGCCAGCGTTCGGTGAACCTGGCCGGCAGCGCTGCATGAAATGCCGCCTTGGCTGACGACAGATCGCGCCGGGCCTGCGGCTGACGCAAAGTTACCGTGAGGTCTTTGTCCGGGGCGAGATCAATTGTGATTGGCTCCGGTTTTTTCCAGTAAGAAGAGATTTGCAGGATAGCCGGGCCGCTGAGCCCGCGATGCGTGATGAGCATCTTCTCGCGAAAGCTCGGGGCACGGCCAGGCGTGCTCGCGATTACTTCCGCCGACACTCCGGCCAGGTCGCAATAACGCTGCCGGTCTTCCGCACTCAGAGCCAGAGGAACCAGGGCAGGACGGCATTCCTGGATTTTGATTCCGAATTGCCGCGCCAGATCGTATCCGAATGAAGTTGCTCCCATCTTGGGAATGGATAGACCGCCAGTGGCGACCACGAGCGCTGGAGCACTGAATGCGCCACCAGTAGTGGCGAGCACGAAGCCGGCGCTGTGCAGGACTTCCTGCACTCTGGTGTTTGTGTAGATCCGTACGCCGGCCCGGCGGCATTCTTCTTCCAGCATGTTGACGATATCGTGCGCCGAGCGGTCGCAGAAGAGCTGGCCTAGAGTTTTCTCGTGATATGGAATCCGGTGCTTCTCGACCAGAGCAATAAAATCCGCGGGCGTATAGCGCGCGAGCGCTGACTTGCAGAAGTGCGGATTCGCCGACAGGAAGTTCTCCGGCCGGCAATGCAGATTCGTGAAGTTGCAGCGGCCGCCGCCTGAGATCAGGATCTTTTTCGCGATACGGTCGGCAAGCTCCAGCACGGCGACGCGGCGTCCGCGTTTGCCGGCTTCTACGGCGCACATCAGACCGGCTGCGCCGGCGCCGAGAACGATTACGTCAAACTTTTGTGGCATTCATATGGGCCCGAAGGACCGGCGCGCTGGATTCTATCGTGTAGACCGGTTGGAACAAAATTTACCGCACTTGGGCAAAGAATGGTTAAATCGGTGGAAAGGACCCAATCGCGCGCAATATATCCGGGTGGAGCGCGTCTATTTGTCATGACAACTCGAAGAAAATTTCGCGCAATCTGGCTGGCCACCTTCCTGTTCTCGACCCTGTTGCCGTGCCTGCTGGCCCAGGAACCGCGCGCCGCCGCAGCCAAGCCACCTGAACTCCCGCCAACCAACGACGCGCGTGAGATCGTCCGCCGCTCGGTGGAGATCGACCACCAAAACTGGCTCAAGGCGCGCAACTACACCTGCCAGCAACGCACTGTGGAAAAAGAGCTGGACAAGAATGGCCGGGTCAAGTCGCAGAAGATCAAGACTCACGACATCACGTTCTTTTACGACGAGCCCTATGCCCGACTCATCCAGGTGGATGATAAGCCGCTCAACGACAAAGAGCAGAAGAAAGAAGAAGAGAAGCTGCAAAAGTTTCTCGACAAGCGCAAGAATGAAAGCCCCGATGAACACCGTAAGAGGCTGGCCAAACAGGAGAAAGAGCGCCAGGAACAGAGAGCTTTTGTCCGCGACATTGAAAATGCGTACGACTTCCGCCTGCTGGGCGAGGAGCAGATCGCCGGAGTGGACACCTACGTGATCGAAGCGACGCCTCGCAAAGGCTTCCATCCCACGCAGCCGCACGCGGACATGCTTTCCAAGGTGAAAGGCAAGTTGTGGATCGACAAGCAGGGATACAACTGGGTACGCGCGGAAGCCGAAGCAATCGACACCATCTCCTTTGGCCTTTTTCTCGCCCGATTGCACAAAGGGTCGCGGCTGAGCTTTGAGCAGACGCACGTCAACGATGAAGTCTGGCTCATGCACAAGTTTTTCATCAATGCCAGCGCACGGCTGATGCTCTTGAAGAATGCGGGCATCGAGCAGGAAGATACCTTCTCCAACTACAAGAAATTTACAACTGCAATCCGGATTCTGCCGGGGATGGCGGAAGCGCCGCCAGAAAAGCCTGCTCCGCCGAAGTAGGCCTCCTCTATTTCTTCATATTTGCCTCTTTCTGAAACCCCGAAGCGGAGCGAGGGGTCCATACCTCAACAAGAAGCTTAGAGGCGAAATAACGCGAAGGTCCCCTACATTTAGGTATTGATTCGTCGGACAGTCGCGTACCCCTAAGATTGTTGGCCGGATATGGACCCTCGCTCCGCTTCGGGGTTTCAGAAAAAGTCGCTAATCGGACTGACAAAGCCCAGCAAACGCGAACTGCTGCTTTTTCATCCAACCTCTGGAACAATGCGTACCAATCGTCCAATTCTTGCCGGAGTATTTCTTCTCCTTACTTGTATTTGCGGCTGCGCCAAGCCAAATCTCAGAGATTCACTGAGCAGCATGCAGGCGCCGCAGGGCTCGCCTATGTTGCTGGCCATCTACCAGCCATGGTTCGGCAATGGAGAGCACATCAATGTGGGATATTCCTGCCATGATCCCATTGTGCTGCGCCAGCAGATTGCCCGGGCCCGGGAGCTGAATATCGGCGGCTTTGTGGTGAACTGGTACGGAGAGCGCAAGCAGTTTGAAGATCAGACGCTTACCATGCTTCAGCAGGCGGCAACTGAGAGTGACTTCAAGATGGCCGTGCAGTACGACGAAGCTGTCGACCAGGCCGGCGGCACAACGGATACGGTGATCGGCGAGCTGCAATACCTTTATGATCACCATATTGGACCCAAGGCAGATCACGCGGCCGCGGCGTATCTGCGCTACCACGGCAGGCCAGTCATCTTTATCTTTCCTAAGACCACTGAAACCGATTGGGACCGCGTTTTACGCCTGGGTGCAACCTGGCCGGGGCGGCTGGGCGCCCGACGGCAGCAACTGGGGCGGCGATTATCTCGATTATTTTTACAAGAACATGACGTTACATCATCCGGATAAGATCGCCGTGGGCGCGGTGTGGCCGGGGTTCGATGACACCAAAGCGTCCTGGAGCCGCAATCGCAAGATGGCCAACCGTTGCGGCAAGACGTTCGAAGACGGGCTGCGCGTCTTCCGCAAATACTATGGAGACCAGAACGCGCCGCCGTACCTGCTGATCGTGACGTGGAATGATTACGAGGAAGGCACCGCGGTTGAGCGCGGCATCAATCGTTGTGGCCCGGGTGGCGGACAGGCGAGGTCTGCCGCGTCAGGACCATGAGATTGGCGGGTGTCAAAACCGTTGGCGACAGTTAGAATTGCAATGTGGCCGGAGCGAAAGGATCTATGCGCGTACTTGTGACTGGCGGCGCCGGTTTCATCGGCTCTCATCTGTGCGAAGCGCTGTTGTCTGAAGGTCACGCCGTGGTGTGCCTGGACAATCTGCTCACCGGCAGCCTCAACAACATCGCCCAACTGCGACGTGAACCGCGCTTTGAGTACGTGCAGCAGGACGTGAATGTTCCCTTTGACGTAGGGGGCGTTGACTACATTTTCCATTTCGCCTCGCCCGCGAGCCCGGTGGATTACATGGAGCATGGCATCGAGACCTTGCAGGCCGGATCGCTCGGGTCCTACCACGCGCTGGAACTGGCGCAGCGATACGGCGCCAAATACATGCTGGCCTCGACCTCAGAGTGTTACGGCGATCCCCTGTTGCATCCGCAAAAGGAGACGTACTGGGGCAACGTGAATCCGGTAGGTCCGCGCTCGGTGTATGACGAAGCCAAGCGCTTCGCTGAGGCCGTGACTATGGCGTACCACCGCTATCGCGGCGTGGATACCCGTATCCTGCGCATCTTCAATACTTACGGCCCGCGCCTGCAGCTCAACGACGGGCGTGTGATTTCCAACTTCATGAAACAGGCATTGCGGGGTGAGGCGCTCACCGTTTATGGTGACGGCTCGCAGACCCGCAGCTTTTGCTACGTGTCGGACGAAGTTGAAGGCATTCTGCGTTTGGCCAAGTCGGACCTGCACGATCCAGTAAACATCGGCAATCCTGACGAGTTTACCGTGCTCGATTGCGCCAAGATGGTGTTGAAAGTCACGGGATCAAAAAGTCCGATCGTCTTTGAACCTCTGCCTCAAGACGATCCCAGGCAGCGCTGCCCGGACATCACACAAGCGAAGGAATTGCTGGGCTGGAAGCCGAAGATTGACCTGGAAACCGGCCTGAAGCTCTCTCTTGATTACTTCCGCAAAGCGATTGCCGCGGACGACGCAACCGAGGCAGTCGAATCTGCCGGCGTTCGCGGCTGATAAGGTGTTTCTCTGTTGGCGAGAGAACCATTAACTATTTAGTTCACATTCCCCGATATTCCGGGTAGAATACCTTAACTAGAGTTGTTTGAATTCTCGCAGTAGAAGTTAAGAAGTAGCGCCCCTCCTTAACCGCTGTTGCCTCAGGAAGTGCCAGTTGACCTCAGTACCGCCTTTCAAGGAATCGTCCCGGGAACTCATTGTAGAAGTGGCCCGCGCATTGGGACCCTATCTTCCGGACATCACCAACAACTGGCGTGAAAAGCTCAGCGCCGAGTACGGGTTTGACGGTCGCATCCTGGCTGCTCTGGAGCGGCTCACGTTGGCTGCCGGTAGCTCTTACTTTTGCCATAATGATTTCCCCGCATTCGCCGAAAACCTTAATTACTTCGGCACCAGGCTCGCCAAATTGCAGGTAGACACGCGCGCGGTGGCCCGTTCGCTGGAACTCTATCAGTTGGCGTGCGATCCCTATCTCTCCGGCCTCTTTCCTGAACGCGAGAGTGAAGCCAAAGCGGTGCTGGAGATGCTCTCGTCGGTGACGTTCGTGATCGTCTCAGGTGCGTACTTTGACGCGCGCACGATTGAGTCGCAGGCTTTGCTGGCGGTGCTGGACGCGGAACTCGCGGCCGGCGACCTGCCGGTTTTACTGCAGAAGGTGCTCGATATCTCCTGCCAGACATTTCAGGCGTCAGTAGGCACGATCTTATTGCGTGAGCCCGAGACCACACAGTTGAAGATCGCCTCTTCGACGGGTTTTGACACACCGTTACCGGAGGATTTTCGCGTTGAGATTGGCATTGGTTTCTCCGGAAAGATCGCTGCGACCGGCGAGCCGAACATGATCCTGGATACCAGCTTAGACATCGGTGTACTCACCCCGGTACTGCGCGGAAAGGCCAAGACCCTTTGGGGCGTTCCACTGAAAGCTAACGGAAATATTACCGGGGTTCTGGTCATCGGCTTTCCCAAGCCTTACGAATGGATGCCGACCGAACGCGAACTCATGCGCGCCATCGGGGACCGTACGGCGCTGGCCATCGAGCGCGCCCGCATGACGGAGGCGCTGCGCGAACGCGAACACCGGATCGCCGAGCTTTCCGGCCATCTGTTAAAAGTGCAGGAGGATGAGCGCAAACGGATCAGCCGCGAGCTTCACGACGAGACTGGGCAGTCGCTCATGGTGGTCCGGCTCTATCTCGGCATGATGGAGTCCGGCCCGGCCGGACGGAGCATCCGGGAACGCATCCGCGAGACCGTCGGCGTGGTGGACCGAACCATCGAAGGCATTCGCCGGATCATCGGCAAGCTTTCGCCCTTGGTTCTACAGGAGTTAGGGCTGGTTGCTGCCTTGCGTAAAGAAGCCAAGGATCTGGGAAAGAACACGGGCGTAAAGGTCCGGGTACTGGTATCCGATGAGGTTGGCCGTCTGGCCCCGGGAACCGAGCAGGCCATCTACCGGGTGGTACAGGAGGCGCTGCATAACGTGGCCAAGCACGCCCAGGCTCGCAATGTGGTCGTCCAGATGGTCCGCCAGGGCGAAAAAGTCCAGGTGGTGGTGGAAGACGACGGAATAGGCATTCAACCAAAGAGCAGCTCTCGTGGCCACTCATTTGGCCTGGCTGGAATCAAAGAACGTGTAGCTATGCTGGGCGGGGTCTCGCGAGTGACGTCCGGCAAAGGGAAAGGTACGCGGGTTGAAATAACGGTGCCTGCGGGTACGCCGGCCGTAAACGGCGAACATCTGGAGTTGCGGGCAGCGGCCCATGCCGCTGCACGGATGAATTGAAGCTTTTAAAAAGGATCCCCCATGCCAAAGATCAAATGTCTGCTGGTTGATGACCACACGCTGTTTCGCCAGGGTGTACGCCGTCTGCTGGAAAGCGAAAGCGATTTTGAAGTCATAGCCGAAGCCTCCGATGGCGGTGAAGCGGTGGAAAAAGCGCGGGAGACGCGTCCTGACGTTGTGTTGATGGATATCGGCATGACCGGACTGTCGTCCTTCGAAGCAGCGCGGCAGATCAAAAAGAACCGGCTTGAAACCAAGGTCCTCTTCCTCACCATGTATGATGATGAAGACTACCTGGTGCAGTGCCTTGAAGTCGGTGCGTCAGGCTACGTGCTCAAAGACACTCCGGCTCCGCAGCTTCTGACCGCGGTGCGCGATGTCTATCGCGGTGGCAAGTACCTGAGCTCGCAGGTGCTGGGAAAGCTGGTGGAAGATTTCCGTTCCCGTGTCCGCGATACCCGTATGCGTCCGCGCATGTCCACGCTTACGCCGCGCGAGCGCGAGATCCTGAAGCTGCTGGCGGAGGGCAATTCCGTAAAAGAGATTGCCGTGATCCTCGGCCTGAGCGTGAAGACCGTGGAAGCACACAAATTCAACCTGATGCGCAAGCTCGATATCCACAACAAAGCACAGCTGGTGACCTACGCGATCCAGAAAAAGATCATCAAGATTCCGGTGAACCAGTAGGTTTCAAACCTTTAACCACAAAGGACACGAAGGAACACGAAGTGAAGAAAGAACCCGTCGGTTCTGGATTTTCCTTAGTGTTCCTTCGTGTCCTTTGTGGTTAACTCTCTTCTGGAATCATCCCATCATGGCCGTGCCCATGACTTTCTCCAGCACGCGAACAGGCGCCACTTCCGGCGTAACCAATGCTTCCGCGGGCACAATGAACGTCTGTTCCAAAGCATAGCGGCCGGACATTACAGCGTGAGGAACGCCATCGGTGTAGACCATCCAAATGCAGCCCGGCGGGAATGCCAGTTCCTGTTTCGGTGAGTTCTGCTGGAAGCTCCCGCTTTCCTTCAGCCAGTCGTGGAAGTAGAGCATGAACTCGTCATAACGTGAGCGATCCGCTACTGGCAGTCCGACGCTTCCGGCTAAATGCGCCAGCGATCGCGCAATGGCGTTCCGGTACGGCGGGCTCAGTTTTTCCGATTGCGCCAGGCTCGGTACGAACTCGTGAAATGGCTGGCCTACATTCCACACGCGTGGTTCTTGAGGATTGATATTCGCGAATACGCGAAGAATGCGCGCGCCACGCGTAGGACGGGTAGGAAACGCGTCTACGTGGAGCAGGTCATTGCGCTTGTGCACTGGCAAGTCGCGTCCACGCTCTTCCAGCGGACGAAAGCTGGCGAAATCCAGCTTGAGTTTTCCCGCATACGGAGCAAGCAATGAGTTAATGAATCCGGTTACAGCGCCGGAAAAGTGCCGCATGATGCTCTGGAGGCGCTCACGGTCGGCAGTGTCGGAGTCAGCGCCTTTCAGCAAGTCTCGGGAGGGCCGGTAAGAAATGTTTTTATGGAAACGCGAGCCGGTCTGCTTTTGCGAGAGCAGAAATTCACGGTCAGCCTGGGGAAAATCAAAAGGCACGCCGGAAAAGAAGAGCACGTGCCCGCGCTCAAGCTGATCGCACGCCCAGCGGGCGCGGTCCGCCGGCCAGGAGCCCGGCTTGTAGTCAGTTACGTGGGTCAAACTGTCTTGAGAATTTGACGCTGTGACCATGGTTCACCCTGCGTCTTGCTGTTGAGATTCCAGCGTAACTCCCGGTCTGCTTCGCCGCAATAGAAAAGACCCGGCGCACCGGGCCTTCTCGCAACAATCCGCTTAGCCAACGTGCTTGTTGAGCGCGGCTTCAATCTTTTCCCGCGCCATATAGCCGTTGAGCTGTTCCTGCACCTGGCCGTTCTTGAAGAGCAGCATGGTCGGGATGCCACGCACGCCATAGCGCTGGGGAGTCGCCGGACAACTGTCCACATCCATCTTGGCGATCTTTACTTTTCCGGTATAGGCTGCGGCCACTTCGTCCAGAATGGGCGCGAGGGCCTTGCAGGGTCCGCACCAGGTTGCCCAGAAATCAATCAGCACCAACTGTTCGCTCTTGAGCACTGCTTGGTCAAAATTCGCGTCTGTGACTTCAATAATTCCGTTGCTGGCCATGAATCAATGTCCCTTCTGAGTTTATCCGGCGACCAATTTGCTGAGCACCGGCAACTATCCTATCAAAACATTAGATGTGAGTCGGTCCCGGAAGATTCGCGGCCCACCCCGCAGCCCCGGCGGTGTTGCCCGTAAGATGCTCTGGCCGTAAGCACTACAAGTGATGGCGGCGGACCCCCGACCAGACCAAATCCATGTTACCAAAGTGATATGGACGACTGGGTGGGGGCGTCCTAGACTCAGCTTGGTGGTATGGCAGTTCTGGGGGAGGGCTGCCCGGGCGTCCTGCGGTGAAAGCCGCAGGACGCTTGTTTTTGGAGCTAATGAGTACTGGCGTACTCAGCGGCGCGACTTCTTCTTTGCCAACTCCACTTTCTTGCGGGCCCGGTTCTTGATCCATAGCGGCGTTCCAACAAAGCCAAAGGCCTTGCGAATCTGGTTCTCCAGAAACCGCTGATAGGAGAAGTGCAGCTTCACGTCCTTATCGGTGAAGAGAATGAACGTAGGCGGCGAAGCGTGGGACTGAGTCATGTAAAAGATCCGCACCTTTTGACGGTGGGGTACGCCCGCGCGTTCGAAATCCACTGTCTCCAGGAAGCGATTCATCTGTGATGTGCCAATCCGTTTGCGCCGCTCGGCGGCAACCAGCTCCAGCGCTTTGAAAAGCGTGTCCAGGTTCTTACCGGTGTTGGCCGAGATGAAGACAATGGGAGCGTATTCCAGAAACTTCAGGTTGCGGCGGACTTGCGCCTCATAAACCTTGCGGTCAGCCGGAGGTTTCCCGTCTGACCGGCCCGGGCCGACCAGGTCCCATTTGTTTACAACGATAATCACTGACCTGCCGCTCTCATGCGCGTAGCCGCCAACATTTGCGTCGAGCGCGTTCACACCTTCGGTCGCATCCAGAATAAGCAGCGCCACGTCCGCGGCTTCAAGATGCTTGCGCGCCATGACCACGGAGAGCTTCTCCGCCATCAAGTGTGTCTTACCTTTGCGGCGGATGCCTGCGGTATCGATGAAGCGGTAGATCTTGCCGTTTTTTTCGATCACTTCATCCACTGCGTCACGCGTTGTGCCGGCGACAGGCGAGACGATCGCGCGCGACGTCCCCGTCAGCGCGTTCAGCAAAGTAGATTTGCCGACGTTCGGATGTCCAATGATTGCGACTTTGGTTTCCAGCGGCTCAGGCTGGGTCTCTTCCTGCGGCTCTCCGTCTTCCGCAACGGGAGCGGCTTCTTCAGGCTCCACGTTGAATGCGGGCACAACTTGCAACACGGCGTCGAGTAACTCGGCAGTGCCGGTGCCGTGCTCGGCGGAGATGGGGAAAAGTTGTTCTATCCCGAGCGTTCTGAAATTTTCCGCCGCGGCTTCCATCTGCAATGAATCAACCTTGTTGACGGCGAGAAACAGCGGCTTGCCCAAGCGCCGCAATAGCCGTGCCAGTTCCATGTCGGGCGAGGCGAGTTCTGTGCGAGCGTCCACGACCATCACAATGGCCGCGGCTTCATCGAACGCGACACGCGCCTGACGAAAGATTTCCGCAGGGATGAATTGTTTTTCGTAGGGAATGATTCCGCCGGTATCCACAATGCGCAGCTTGCGGCCGTTCCATGCGGTCTCACCGTACAGGCGGTCACGCGTGATGCCGGGCTCGTCGCCCACAATGGCGCGGCGCGATCCAATCAGACGATTGAACAGCGTGGACTTACCTACGTTGGGCCGGCCAACGACGGCCAGCAATGGTGGTTTGGCTGCTTGAGTCTTCAAGAAAGGGTTCCTTAGCCATCTTACGAAAAAACGGCGGTGAGTGCGCAAAACCACGCGTTAGGAAAAGATTGTCTCTGCTTTGGCCGCGGATTTTGTCCCATGGTTTAAACTTAGACTTTCGCCGTGCCTTCGATCCCCCAACCCGCCACTGTCGCCGACTCTCAGACACGGTCGCTACCCACGTTGCACCAGTTCTTCGCGCCCAATGGACTTCTCAGCAAAGCGCACCCGAACTTCGAATTTCGCCGCGGACAACTGCAAATGGCCGAGGCCGTGGAGCAGGCGCTGGAGTCGCGCAAGCATTTGATCGTGGAAGCCGGCACGGGCACGGGCAAAACTCTCGCCTACTTGCTGCCGGTCATCCGCAGCGGCAAGCGCGTGATTATTTCCACCGGCACCAAGAACCTGCAGGAGCAGCTCTTCTTCAAAGACATTCCCTTCCTGGAGCAGCACCTGGGCAAGCTGCGGGTCTGCTACATGAAGGGGCGCAACAACTATCTCTGCCGACAGAAACTCTATGACCTTGCCGACCAGCCAGTGCTCAGCGGATTGCAGGAGATCGAGCAATATCGCCAGATTGCCGAGTGGGAGCCGGTAACCGAGACTGGCGACCGCGCCGAGCTCAAGGAGCTGCCGGAAACCAATCAGCTCTGGCAGAAGCTCGATGCGCGCACCGACCGCTGCACCGGACAGAAGTGCAAGCAGTGGGAGCGCTGCTTCATCACCGAGATGCACCGGCGCGCGGTGGAGAGCGACATCGTCATCGTAAACCACCATCTCTTCTTCGCCGACCTGGCCATCCGCCAGACCGGAGCGCCGGACGCAGGAATCCTGCCGGAGTTTTCCGCCGTGATCTTTGACGAGGCTCACGACCTGGAAGATGTGGCCAGCAGCTACTTCGGCGTGAGCGTGAGCAACCTGCGCTTTGAGGAGCTGGCGCGCGATATTGAAAATACGTTGCAGCAAAAGCAGGCGATGTCCGCTGGATTACATCAGTCGCTGGCGCGAATGCGCGAACGCTCCCGCTTCTTCTTTGGCCTGTTGCCGCAAGGCGATGGACGTTTCGCCTTCGATACTCGTGAAACTTTTCTGGAAAAGAACTGGGAAGATTACGACACCACCATGCAATCGCTGGGACGCGTCTTTTCCGAATTGGAGCTGCTACCGAAAAAACCCGACGAGGTATTTGGGTTTGCCCGGCGCACTCAGGAATTGCAAACGCAGCTCGCGTTCATCATGGAGTCGCGCGACAAGAACACCGTCTTCTGGATCGAGCATCGCGGAGAACGCAAGACACGTACTGGCCAGCAGCATACGATCCTTCAGGCCACGCCGATTGATGTCTCGCAAATTCTGAAGCAGACTTTGTTCGAGAATGTTGAGACCGCGGTGCTGACGTCAGCCACGCTGGCTGTGGCCGCGAACGCACAACATGGCAACTTTGATTACGTCCGCCAGCGCGTGGGCCTGGAGCACGCGCGGGAGCTAGTGGTGAATTCGCACTTCGATTACGCGAGCCAGGCAATCCTCTAAATTCCCCCAGACAT
>WNFN01193660.1_pt1 | contig 12805 bp, 12 predicted proteins | sample 5400161 | NCBI WGS metagenome assembly WNFN01 (sample SAMN13153353, study PRJNA577476) | soil metagenome | isolation source: 80 cm saprolite on Douglas fir-dominated hillslope | place: USA:California | collected 2013-09-17
AGTTCGGCTAGTGGCACCGGTGCGAGTAGCCTTGTCGATTGTGGGCGTTACATCGAGTTGCTGCACCTATCGTTCAGAACTTGATGAGCATGGCTCGTTCAGAACTTGACGAGTATGGCCATATTTAACCGGTTCTCGCTCCGTCGCAGATCTGGCGTGAATCCCGGCACAGGCTGAGTGGGATTCCCATTGTTGCCACCGGGAGGCGTGATGCCACCTCGCCCCGAGAAATACGGCACGCTCGCTGCCCGGTGATCATACTCCCACCGGAAAGTAATGTACTGGCTGGGCATATAGTCGAAGGTTGCGGAGGCGTCCCATGCCTTGTAGGGGTCGCCGGGATTTTCCGTGAAGTAAGGCGAGTTAATGGCTGCCGAAGCCGCCGTCATGCCGTTGATGGGCGGCAGAAGCACCAGATACCGTCCAGGGTTGTTGATCTTGCCGCCACCTAAAGTGAAACCGTATCGGTCTTTGTCGAACCACAGCCGGTTGTAGAGCATGAAGCCCAGGAAACTTTGCTTGGGCCAGATGACGGACCGACCTGCGACTATCTTCCTGGTGTTGCCGAAGCAACTCACCCCACCTCCGCTTTCACAGCCCGCGTCGCCGGTCAGAGAGAAAGCGGCCTTGTCGATAATTTGTCCCGGCCGATCATAGTACTTGACCTCGATGCTGTCATCGGTGTGATAGCGTGAACGGCCTGGCACGTTTAGCGTGTCCTGTCCTAGACCATACTGATTCCCAATAATCGAGAGCCATGGTGTCGGCCGGTACAGGATCTGGCCGCCCAGACCCGGCCTGTGATTGAACCTGCCATACGACTGCCATCCATTGATAAACCACGGCTCAATCTTCAGTTTCTCCGTGGGAAAAATTTGGACACGCACACCGTTGAAGAACCAAGGTGTGTTCGACGAAACGTACGATGGCTGATAGGCCCAGTTATCAAAATTGTAGTAGCTGAAAAGACCGATGTACGACATGAAAATGCCCGCATCGACATTGATCCCATGCAAAGCATTAAAGTGATATCCGCCATACGCCTCCGATACATAGCGGTACGCATCCGCCAGGTTCCATTGGCCGCGTGCGGGACTGGCGTCATTGCGCGGAGTCGTCTGTGAATACAAGCCGAATTGTGTCATCAGCCGGGCCCGAACGTTGTCATAGTGGAAGTCGCCGCCCACTCCAAGCTGCGTCACGTGGACTTCGTTGGAGCGAAAGACCTCGCTCGACCCGCCAATCGTGTCGTCTTGCGGATGATTGAAATCCACGATGTAGTCCACGTCGGCGCGGATCTCCGGTGTGAAGAACTTTGTGTCCATCGGGGACTCTTTGGTGCGCGCGTTGCCGTTAAGCCAGGTCCAATCCGCGAACGCAAATGGCTCAGCTTTGGCGGGTTTGGTTTGAGCCGGCGTCTGTGCTGCCTGCTCCGCGCTAGGTTGAACCGCCAAAGGCACAGTCGAGGTGGCGGCAAAATTCTGGCCTGTTGCGCTTGGCTGCTCGGACGATCTCGCCTCGTGTACCGCTGCCTGAGGAGGTTGATTACCGAGTCGAGCTTCTAATTCGGCGATTCGAGCCCGCATTCTCTCGAGTTCCTGAAGAATGGCGGCATTCGCACTATCAGAAGCGGGACCGCCATTTGGAGTGGTCTGCCCCCCGCCGTCACTCGACCCGGCACGGGTTGCTCCCTGCTCCTGTGCGGTGGCTTGTGCAAGAGCCCGCGGTGGATTTAAGGAACAGACAGCTAAAGCGACAGCCGGACCCCATCGCAATATAAGTGTGAATTTGTTCGTTTGCATCCCTTGGATTCTCAAAGCACACCTCACTTCTGGACGGGATCAATTCTCACTAGCCACTTTCATTGGAATTGACCGCGCATAAAACTGGTCTAAACAATTCATAAAAAAGCCGTAAAACGCAACGAGTTCCCCGCACCAGGCATCAGCCTCTCGTAGGCTGTAATGCTTATGATGAAGGCGACGCGGTTATCGAGACGGTACGGCGCCGTGGTTTAGTGCATCCCAGCCTCGCTGCAGCGTGCACTTTACGCACAATTTATGAACCTTTTATTCGAAATTTATAGAGTTTTGAATCCAACGAACTGAGATTGAATGATTCCGGGTAGCGTTCAGGAGCTGTCATCCGAGCCTGGAGAAGGAGAACAAATATGACAAACACACATCGCAACTTCGGACGGCTCGTCATCTTACCTACGATGTTTTTGGCCTTGTTGGCCTGCACCGTGGTGGTGCCAGCGGTTGCACAGACTCCATCGAACCTGAGCAAGAAGGAACTAAAAACATTATTGGCGACGGCAAAGACGCCCGCAGACCAGGAACAGCTCGCGGCCTACTACCGGGACAAAGCGCGACATCTAAGGACGAAGGCGCAGGAATTCTCGGCACAGGCGGATTACCTCGCGACGCAGCCTGCAACCATTGAATCGAAGCAGGGCATCTCGTGCAACTGTACGAGCCACTACCGCTACTTTGCCAAGCAATACGCCCAGGAAGCAACGGATGCGGAGAAGTTGGCAGCGGAACACGACCAACTCGCGCAGGACTACCAATCCAAAGGGGCACAGCACTAGTGCGAATCGGGGACGGCGGCCGGTCCACCGCCCTCCATGACTGGCGTTCGAAGGCGTGGCTTAACTAGTGAGCAACGACCTTAAGCATATCCCTGTCGACGCTTCTGGTCCCTTTCGTCCAACAGACGATTGAGTTCCTTGAGGATCGCGCGAAATTTCTCGGGGTCGTACTCGCTGATGGCGAGCTCGCAAAGCCCTCGCCACCTTTCATTCGTGTTCGATTGTGGGGAGTCCATAATGGCCTCCAGTTGGGAAGATCGATCCAGGCATCCGGAAAGCTATTGCCGTCGCTCGATGGTGCCCAAAGGGGCGACCGGCATAGGCAAATCTGACTTCGGTATTCCGAAGACGTGAGACTTCAGGGAGCTTATGCCGCCTCACTGTGGCCGAGCGGTTTGTGGACTTTTGCCTGGGCACAGCTGGCGCACACGGGCAGCCGTATGTTCCACGTCATCCGAGTTCCAGCCAACCAAAATTGAATCTCTCTGTACTGCATTTTTGAGCCACAACTTTCACAATTCGCGCTTTCCCGATGCGGGATCGATTGGGAGTCGAGAAAATCTGTAAGCTGCTGACCCACCGTGATGTCTGCTGAGTTAACACTGTTTTTCATGGCGTCCTTCCATTTTTCAACGCGCGACTTCAAAAATGGAGTCGGCAGAGTTCATGGTTCACGCCGAAAAGGAGGCTAGCACTAAATCTACAGTGCAGCCTCGGGCGTGTCGGTACGCTAGCGCGCACATCTGGTTCCTGTGTACCTCACAGCACCGAGGTTATATGAGTGGAGTTGTTGGATTGGCCTCGAACATATCCATATCAGCTCGATTCATTTCGCCAGTTTCGAGACTGCCTAATAATTACCTGGTAGCATTCGCACACGGCGTCTTCCAGTTTGGCTCTGTTCACAGTTGTCACCGCTCCACGTGTGTATGTGATCAGACCCGCCTTTTGAAGAATTCCAGCGCCGACGGTCACACTCGCTCTTCGGGTACCAAGCATGTGCGCAAGAAATTCCTGCGTCAGTGGAACACTATCGCCGGCCGATTCGGTCCTGGCTCATGAGCAGCCAGCGCGCCAAGCGCTCCAGGACTTCGTGAAGGCGATTGCAGGCAGCAACCTGCATAGCCTGCATCCCTAATTCTTGAGAGTAGCGATTTAGTCTTTTTTCCAGGTGTGAGCATTTGCGCAGCACTCGCACCATGTTTGTCGCACTCAAGCGAAATGCGGTACGGGCGACCTGAACTACGACGCGGGTCGCACTGGTCCTTAATCCTACGACCAGCGGCAGACCAACAAGTCCTTCCTTTCCGGTTAGCCCGACTTCAACGCTCTTGCCGTCGCCCGTTACGCTCAGAATGGAAGCCAAGCCGCTGTTCACGAAGTAGCAATATTCAATCGGCTCTCCCATTTCGTTCAACAGATCATGCGTTCGCATTTCTACCAATTCCAAGTTTAAGAAAACTGCGTCGCATTCGTTGCGCGGCAACCCGAGCAGAATCTCGTTGTGGATTGAGTTTCCGTCAGTAGCGACGGGAGATAACTTGGGAATGACTTTGGCGGAACGACGATGAGGCGCTGTCCCTGCCATAACAGATCCTTGCGCAGCTAAAAGTGCTGTCCGATTTCGCAAGGCTCGTGGCCGGGCGCGACAGGAAAATTACTAAAGACAGCGCCCTTTATTCCTGCCTGCGGCGCGCTTGGGGAAAAACTGCTAGAAAGGACGGTTTCACTTTACACCCTTATAACAGTCAATACTAGCCAGCCCTGTTAATCCACCTGCATTGATTCACTTAAGGCCAGATCGTGTACGCTAGCGTACAGTCCTGGGGGTATTGCGTCCGTCCGGCTCAGACGTAAGAATTAGCAAAATAAACGAAATCTGGCGTATGTGAAGAAACTTCTGATCGTTGATGACAGTCCCGTAATACGACACAGCCTGCGGACTTTATTGGAGCAGCAAGCTGATTGGGAAGTCTGCGGTGAGGCACAGAACGGTCGTGAGGGCATCGACAAAGCGCTACAACTCTGCCCCGACTTGATCCTGCTGGATCTATCCATGCCCGTCATGAATGGTTTTCAAGCTGCCCGCGAACTGCACCGGCTGCTACCCAAAGTGCCGCTCCTGATGTTTACTTCTTTCGGCGGTTCGGAGATTGAGCACGAGGCGCTCGCCTCGGGCATCGCCGCCGTAAAGTCGAAATCGGATGGCATTCAATCGCTGTGCGGAAGCATTCAGGAGTTGCTCAAGGCAGCCTAGAGAGTTCACCCTTGAGAGGTCCTCGAAAAGCCGAGATCGCCCCTCCCGAATGGTCGGCCAAAATTGAAAGTGTCCGGCAGAAGCGCAAGCTAAGCCAAGCGGACTTCGGACGCCAGTTGGGGGTCTCCGCGATGGCGGTTTCTCGCTGGGAGCGCGGAGCGGCTGAACCTGCGGGTCAGTCGTATATTCGTTTGGGAAATCTGGCAGACGACTCGCTCTGCTGGTTTTTCTGGCAGCGCGCAGGTCTTCGTCTGTCCGATGGGATGCGTGTACTGCCTGGGGCTCATCGACACCTTGCCGAAAGCAGAATTCCGAATGTGAGCCTCGTTCATGCAGGCAGCGGCAAAAAACATTCACTGAAGAAGGCGAGCCTCATTGCCATACCCCTTCTCCCGGTGCATGCAGGGACACCTGGCTCTCCAGGAGACAATATTGATCTTGCAGAGATACCACCTGAGTCGGTGTTGGCAGCCCCCGCGGAGTGGTGTCCAAATCCCGCTTCCACCATATGCCTTCGCGTGAAGGGTAACTCAATGTCACCGCTCATACTTGACGGCTACATCATTGCGGTTGACACCTCAGATATAGAACACGATAGCGTCGTGGGCCAGATTGTTGTGGCATCGCACAGGGACAAAGGATTGTTAGTGTCGCGTTTGATCAGATTTGATCACACTGACATTTTGGTTTCAGACCAGCGAGAGTGCGAAGCTCTTCCCGCAGCCGCAAGTTCCGACTGGCGCATTGTCGGTAAGGTCTTATGGTGGACAGGCAAGGCGAGGTAACGCTTCGGAGACTGAAGGATCTGCCCAGACTCGCCTGAAGGAAAGAACTTTAGATTGGGCCATGCAGAGAGAAATGGCCGCCCTCTGCGGGCGGCCACCATTCTGCTCATTCCAATACACAGTTTCATACAAGGGCGACATCCCGCCACCGCTACTTGGCGATGATTGCTCCGAAGTAGCCATCTTTGTCGTTGGGACCGGCGGTGAAGAAGAGCTGGTTCGTCTTACCATTGCTGATTGTTCCCCCACCAAACTCAATGCCCCACAAACCGGGGATCGTGATCACCTTCCCCGTGGTGGTCTTGAGTGTACCCAGTGCCTTGCCAGTCGTCAGATTGAAGGCGTTGATGGTACCGGTAGACGTATTGTTCGTTACCAGCAGCGCACCGCTGAAAGTTCCGAAATTGCTGGGAGCTACTGCCAAACCCCACGGCTGGTTAAGCGGAGCACCGTGCGTGAAGTGCTTCACAAGTGTTCCATCTTCGCCGAAGATGTCAATGTAACCGCCCGTTCCGCCCGACGTACTGGCAAAGGTCACATAGAGTTGTCCGTTGATATCCTGGATGCCGAAGGGCGCGAATCCCGCCGGGATTGCGCTGTCGGTGAACGACTTTACCAGGCTGAAGTTGCCGTCGTAGACATCAACTTTGTTGTTGGCAGAGTCGGCGGCATACAGGAAGTTACCCGATGCTTTACTGGTAATGGCCAACCCGGTATAGACCGCACCTGATTGCGTCGCACCGATCAGCGCCTGAGAAAGAGGACCAGCCGCTGATGGTCCCGTCCAGAGTCGCAAACAAGAACACCGACGTCCAGTTGCGAATCTTGAACTCCTGCGAGCCGTTATACACAATGCCGGTGGGAGTGCCCTTACCCGTGCCGCTAGCTGGCGGGATCACCACCTGCAGGCTCTGGGGATTTCCTTTGGCGTCATAGAGAGTGGACCAGCCCGAAGCCTCATCGCTGACCCAGAAAGGTGCACCGGGGCTGTACGCCAATCCCCACGGATTCGCCAGCAGAGGATCCGTGTGCAGCGCTTTGCCCGACAGGTTTGAAACGAGATTCATGCGTTGATATCCGCTCTGCGCCAGGGCGGTGCTGCAGACCACCATTAGCACAAGTCCAAGGGATACAGTGAGAGTGACGACACGAAGACGCTGCATGCAGATTTCTCCTTGATGTGTAGTCCAATTTGGGGGGAGGATCAGTACACGATGTCCTGTGCGGGTGACCTGGGATTTCTCTCACCCGCCAGTTGTGGAATGCTACGGCTAACACGCAGTCAAGATGTCAAGAGCTTGTCAATTCTCCTGCGGTAGGTCACATCAGGATGAGGGCATGAGAATCCGACCGGCGCAGCAGAGTTTGCGTGGATCAGCGAAGGATACCGAGGGCTACGATCTCGTTGCGCGTCTGCGGTTTGTCTGCGATGCACACCTTTTCGCAGGCTTCCGCTGCGGAGACCGGCTCGCTGTCACTGCACGGTGAGTCCGAGCGCGGGGCTGCGTCTGGGACTTCGTTTTTTGTTTCGGCGCCGGCTCGCCTACTCTCGCCGCTACTCCATCCGTGATCGAAGACAGTTCGCCAGTGACCTCTTGCGTAACCTTTGGCAAGTGTCCCAGCTGCACGTCCCAGTCTTCGCGCCACAGTGCTCAGGAGAGGTTCTTGTTCGGGGAGTCTCCTCTTTTTTCCATTGTGTACTCCAATATTTCGCGATCTCTCACGTTATCCCGGTCCTGATTAAGGCAAAACGAAGTCCCGGCTGCATAACCGGGACTTCTCGGTAACTACGCTTCGCAAAAACGACTTAGGAAGCGCGGCGCTGACGCTCGTTCTCTTCCTCGTTCTGACTCTGTCCGCCCTTCTTGTTCGGATCATTCTTCTGTTGCTGGCCGGTCTGCTGGCCGGTCTGCTGTCCGCCCTGTTGGCCGGATTGCTGACCGGACTGGCCACCATGTTGCCCCTGTCCGAATTGTCCACCCTGTTGCTTCTTATCCATATCGTCTGCCATCGAAACACTCCTTCGCATACAGCGCAAGCGCTGCGGATTTACCGGTATATGTAAAGTTAGTTGCCACTTGGGATTGCAGGGTTGGGGAGGAAAACCGGCAGAGTTTACCGAAACTGTTATTCGCATTCTTGAAATGCGATGGGTGCAAATACAAAGGCCGCCCGAGAGAGCGGCCTGCTTGGAAACTGAACAAGCTGGCGGCTAATCTCCGGCCACCGGCTCCGCGACTTGCGGCTTCGGCGCATGCGTACCGTTGCCATTGTGTCCGTTGCCCTTGGACTGCGTTAGAGCACCGAGCGGAATGAACCCGTTCTCAGCAACCACCGGTTTCTCTTTGAGCACCACTTCGCGATAGAGCGAGGCCATGCGCGCGTTATAGGCTTCGTCATTCTTCTCTGGCCCGCGGGCTTCGCCTTTCGCCTCGGCCGCCTGTTTCTGCTTCTGATCTCTCGCGCGCGTTTTCTCTTCACGGGAGTTCTTCGCGATGCCCAGCTTGTCGAGATCGCGCTGCAGTTCGGTGGTTACGATGTTGTCGCGCAGCAGCAGAGAGTGCGTCTTGTCTTCCATCTGCACTTTCTTGCCGCCGGCAAAGATCTCGTGGCGTCCGTGCTCTTCGTACCACTTGGTAAGCGTAGCCGTCATGTGCATCTTCTCGATAATGTTGCGCCAGCCTACGCCCGTGTTGTACGCGCAGAAGGAGATTTCGCCTTCCTGTGTGGCGTAAGGGATAATGCACTGCTCGGTACGCCGGAAATCGTAGTTGAACAAATCCTGGAACCACATACCGGCGATGAACAGGAAGTTCCAGCGGTCCTGCCGGCGCTTCATGACATCGTCCACCGTGCGGTCCGGGCCAACCTTGCCGTAGTTCTTGCCTGTTGCGTTGAAGTTCTTATCGAACTTCTTCAACAGATCCATCATCTTGAAGTGGGTCGGCGACTGGAACGGATCGTAGTTCTTCATCAAGCACAGAGCCATCCCAAACACCGTCAGGAATTTTCCGCGCGCCGCATCATTCACCTTCGCAATGTCACGCGCCAGCTGATCGCCCTTCAGAAACGCCGTAACCGGGACGGCTTCCTTGGTTTCCTTGTCGATCATCACGGCCATTCCCGTCCCGCAGTTCGGATGACAGCCGCAGCTCAATTGTCCCCAGTCGTTTTTTACATCGTTGACGTGCATCAGGTCGGCCCAGTCGCTGAAAGTGCCCATGAAGCTGATCGGGAACCAGTCGCGGCTTGGCTCGCCCAGGCCGGTTTGATTCTTCACGTCGTGTGCCAGGTGCGACAGCGTGTAGCGCTGCGCGACGCGGCGATCGTCGGTGACAGCTTCGTCCCGGCCAGTGAAGCTTACCGGCTGGAAAGACAGGAAGCCAATGGTCTTCGGATTGTCGAGCGCGAATTTAATGATGCGTCCGACCTGCTCATTGTTTATTCCGTTGACGATGGTGACGACCGGAACGATTTCAACACCTGCCTTGTGCAAGTTTTCGATGGCCTTCAGTTTCACATCGAACAGGTTGCCCACCATGCGGTGCGCGTTAGCGGCATTACCGATGCCGTCGAACTGCAGATAGGCGTAGCGCATGCCGGCTTCGACCGCCTGCTGGCAGAATTCGAAGCTCTTGGCGAACTCGATGCCATTGGTCGCCGCCTGCACCGAGTTATATCCGACTTTGCGTGCGTAGCGGACCGCATCAAGGAAGTAAGGCGAGAGCGTAGGCTCGCCACCGGAGAACTGTACGCTCATCTGCCGTCGCGGTTTGATGGTGATGGCATTGTCCAGCATGGTCTTGATTTCGTCCCATGTCAGTTCGTGGACAAAGCCCACCTGGTTCGCGTCCATGAAGCAGGGATCGCACATCATGTTGCAGCGGTTGGTGAGATCAATGGTGAGGACCGAACCGCGGCCGTACTTCACGGTTGAGGATCCGTGGTGGTGGAGCTTCTCATCGTTATGGGCGGCGATGTCGCGGCCGGGAAAAACCTCTTCGAGATGCTGCGAGAACTCAGGGTCAATCGACATCACGTCTTCAAAGTGTCCATGCGTCGGGCAGTCCTTGACCATCAGGATCTTACCGTCGCGTTCGATGATCTGGGCTTTGATCTCGCCGACCTTTTCATTCATCAAAACTTCATGGGGGAGATGGCCGTCGAGAATCTGCTGGCGAATCTCCGGGACACACTTGGGGCAAAGCGAATCTGTCGTGCGCGGCCATCCCAATGGCGGCTTCGACTTCTCGTAGGACTTGAGCAGCGGCTTGTCGGACCACTTCGGCGTTGGCGAAGGGTTGGGCTTCCACGTACTTGATCGGCTTGCGCATATTAGCTCTTGGCTCCTGGCTTTTAGCTATTAGCTTTTCTGCAGGCATGGCTACAGACATGCCTCTCGGAACGCGAATCCTCAAACAGTTCCCGAATAACAAATCGCTAACCGCTTTTTTCTTTGAGGCTGGCTCAAAGCTGTTGACGCTATTGCTTTGGCCCCTGACGCCTCGGTTGAACCTGAGACATCCCCCCGCAGGCTGCAGTTCCGAGAATTAACCCGGTTCTTATACTTTTCCTTGGGTGAATGACTGGCTCTATCCTATTGGAGGCCTAAGGCATGGCGCATTCATATCCCAATGAACGGTGCAAAATTGGGGTTTAGCGGTGGCGTGGGGGATTATATGGAGTTAAGTTGTTGAAAGGAAAGGACCGGTGTGTGGCGACGGGTTATGCTCCATAACTGGCATTCCAACTTCACTTTTTTGGGCACGAGTAAAGCTTTGGGTAGGGGGAAGTTATTGGCTCTCGCCCAGTGTAAGGACCGTCTCCGACTGCCACTGTCCACGAATCGAGAAGCCTAGCCGCACTTTATCTCCAACTTTCCGGCTGGACAGTTCAGCCGCCAGTTCCACCGGAGTCCTGACGGCTTTGCCGTCCACGGCGTTAATTACGTCGCCCGGATGCAGCGCTCCTAGGGCTGCTACTCCATTCGGAAATACTTCGATAATCTCCGCGCCTTGTTGCTGCCCTACCGCTGCCATGATGCCCAAGGCGCTGATCTTCATTCTTGCGGATGTCTGAACTGGCTCTGACGATTGAGAACTCGGTGATGCAGAGGATGGTCTAGCACCGCCGAAAGTGAACTTGATACCACCGAGCGCACGAGCGCCATTCACCGTGACTCCATCCTTGCTCGTATGAAGCCAATCGGCTCCCACACGAAGCCAGAGATTGTGAGCAATTCGGATGTCCACCCCGCTACCGGGAGCAATGAAGAAGGAGTTTACGCTGGCACTGACCGACAGACTGCTAACCGAAGCGCCTAAGCTGGAGTGAGCACTTCCTAAGATGATACGTGCGAAAGGCTGCACATAGCGGCTATTGCGGTAGGTCAACTGAGGCCCTCCCCCGTATGTGAGGACGGATACCGTTGCGCTTGCGCCGCAGCCGCTGCAAGTATAGGACTTCGAGACGCGGCTGACATCGCCAACCACATCCAACCACCGAAGAATAGGAACGTTAACACTGCCGTCCCAGCCGCGTGACAGATTCAAGGTGGCAGAAGCGCTACTCGCCGAAAGGGACAGATGATCGTACTGGTAAGCGCCACTAATCTCAGCGATAGGTTTGTCTTGAGCGGAACACTGTACAACTGCCAGCAAGATGGACAGCACGATCAGCAGGCGGAAACGCACAGGCATTCGTTCTCCGTGAAAAGGCCCTGAATTATCTCATGCGTAGCGAACTAGGGCGGGATCACTCAAAACTAAAACGCCCTGATTCGAGTGAGGAGCCAGCCAAGGATCCCTGCAATTAGGGAATTGTCGCAAAAAAGTTCGCTGCTGCCCTTGTGGCCGATGGGGGAAGAAACTAGAATTGGTGGCACTCCAGAGTGCGGGCCTTGGACGGAATTGTCCGGGTGGTTCGGGGGTTCCCGCAGCTCTGAGTTGTGCTCTTCGTCCTCGACTCTCTGACTCCGTTCTCTGGATCGCAACATTTGATCGGCAGTCCTCGCCCTCGTCCCGCTCATAAAGAAAAGGAATTGCCATGCAAAGCACCGGCTTGAAACGCCTCGCAGTTGTATTCGTCACATACGTGTCCGCTCATTCAACCTGGGGACAGACTCTGAAGCCTCGGCCCGCGCAAGAGCAGCATCCTACGAGTGCCATTCAGACTATGACGAGCGCCCCTCTAGTAACGGTACCCATGAGTGTGTCGGCCGGCACGCCGATCAAAGTGGCTCTCGATTCAGAAGTGCGCATCAAGACGGTCGGGCAGTTAATTCATGGCAAGACGACCGACCCGGTGTATGCGTTCGACAAGTTGCTAATTCCGGCAGGGACCGAAGTGAATGGGAGGATCGCAGCGATTGACGGCGTACCGAAAACGGTCCGTGTCCAAAATGCGCTGAATGCGAATTTTTCTCCCGTGCGCAATGTACATCTGCAGTTTGACGAACTGGTGATGGCTGACGGGCGTCATATGCCGATCCAGACGGTGGCGTCACCGGCTCCGAATGAAATCTTGCAGTTTGTTTCGGCAAGTGAAAAAGGGGAGAAAAAAAAGAAACCGGCCGAGACCACATCGACCGAGGTGAGTGAGGCAAAGCACGAGATCAAGCGTCAACTGAACAAGCAGGTCAACCAGCGGTGGAGCAACCTCAAGCGGCAGGTTCGAGAACCGGTAAAAACGGTGAAAAATTACGCGATAGCGCAGTCGCCGGTTCATCGGCAATATTTGCACGCCGGGACAAGCTTCAACGCCGATCTACTGCAGCCCCTGGATTTTGGGACGGAGGCGGTGAAGCCGGAAGCGCTGACGAGCGTAGGAGCGCCCCCGCCTTCGGGAAGCGTAGTGCGCGCACGACTGGTAACGCCGTTGAATTCTGCGACTACAAAGAAAGGTGAGCCGGTCGAAGCGGTAATTACGGAGCCGCTGGTGGTTGCCGATCACCTGATCTTGCCGGAAGGAAGCGTGATCAAGGGTTCAGTGGTACAGGTGCAACCGGCGCGACGGCTGTCGCGCAACGGGCAGTTGCGGATTCTTTTTCATGAAGTTGCACCGCCGAACGGGATCCAGCAGAAAGTGGAGGCGAGTCTCGAAGCCGTCGCCGTTGCCAAGGACACACACTTGAAATTGGATGCTGAGGGCGGAGCTCAGGTAACGACTCCG
>WNFN01209832.1_pt1 | contig 12804 bp, 14 predicted proteins | sample 5400161 | NCBI WGS metagenome assembly WNFN01 (sample SAMN13153353, study PRJNA577476) | soil metagenome | isolation source: 80 cm saprolite on Douglas fir-dominated hillslope | place: USA:California | collected 2013-09-17
CGTCGACGATCGGGTAGCCCCACTCGTCGAGCGCGATCAGCTCGGGCAAGAGCTCCGCGCACATGCCGTGCGCCTCGCAGGCGATCGGGTTCACGCGGACGTGCTTGCTCAACCCGCCACCCGCTCCAGTCGCGTGGCTGAGTCCGGCAGGGGCAGGGCCGGATCGACGCCGCAGGCGTCGCAGCGACCGTGGCGGGTGTGATCGGAGAACTCCTCGGCGAACACCCGGAGCGCGGATGCGATGAAGCGCAGGGTCCCATCAGGGTGCCGGCAGGCGCCGCGCCCGCGGATCACCGAGGCAAGGCGCATGACCTCCTGGGCTCCGCTCTGCTCGCCGCCCCATGCGATCCCTTCCAGTCGCTCGGCGACCGCAGCCAGGCCGTGGACGCACGGCCCGCACTGCCCGGCGCTCTCTCCCGCGAGCCATCTCGCGACCCGAACGGTCTCGAACACGCCGCAGGAGCTCTCTCCCAGCAGCATCACGACACCTGCGCCCGTCGAGGCCTGGCGCGGCACCAGCCAGCCATCGTCGAGCGTCATCGCATCGACCTCGGTGCGGTCTATCCAGGTGCCCGCGTAGCCGCCCACGAGCACCGCACGGATCGGCTCGAGCCGCCCCCCGGCGGCGTCGATCAGCGAGCGCAGCGTCGCGCCGTGCTCGATCTCGTAGACGCCGGGATAAGCGACGGGCCCGCCGAGCGTGACGAGCATCGAGCCGGGGTGTGCGGGTGTGCCAAGGGAGCGAAACCAGGCGGCCCCGTGCCGGGCGATCAGCGCGACGTGAGCGAAGGTCTCGGCGTTGCTCAGCAGCGTCGGCCTGCCCGCGACTCCACGCTCGAAGATCATCGGCGGCGTGAACGTCGGCTTCGCGGCGGCTCCGTTGAGGTAGCCGACCAGAGCCGACTCCTGACCCGCGACGTAGCCGTCCGGCACGGCCCGACACCGCCCGAGCTGCGGCGACGGCCCCGTCCAGCACGAGGTGGGGAGCGGTGCACAGCAGCGTCTCGTCCTTCGCGCTCGCGGGCTCTCCCTCGGTCGCATTGACGACGACGGTCCGCCCGCGTCCCCGTGCCGCGGCGACGGCGTGGAGCTTCAGCGCGGTGGGAAAGCCCGCGCCGCCGCGTCCGTGCAGTCCGGCGCGTTCGATCTCGTCGACGAGCTCGCCGGGGCGTCCGCGCTGCGGGCGCCCCAGTACGGGCAGCGGTCCGTGGATCGATAGGTGCGTCGCGAGGGCCACGGGCCGCTCGTGCTCGACGCCTGCCAGCAACCGCGGCAAGCCCGGGGCACCGGTCGCTTCCGTCACCGCGAATCCTTTCGGCCCGGCTTCCGGGCCTTCGCCTTGCCCAGCAGCGAGCTCGGGGTTCCCGAGCGGCGCGCCCATTCCGAGCCGAGTGGCCCTGCCGGTAGCCACACGACGAGGAACAGCGCGAAGCCCGCGGTGCTCGCCAGCGCGACGCCGCGCACCCGCAGGGCCTCGGGCCGCGCGGAGGCGACCCGCGCGATCACGCTGATCACAACCACCACCAGGCAGCCGATGCTGAGGGCCATCAACCACGCGTCCTTGACGTCGCTGCCCGTGCCGAAGCCGTGCAGCAGGGCCACCGGCCAGGAGGCATAGGAGAGCCAGTGCACAGCGCGCCAGGCACGATGCCCGACGCGCCTGCGCGCGAGGCTCGTGATCGTCACGGCGAGCAGCAGATCGAACGAGACCGCGCCGAGCCCGAGCCAGAACGGCCGGTAGGAACCGACGAACGGGATCACCGCGTCGAGCAGCCCGATCGGGGCGAAGCTGTCGAGCACCGAGGTGAGGATGTGCAGCGCCAGGAACACGATCGTCAGCAGCGCGAGGTTGCGGTGCAGGCGATCGATCAAGAAGCGCGGCCAGCGCGTCGTGGCGTAGCGGCGGACGTCGATCACGCCGAGCGCGACGGTCACGGTCAAGAGCACCATCGCGACGGCGCCCGTCGAGCGCGTGAGGTACCAGTAGGCGCTCGGAGCAGATGCTGCGGCGAGCATCATCAGCTCCTCGCCCCCACCGGGCGGCCGGCATCGAAGGCGGGCCAGCCGGCGACCGTGTGCACGCCGCCGTCGAGATCTACGAGCCGCGCCGGCAGAGCACGCTGCGCGAGCCACGCGATCGCCTCGCCGTCGCGGAGCAGAGCGGTGGTGCTGGCGATGTTCGCGTCGGTGCAGTTGGCCGCCGCGACGCTCACGGTGCGCCAGCGGGTCACCGCCGGACGGCCGCTGACGGGATCGATGATGTGGTGCATCAGCTCGCCTTCGTGGCGCCAGCGCCTCGTGGTGGTGCTGGACGTGGCCAGACCGCCCGTTTCGATCGTGAGGCGCTGGCCGGGCGACTCGGCTCCGTCGCGGTGGTCGTCGGTGACATGGAGCAGCCATCCGCCGGGCGGCGGGCTGCCGCCGGTCGCGACGTCGCCGCCGAGTGCGACCAGCACGCCGTGGCCGAGCCCGCGATCGGCCGCCGCGCAGGCACGGTCCGCCGCCAGCGCTTTGGCGGTCGCGCCCAGGTCGAGCTTCGTCCCGGCCGGGATCCGCACAGTGCCATTCGTGCGGTCCACGTCGACGTCACGCCAGGCACCTCGGCGCCGCGCGAGCAGGCTCGGGCGCGGGCGGGTGGACGAGTCGGCGTCCGGGACCCGCACGGCCTCGAGCTCACGCTCGCTGCACATCAGCTCCCAGCTGCGGTCGTAGCCGGCCTGCTCGAGTGAGCCCCCAAGGCAGGGATCGAGGGCGCCGTCGCTCAGCGCAGCGCCGCGCAGGGCGACCTCGATTGCGTCCTGGAGCAACCGTGAGACCTCGAGCGGGCGCCCCGCTCTGGCGTTCAGCTTCGTCAGCTCCGAGTCGACCCGGAACCTGCTGCAGGCCCGATCGAAGGCGTCGAGCGTGCCCTTTACGGCGGCGATCGCCGGCTCGAGCTGCCAGGGCTCGACGACACGCACGATCGCGGTGCTGCCGAGAGCCTGCCAGCGGGCTGTCGGGAACGGCCTGGGCCTCACCGACGCCCGGCGCCCGGGTCGAGCTCGCCACGAACGTTCTCGCCGGCGGCGACTGAACGGCGACCCCTCAAACGCAGCGGGCGCTCTCGCCGCGCCAGCAGCCACTCGGCGCCGGCCCACGCCCCGCAGGCGAAGAGCGCGATCAACCCGGCCAGGGCGAGGATCGCCAGACCAGGGGCCACGATCAGGCCGAACAGCGCCAGCGACGCGCCGATCGCGAGATCGATCACCGCCAGACGCCGCCGGCGGACCCGCGCGGCGGCCTCACGCCGCCTCTGCCGCGAGGCGAAGGTTGCGTCGAGGTGCTGCTGCTCGGAGGCCGTGATCTCCTCGGCGCCGATCGGAAGCCGGTTGCTGCTCACGCCGGGATCCTCCGGAAGAGGGTTCGAGGGAGCATCCGCATCGCGAACATCACCCACCGCAATCGAGCGGGCGCCCAGACGGTGTGAGCCCGGCGCCGCAGCCCACGGATCGTCTCCTTCGCGACCGCCTGAGCGGTTGTCGCGAGCGGCGCCTCGGGCAGGCCGGCGGTCATGCGCGTGCGCACGAAGCCGGGACGGACGACCATCACGTGGACGCCCTCGGCGGACAGCTCGTCGTCGAGGGCCTGGGCGAGCGCGTCGAGGCCTGCCTTCGAGGCGCAGTAGACGGCGTTGGCCGCCCGGGGGCGCTCGGCCGCGACCGAGGACAGCACGACGATCGTGCCGCTGCCCTGCTCTCGCAGCAGCCGCGCCGTCTCCATCAGCAGCGACCCGGCGCCGACGGTGTTCACGCGCAGCACCTCGATCGCGGCGGGTATGTCATCGGGCAGTCCGCCGCGTTCGCCGAGCACCCCGATCGCGAGGATCGCGACGTCGATCCCGCCGAGTATCTCGGCTGCACTGCGCAGCGCAGCAGCGTGGCCGAAGGTGCGAGCTGCGTCGACCATCACCGTCTCGACGCGCTCGGCGCCGGCTGCGAGCAGCGTCGCGCCGGCCCGGCCGAGCGCCGCTGCGTCTCGCCCGGCGAGGACGATCTCCCGTGCTCCCTCGCCCACGAGCTCGAATGCAATCGCCGTCGCGATCTCGGAGCTGCCACCGATGACAAGGACGCGCCGCGGCGTCTCACGCAGCGCAGCTGCAGCGGAGCGGCGCCTCATCGCGTCAGGCCCAGCCGTCGTGACAGGTCCGAGCGGAGCCGCTCGTGAGGGTCGACGCGGGCGCGGACCTCGAGGAAGCGGGGCAGCTCCGGGTACATAGCCGCGAGGCGCTCCGGGCTCATGCGGGCATCCTTCGCCAGGTATACCCGTCCGCCGGCCGACGCTACGAGCAGGTCGGCCCGGTCGAGCGCCGCGGCCAGCCCCGGAGCTCGCCCGGGAATGTCGATCGCCAGCGTCCAGCCCTCGATCGGAAAGGAGAGCAGCCCCGGGCCGGCGGGACCGAGGCGCTTCAGGGACGCGAGGTACATCGGCACATGCCGGGCGCGGAGCATCTCGAGCAGGGAGCGGAGCGTCGACTCCTCTCCGTCGGGTACGGCGAACTGGTACTGGATCAGGCCCCGGCGACCGTAGAGGCGGTTCCACCCTCCGACGCCGTCGAGCGGGAACAGCGCCGCCCCGGCGGACAGCGGCCGTTCGCGGGCGATCCGCGGCGCGCGGAGCCAGTGCAGTGCGTTGAAGGCACGCACGCTGGCGGGCCGAAGCAGCCCCGCGGGAAGCCTTCCGGCGAAACCGGTGCGGGCGGCGGCGAGGCCGAGCTGACCCGGGCCGGCGGCCTCATCGCCTTCACGCGAGCGGGTCACGACCGCGCGGCCGAAGTCCCGCCCCGGCGACATCAGGTCGAGCCAGGCGATGCCGTGAGTATGCGTCGCGGAGTCGAGCAGCTCGAGTGCGTCCTCGAGCCTGTCGAGCTTGTCGATGTCCGCCAGCGCGCAGGGACTGCGCAGCACGATCGTGCGGAGCGTCGCCGCGGTGATCACGCCCGTGAGCCCCATGCCGCCGAGGGTCGCCGCGAACAACTCGGGATCGTCGTTCTCCGCGACCTCGTTCTCGCCTGCAGCGGGGGTGCAGAGCGCGAACGAGCGGACGTGCCGAGCGATGCTGCCCGCGTCGGGATGGTTCTTGCCGTGCACGTCCGCGGCGATCGCGCCGCCGACGGTGAGGTGTGCCGTACCCGGCACGACGGGAAGTGTGAGTCCGTGCGCGGCGAGCGTTTCGAGCAGCTCGGCGAAGGTCGTGCCGGCACCGACGCGGACCTCACCGGTTCGCGAGTCGATCGCTCCGACGCCACTGAACCCCGTCATGTCGAGCACCGTGCCGTCGCTGTTCTGCGCCGCATCGCCGTAGCTGCGCCCGGCACCTCTGGCGATCAGGCCGCGCACCGGCGCCTCGCCGGCCAGCAGCTCGGAGATCTGCCCGGAGCCGGCCGGCCGCAGCAGCGTCACAGGGGCCGGGTTGGTGCGTCCCCAGCCGCTCACGACGGCCCGCCGCACGGGCGCACGGGAAGGACGCTGGGCTGTGTCAACCAGCGACATAGGCCCCCGATATGAACAGGGCCACCCAAGCGGCGCTCATCGTCAGCAGGAAGCGGTCTGCGAAGACGAGCTCCTCGGGGGCTTCACCGGCACCCTTCTCGATCAGCAGCGCGTAGCGAAGCAGCCACAGCACGAATGGGATCACGGTCAGCTCATACCACGAGATCCGCGCCTGATGGGAGCGCTGGAAGGCCCACAGGCAGTAAGCCGTCGTCGAGACGGTCGCGGCGAGACCGATCACGAAGCGCAGGTAGCGCTCGGAGTACTCGCGCAGCGAGGCCCGCACCGTCGCCGGGCCGGAGGCGCGGAGCTCGGCGTAGCGCTTGCCCGCGACCAGGAACAGCGCGCCGAAAGACGTCACCAGCAGGAACCAGCGGGACACCGTGATGTCGGTCGCGACGCCGCCGGCGAGGGCCCGCAGGACGAAGCCGCCGCAGATCGCGGCGATGTCGGCGACGGCGATGTTGCGCCACCACAGCGTGTAGCTGCCGGTCAGCAGCAGATAGCCCAGGCCGACCGCGGCCAGCCACGGCCGAACCACCAGCGCCAGGCCGAGCCCGGCCGCGGCGAGCGCCACGGCGGCGGCGACGGCGAGCGCCGGCGAGATCGCGCCCGAGGCGATCGGACGGTTGCGGCGGCGGGGGTGGGCACGGTCCTCGTGGCGGTCGTGCACGTCGTTGAGGAGATAGGTCGAGCTCGACAGCGCACAGAAGGCGACGAACGTGACGGCGAGCTTGCCGGGCACCTCCGGGCGCGTCAGGATGCCGGCGGCGCCTGGCGCAGCGAGCACGAGCAGGTTCTTCACCCACTGCCTCGGCCTGCAGGCCCTGACGAGCGCGACCAGCGTGGAGCGTGCCCCGCCGGCGCTCCGGCCCCGCTCAGGGGTAATCGGCTCTCCAGCCTCGGCGGCTGCGGGCAGGGCTTGGTCGAGAGGCTGGGCCACGTCCGAGGACATCGCACCACGCATAGCTCAGGTGAGCATAGGGATCCCGTGAAAATGCTCTTACGCAGGCGCTTTCGCGGGGCGGTCCGGCGCGGGCGTCTGGCACGATGCGGCCATGGACTCGCTCGCGGCTCCGGGTCACGCGCGCCGCCTAAGGTCCTACACCGCAGCGCTGCTGCAGGCATCCAACTCGAGCACGGGCATCCGCTCGGTCGAGTGGCTCCGCGACCACGGCGCGGCGGGGCTGGTGGCGAAGGTCGAGTCGATCTACTACTCGCTGACGGCGCCGGCCAAGGGCGGCCCCGCGTTGCGAGCCCTGCCGCGCGTGGGCGTTGCCTCGAGCCAGGGCGGACGCGCCGCGCGCGGCGCCGCTCAGCAGGCCGTCGTCGACCGTCCCGCGCGGATCACAGCGCTGAGCCAGCCGGCCCTGCCCGGCGAGGGGATCTGGAACGGAACGCTCGAACATGAGAGCCGAAACGATCCGCCGCTGCTCGTCACGACGTTCCGCAGCGACCCCGCCGAATATCCACGGCTGGTGGCCGGCGTCGCCTGGATCAACACCTCGAACACGCTCGTCTCGCTCGTGCCGGGGCGACTGGAGCCGTCCGTGCAGCTGCCCTCGCGAGGCGCGATGGATGTCCCGCCGGCGAAGCGATCGCGGCTGCTGGCGACGTTCAACAGCGGCTTCAAGCTGAGCGACTCGCGGGGCGGCTGGGCACTCTACGGGCACACCTACGCGCCGATGCGAGAAGGGCTGGCGACGTTCGTGCGCTACGCCGACGGGCACTACGACGTGGCCGCCTGGCACGGCGGGCCGCAAGTCTCCTCGAACGTGCTGTTCGCCCGTCAGAACCTGCCGCTGATCGTCAGCAACTCGCAGTCGAGCCCGCGGCTGTCGAACAGCTCGGAATGGGGCGCGACCGTCGGCAACGCGGTCCAGGTATGGCGCTCGGGCATCGGCGTCGACGCTCACGGCAACCTGCTCTACGCGGCCGCGAACTACCAGACCGTCGGCAGCCTCGCCCGGATCCTCCGCCATGCCGGCGCCGTGCGGGCGATGGAGCTCGACATCAACTCCTACTGGATCAGCTTCAACACCTACGCGGCGCCCGGCGCGCTGCGACCGGCGAAGCTGCTGTCCGGGACCGAACGCCCTGCGACCCGCTATCTCACACCCGACGACAGGGACTTCTTCGCGATTTACAGCCGCTGAGCTCCCGCTGCGCGGGAGGCCATGGCCGGCGCGGACCGTCGACCCGGTTCCGAGGGACCGTCGACCGGGTTCCCAGAAGTCGAGGGCGGGTCGGAGGCCTCTCAGGAGCCGCCCGAGACGACCGGTTCAGACGGTTCTTCGCTCGGCGGGGGAGCTTCGTGGACTTCGGGCTTGGGGGTTGCTTCGGCGGGCGCCTGCGCTTCCGAGCTTGGCGCCTGCGCCGGTTCGCTTGGGCGTCTGGGCGGGGGGGGCGAGCGGCTTGTGGGTGCTGTGAGCCTTGGTGCGCTTGCCGGTCGAGCTGGTGTGAACGGTGTGGCCCGAGAAGGCGTTGGCGGCAACGTCCGTGAGGACGCCGGTGAGGGCAACGCTACCGCCGATCAGCCAGCGGTTGGCGCGCGCGAGGCGCCGTAGCGCAGCGTCGCGGGTGCCGGGGGTGTGGAGCGTGTCGTTGCGATGGACGATCTTCATGGAGCGGTCTCAGCCGTGATGCCGGTGGTAATGGAGCCAGGGCGCGAAGTCGGGTACGAGCACCAGAGCGAGGGCGAGGCCGGCGAGCAGAGCGCCCGCCAGTGCCACACCGCGGGCCGGCCCCCCGGCGACTCGTACGGCGAGGTTCCGCGAGGTCAGCGAGACGCGCGAGGCGAACCCCGAGCGCGACGGGAGCAAGCGCGAGTGCGGCGACGAGTCGGAAGGGAGCGAGGCGGCGGAGGATGTGCCCGCCGCCGCCAAGATCTCGTCGCGCTCGCGGCGAGCTCCGGGCAGCGCGCTAAGCAGCTCGGGGAGATGGCCGAGGACGTGCGGCGAGGTTGCGGCCAGCCAGATGAAGAAGACGACCTTGTGGATCAGCAACCAGGTCGAACGCGAAGAAGGGCCCAGTGCGAGCAGCACGACGCCCGTCCCGATCACGCCGATCGTGCTGAGCACGACGAGCGGCCCCAGAGCTCGCAGCGCAAGCGGAGGCGGCCCCTTGCGCCGGTAGGCGGGATCGCCGGAGTAGTAGCGCACGAAGCGGTAGCCGGTGCTGCCCATCTTCAAGGCGACGGGGCCGATCAGCAGCAGACCGAGGAACATGTGCAGCCAGGTGAGCTGGCCGATGCGGATGATTGTCACGCCGAGTACGGCCAGCAGCACGAGCAGCACAGCCCCCGTCTGCACGGTCAGCAGCTCGTTGCCATCCGTGCCGCCGGCGAGCAGGCTTCGCTGCGAGCGCCCCGCGAGCGAGGGGCCGCGACGAGGAGCCGTAGCGAGGCTCCCATCGGTGCGAGCACCGAATCCGAGCGTCGGGCGCTGCAGCTGTGGGTTCTCGGCCATCGTGTCGAGTTTCGGCGGAGCCGCTAAGACACCCGTAACCATCCGATGAGAAGGCTCTTGGACTCCACGCTGCCCCGGGCCACCGACGGTTCACGGCTCACGGTGTCCGTATCCTGAGCGCGATGACTCCGACGACCGAGCAGAGCTCCCAGGGGCCGGGTCCGGAGGAGGGCACGGCACGTGCCGAGGTACTGCTGATCGAGGATGAACCGGGGATCGTCGACTTCGTGCGCCGAGGCCTGGAGACCGAGGGCTTCAGAGTTCACAGCGAGAGCGATGGGATCCGCGGCGAGCAGCGCGCGCTGGCGGAGAACGTCGACGTCGTGGTGCTCGACCTGATGTTGCCGAGCCGAGGGGGCATGGAGGTGCTCGCGACCCTGCGGTCGGCCAAGCCGGAGGTTCCGGTGATCGTCCTGACGGCCAAGGGCGAGGTGGAGGACCGCGTGGCCGGCCTCGACGCAGGCGCGGTCGACTATCTCGTCAAGCCCTTCTCGCTGGCCGAGCTGACGGCGCGGATCCGGGCGCAGCTGCGCAGCGTCGCCCTCGGCGCGACGACGCGGCTTCGCGCCGAGGACGTCGAGCTCGACCTACTGACCCGGAAGGTGACGCGGGCGGGCCAGCCGGTGGCGCTGTCGAGCACCGAGTTCGAACTGCTCGCGCACCTGCTCCGGAACCATGGCCGGGTCGTCAACCGCGAGGAGATCCTCAGCGCCGTATGGGGCTACGAGCACGATCCGGCGACGAACATCGTCGACGTGTACATCGGCTACCTCCGCCGCAAGCTGCGCCGGCCCGACAGCCCCGCGCCGATCCACACGGTGCGCTCGGTGGGCTATCGGTTCGGTCGTGCGGGGCGCTAGCCGCCTAAGGCCGCTCGAGCTTCGCTGGCGGCTGGCGGCATCGGTCGCCGCCCTGCTGATCGCCTTCGCGACGATCACCTTCGTCGCCGTCTATCGAGGCACCGGCAGCCAGCTACGCCACCAGATCGACGTCGAGATCGCGGGCGACGCCGGCGAGCTGGGGCGCGCGCTGCAGAGCTCCGAAACGAGCTCGCCGGCGGCGCTGCGCACAACGGCGGCCGGCTATATCCAGGCGCAGCCGTTCAGCGCGAGCTCGACGCTGCTGTTCGTGCTTCTGCCCGGCGGGGGAACGGTCACGAACCGTCCCGAGCTGTTCAGTGAGCCCGGTCCGGACGCCGGGGAGTCGTTGGAGGCGCAGGCGGCCGAGAATCGCCTCGCGACGCAGCTGCTCGGCGCAGGTGAGGGCTACTCGGAGGTGAAGATGCCCGACCTCGGGAAGCTGCGACTGCTGCGGCGAACCGTCCGGCTTCGGGCTCGGGGCACGATGCCGGCGCGCTCTGTCGCGATCGGCGTGGGGGAGCCGCTGGCGACCGTCTCGCGGGCGCAGGACGTGGTCTCCCGGGTGTTCATCGTGGCCGGCCTGATCGCGCTGGCGGGGGCGCTGCTGGCCGCCCTCCTGATCGGCACACGCCTCTCGAATCCGCTTCGCCGCATGGCCGCAGTGGCAGCCCAGGTCGATGCGGGTGATCTCCACCACCGCATCCACGACACCGAGCGCGGCGCACGCGAGGTGCGTGTGCTCGCGGAGTCCTTCAACCACATGCTCGATCGCCTCGCCGACGCGTTCGCGGGGCAGCGGGCGTTCGTCGCCGACGCCTCGCACGAGCTCCGTACGCCGTTGACCGTGATCCAGGGCCAGCTCGAGGTGCTCGCCGCGCAGGCCCATCCGGCCGCAGAGGAAATCCGGCGCGTCGAGCGGCTCGTGCAGGCCGAGGTGGGTCGAATCACCCGCCTGATCGACGACCTGCTGCTGCTCGCCCGCAGCGAGCAGACGGCGTTCCTGCGCATCGAGGGAGTGCCGCTGGAGCGGTTCGTGACCGAGCTTTGGGACGGCTTCACGCTGCTCGAGGACAAGCGCACATTCGAACTGGGCCCGGTACCGGCCGGAACGCTGCAGGCCGATCCCGACCGCCTCGCGCAGGCGCTCCGCAACCTCGTGATGAACGCGGTCGCCCACACCACCCCGGGCAGCGGCCGGGTGCTCCTGCATGTGGAGCGGGCTGGGCCGGGGTGGGTGCGATTCGTCGTGCAGGACGACGGCCCGGGAATCGCGGAGGACCAGCGAGAGCGGGTCTTCGAGCGCTTTCACCGGATCGACGCGAGCCGCGCCCGCGCCTCGGGCGGAACGGGACTCGGCCTCGCGATCGTCAAGGCCATCGCCGAGGCGCACCACGGCCGCGTGCGGGCGACCGTGGGCGCGCTCGGCGGCGCGCGAATAGAGCTCGAACTGCCCGGCTTCCTGCCGGCCCCTCAACCGGCGGGAAAGCGCGCGCAGGAGGTGAGCCCGGCCTAGCGCAGCTCGCTAGGCGTCTGCCCGGGCGTACATCAGCGAGCCCGGCGTTGTCAGGTCCTCGCCGGTCTCCAGCAGCGTCTTCAGGCCCGAGAGGATCATCGGCCAGCCGCCGTAGAGCTCGTCGTTCGCGCCCTCGCGGAGCTGATCGTGGGTTACCAGCAGCCGGCAGGAGTCGCCGACTGGCTCGATCTCCCAGGTCACCCGCGACGTGCCCTCCGCCGCGACGTCCTCGCTCCATTTCGCCTCGAAGCTCTGGACGAGCCGGCGGGGCGGGTCTACCTCGAGGTTCTCGCCGGACATCATCGGGTCGCCCCCAGGATGCACCCCCTCGTAGCTCGAGCCCGGCGTCCAATCGGACTGAACACCGACGCCGAAGGTGTAGCGGCTTCGCAGCTGCGGATCGGTGAGCGCCTGCCAGAGGCGCTCCGGGGTCGTCTTGATGTAGATCTCGAACACCTTTTCCATTGTCTGCTCCTCGATCGTCTTCTTCAGCCCCGTGAGCGTCGCCGCCCAGGGCTCGGCATAGCGGCTCACCCAGCGGTCGTGGACGAGCCTGATCGGGACGGGGTTCAGGAAGTGAAGCTTCTCGCGACCACGACGTTTCGTGGTGACGAGCCCGGCCGCCTCCAGCACCCTGAGGTGCTTCATCACGCCGAAGCGCGTGTCGGCGAGCGCCTTGAACACCTCGTTCATCGCCGTCCCACTATAGGTGACCATTTGGTCACTTGTCAAGGGACTTATTGTCGCAGGCGTCTCGTCGACCTCTTCCGGGGAGAAACGCCGTGCTGCTCTACGACTCCGACGTGTCGGGCAACTGCTACAAGGTGCGCCTGCTGCTGAACATGCAGGGGGTCGACTTCGAGCGCCGCGAGGTCGACGTGGTGGACCGCTCCGGGCGGCTGGAGCTGCTCGGCGCGCTGAATCCGGCGCTTCGTGTGCCCACGCTCGTGCTTGACGACGGCGAGCCGCTGGCGGAGTCAAACGCGATTCTCTGCTACCTCGCCGAAGGGACCGAGCTGCTGCCCTCCGAGCGCCTCGAGCGGGCGCGCGTCCTGCAATGGCTGTTCTTCGAGCAGTACAGCCACGAGCCGTACATCGCCGTCGTGCGCTTCTGGGTCAGGTTCTCCGCTGTGCCACCCGCCGCGGCGGAGATCGAGGCGCGGCGCACGGGCGGCTACGCCGCGCTCGATGCGATGGAGCGTCATCTCGATGGCCGCACGTTCCTCGTCTCAGAGCGCTTCACGATCGCCGACATCGCCCTCTACGCATACACGCATGTCGCCCACGAGGCGGGCTTCGAGATGTCCCGCTATGGGGCGATCGACGCGTGGCTGGGTCGCGTGGCCGCACAGCCCGGACACATCCCGATCACGGCTTAGGAATCCTCGGCGAAGCCGCGGAACACGGCCGTCATCCTGCCGTCGCGCTGCTGCTCG
>WNFN01208452.1_pt1 | contig 12798 bp, 6 predicted proteins | sample 5400161 | NCBI WGS metagenome assembly WNFN01 (sample SAMN13153353, study PRJNA577476) | soil metagenome | isolation source: 80 cm saprolite on Douglas fir-dominated hillslope | place: USA:California | collected 2013-09-17
GCTATATTCTGAATGGGAGCCGGCTTGGCCTTACAGCCTGGCCTCTGCGCCGGATTTTCTCGATTGGAGGGAACGGAATACTGTATTCCAGAACCTGGCTGCCTGCCGGGTGAAAGATATCTCACTCCAAGGAGACAGCGGCGCTCAAAAGATCACGGTCGCGGCCGTGTCCCCGAACTATTTTCAAGTAGTCGGAGTAAACCCAAGTTTGGGCCGAGGTTTCCTTTCAAATGAAGATCAACCTGGGAGTTCGCAGGTAGTCGTTCTTAGCGAGAGTCTCGGTCGCCAGTTATTCGGGTCTCCGGAATCAGCCGTGGGCAGGACGATTCAGTTAGATGCAGAGCCATACACCATTGTCGGGATCGCACCTGGATCGTTTCATTTCCCGGACGAATCAGTTCAAGTATGGATGCCGGTTGTGTTCAACAGTTCCCAACTGGGGGATCGCGGGAATCGCTGGCTGGAAGTATATGGGAGGTTGAAACCAGACGTCAGCCTGTCTCAAGCTCGCGCGCAGATGTCCGACCTGGCTGCGAACATCGAGCGCCAATATCCCAACGATAACACCGGGTTCGGCATCCGGATAGTTTCGCTTCAGGAAGACATAGTGGGTAACCAGCGCCCGGGGCTATTAATGCTTCAAGGCGCGGTGGGCTGTATGCTCCTGATCGCGTCGTTCAACTTAGCTAATCTTTTGCTCTCTCGGGCCATGAGCCGAAAACGGGAGTTGGCCATCCGAGCGTCGCTGGGAGCCAGTCGTTGGCGGTTAGCCCGGCAGTCCATGGTGGAAAGCCTATTATTAGGGGCCGGCGGTGGCTTCCTTGGGATCATTTTGGCTAACTGGGGAATAAAGCTGTTCACGTTCCTTGCCAACATCCATTTGCCGCGCTCGTCGGAGGTTCATCTCAATGGCATGGCGCTACTCTTTCTGTTAGTTCTTTCATTGGTGGTTGGAACCATTTGCGGATTACTGCCGGCTCTCGCCGTTTCAGGTAGAGACGCCGTACAAAATGTGTTGCGAGAGAATTCTCGGGGGTCCGCTGGTGGGGTTGGTCAAGCCGTAGTTAGAAATGCTTTGGTCATCGCCGAAATTGGATGTGCTCTCGTGGTGCTCAGTTGCGCCGGATTACTTCTCCGATCATTTTTGAAAGTCGAGGAAACCGATTCCGGGATCCAGCACGCAGAACGGATCCTGACCGCTTCGATCTCATTGCCGCCAACTCGCTATCCGAAAGATGAATTGGTCCGATCTTTTTACCAACGGCTTCAAGAAAGATTGACCCGGCTTCCCGGTGTAAAATCGGCTGGAGCAACCACCATCCTGCCTCTGACTAAAGGAGACAGCGACACCAGCCTCGAAATTGTGGGGAGGGAACGTTTTCCCGCCGGCCATGAACCGGTCGCGCAGTTTCGAGTGATTAGTGGCGACTATTTTCCAGCGGCCGGGATTCCCTTAATTGCCGGCCGGTTGTTCGATACAGAGGATGGACCAGATGATTCGCCCACCATTCTCATCAATCGTTCGATGGCTCTGCGCTTTTGGAAAAGCCCGACCGACGCGCTCGGCCATAAAATCGATAACGGAGCCGGATGGACTGGAACCATTGTTGGCGTCGTAGGCGATGTCCGTCAATTCGGTTTGACGGCGCCGACTCGCGATGAGTTCTATTTCCCGATTAGCCAGTCGCCTCACTATGGATTAGGAGGAGTCAACTTGGCTCTGGGAATGGTAGTGGTGATTCGGGCCGTCGATTCAATCGATCCGACCACTCTCGCTAGTTCTTTGAGGCAAAACATCGCTGAAATCGATCCGACCGTGCCGGTGTCGAGAGTAAAAGTTTGGTCCGAGTTAATCGCTGATTCGTTCGGGGACCGCCAGCTGAACCTCTGGTTTGTCGGGACTTTCGCGGTAGTGGCTCTGATGCTTGCAGCGATGGGCATCTACAGTGTTATCTCCTACGGGGTTGCGCAACGGACACGAGAGATCGCGGTGCGAGCCGCAGTCGGGGCACAACGGTCCGACGTCTTTCGCCTGCTTCTGGTTGACGCTGCCAAGCTAATCGGCGTTGGCATTGGAGTCGGTCTTTTAGTGGCCCTTTGTCTAATGCAACTAATGCAAGGTCTGCTCTATGGCGTCGGTGCCACCGACCCACAGACGTTCTTCGGGGTCATTGTAATTCTGATGGGGGTTGGACTGCTCGCGAATTATCTGCCCACCCGACGAGCGATGAACATAGATCCTGTTATTGCACTCAGGCAGGAGTGATGGCGAGAAAGGTGAGGCCGTGGAGTGATGGAGTGATGGAGTGATGGAGTGATGGAGTGATGGAGTGATGGAGTGATGGAGTGATGGAGTGAGAATCAAAAATGAACGAAAAAATCAAACAAGTCCGAAACTTTTTGAATCGCGGACGTGTAGTCAGGATGATCCGACGCTCGCAACCCTGCGATACGACTTGGCCTGCCCTCAGAACTGATTACTGATTACTCCCCCCACGTCTGCCACTACTAACCGCAAACTAAGAACGAACAATTCGAGCACGAGCACCAGAACGAGCACGACGACGATTGTAGAACCGCTAACCGCAAACTGCCAACCGCCAACCCAACCGTGAACAGCGAACCGTGAGCCCTGAACCCCTAATCCACCTAGACGGTATAAAGAAGGTCTTTTTGACCGACGAGATTGAGACCCACGCGTTAGCCGGAATTTATCTTGAGATTCTGCAAGGCGAATACGTAGCGATCGCAGGACCCAGCGGCTGCGGCAAATCGACGCTGTTGTCCATCTTAGGCCTGTTAGACTCGCCATCCGAAGGAGCCTACCGGCTGAACAGTCGACAAGTCGAGCAGCTGAGGTTGTCTGAAAGAGCGAGGATTCGTAACCGGGAGATCGGGTTCATCTTCCAGAGTTTCAACCTCATCGGCGACCTGACCGTTTACGAAAATGTCGAACTACCGCTGACCTATCGAGGTGAAATGCCGCGAAGCGAACGCAAACAACGCGTGTTGGAATCCTTGGATCGAGTCGGGATGAGCCACCGGCAACGGCATTATCCGAATCAGTTGAGTGGCGGTCAGCAGCAGCGCGTGGCGGTAGCTCGAGCCCTGGTTGGTTCACCTTCTATTTTGTTAGCGGACGAACCGACTGGTAACCTGGACAGCAAGAACGGCGACGCAGTAATGGACTTGCTGGCAGACTTGCACTCGAATGGGGCCACGATCTGTATGGTAACCCACGACTCACGGTTTGCCGGTTATGCGGATCGAACTGTGCATCTTTTTGATGGTCAGATCGTAGCGGAGAACACTGAAAACGAGGGCGAGGTGACGCCTCGAGTAGTCAATGGAAAGTAACTTCACCAGCGAGACCCAGAGTCATCAGAGGTTAGAAATGTCTGCTGGGGAGGAACAGGAAGCATCTGACGACGGCTTGAGCGCAGACGAAAAAACCCAGCTTCGCGAACTTTGTGTGCTGATCGTGATTAGTGAATTCTTGGAAACCGCAGGCAGCCAACCGTCAATAGCCGATAGCCAGGGGAAATAGGAATAGGAGAACTCAGTATGGGCCTTAACCGAAAAGCGTGCAGAGCCAGGACACTCGTCCGCCCAGCCAATACTCTCGCGCTACAACCTGACTCCTACCCATTGGCTATCGGCTATTGGCCGCTGGTAAAGGCAAATTTCACCACAAAGACACAAAGAACACGAAGTGAAGACGATTAATGTTTTGCGGTTTGTGAAATACAAAGCCCGTGAACTGTAAGCCCAGTAAATCAAACTGCGATTTTAAATTCTCAGGAACGTCAGATAAAACCTTGGTGTCTCCGGCCTTCGTGCCCTCGGTGTCTTTGTGGTGAAATTTCTTAATTGATATGCGTAGCCTAATTTCTCATCTCCGCCTTACCATCCGGCTGCTGCTGAAATCACCGGGGTTCACCATCACCGCGATCGTGATTCTCGGTTTAGGCATTGGTGCTAACACCGCGATCTTCAGCCTGATTAATGGCGTCTTATTGAAGCCGCTGCCGTATCCGGAGGAGGATCGGTTGGTCAGAATTTATCAGCCGACCCAAGATGTTCCGCGGATGAATATGGCCTACAGTGACTACGTCGATTTTAAGGCCAGCCAACATACGCTTCAGGATTTAACGCTGATTCATTTTGATGACTTTCAGGTCACTGGAGATGCTGAACCCGAGCGTATAGACGGTGCTTATGTCACCGGCAACTTCTTTGCCGTCACGGGCAGACCGTTCCTGCTAGGTCGGCCCTTTGGCGAGAAGGAAGAGAAAGTAGCGGCTAATGTCGTGGTGCTGACCGATGTGCTCTGGCGGAAACGGTTTGACGGGGATCCGAAGGTAATTGGTAGGAGCATCACTTTGAATGGGCGTACTTTCGAAATCATCGGGATTACCCCGCCGCAGGCCAATGAAATAGAAAGGATTGACCTGTACATCCCCTTTACTCTGGATCCGCAGTACAAGGACGTGAGCTCTCGGCGCAGCGGCCACATGTTCGACTGCGTCGGGCGTCTCAAAGACGGGGTCACAATGGAGCAAGCGCAGACGGACTTTGAGGTCATCACCCGGAATTTAATCACTCAGTATCCGGACACGAGCGCTCCGTTCGGGATCAAACTAGTGCCGTTCCTAGATAGCGTGGTCAGTGCCTATTCGACGACGCTCTGGTTGTTGGGCGGAGCGGTGGTTTGTCTACTTTTAATTACCTGTGCGAATACCGCGAACCTATTGCTGGCGAGGGCACGTGAGCGAACTAAAGAGATAACGGTGCTCGCTGCATTGGGGGCGAGTCGCGGACGCTTGTTAATTCAGCTCTTAAGCGAGAGTTTAGTGCTCGCGTTGCTGGGGGGAGCCGCTGGCTTGCTGACCGCTCGCTGGGGAGTCTCGCTGATCAAGTTTCTTGATCCCGGCAGAATTACGCGTCTCCAGACTATCTCGATCGATGGAACCTCTTTGCTGTTTGTTTTTGGTCTAACGCTGGTAACGGCGTTGCTTTTTGGATTGCTTCCCGCCCTGGTTCTATCGCGGACAAATTTAGCTTCCACTCTGCGCGACGAAGGAGGAAGGACTGGCACCGCCGGTCGGCAACGCCACCGCAGCCAGAGTATTCTGGTGATCGGTCAGGTAGCCCTGGCATCCGTGCTTTTGATCGGAGCAGGGTTACTGTTACGGAGTTTCTTGGCGCTACAAAGTGTTTCGTTGGGATTCAACAGTGATCACATCCTGGTGGCGGATGTCTACCTGGCCAGCACGAAGTACGCCGATGAGGCAAAGCGGAAGGTCTTCTTCGATTCTTTGTTAGATAAGACTCGTCAGATGCCCGGGGTAATCGACGCTGGGCTCAACGACGGAATTCCCTTCGGCGATAACAGCGACCACGAGACTTTGACCATTGCAGGTCAGCCGGTAACCGATGTGAGCCGGTTACCCTGGATGATTCACCAGATTGTGTCTCCGGGCTATTTTCGAGCGCTCGGAATCCGGTTGTTAAAGGGTCGTGTCTTCGATGATCGAGACCAGCCCAATGCCGAAAACGTCGTCATTATTAACCAGAGTATTGCGGAACGCTTCTTCGCCGGTCAAGACCCGATCGGGAAACAACTTGATGATATGGGACATCTGTTTAACCGGACACGTCACCTTACCACGATCGTCGGCGTGGTAGCTAACGTTCAGCACAATGACCCCGAGATCCAGCAAACGCCATTTCAAAGTTACTTCCCGTACTCCCAGAGCGCGGGAGGCTTCGGACAATTTGCTAAGTTTGAAACGTTGGTCTTGCATACCAATGTTGACCCACAGTCCATGACGTCGGCCTTGAGAAAAACGGTCGCTACGATCGATCCGGATCTTCCTCTAGCCAATGTAGGGACTTATAACGATCTCATTGCCAAGAGTTTTACTACGAACCGCCTTTCGCTGATCGTAGTTACTTTATTCTCCGGCGTGGCGCTCCTCTTGGCTGCCATCGGATTGTATGCAGTGCTTTCGTATTCGGTAAGTCTTCGAATCCGGGAGATCGGCGTAAGAATGGCTCTAGGGGCCGAAGCAACCAATATTATTAAATTGGTTACCTACCAGGGACTCCGCATTATTTTCGTGGGACTCATCATTGGATTAGGCGCCGGGATTATATTGGGCCAGATGATAGGAAGCGTCCTTTATGGGGTATCGGCAAGTGATCCTACCGCTTTGTTCACCGGTACTATGGTGCTCGCCCTAGCCGCGCTCCTCGCCTGTCTACTACCTGCGTTTCGAGCGACGCGCATCGATCCGATTGTCGCGCTACGCGAATGAAAATTTCACCACAAAGATAAGAGGACCACGAATTGACGCGAATAGAGACGATGAAAGTACGAGTAGCGCAGATTGGCACAGGTTATTTGTCTGTACCGAGAGATGCCTTGCGCGGTTCCTTCTTTGTTTCCAGCAAGTCTGATTTGGCCAATATTATAATTCTATTCGTGTCAATTCGCGTGCATTCGCGGTTTTGTGTCCCTCTCCGTGTCCTCTGTGCCTTTGTGGTGAAATAAATCCTAACCCACCATGCGAAGCCTAATTTCCCATCTCCGGCATACGATCCGGCGGTTGGTTAAATCGCCCGGATTCACGATCACTGCGATCCTGATCCTTGGATTAGGGATTGGAGGAAATACTGCTATCTATAGTGTAATTGAGGCAGTTCTGCTTAAGCCGCTTCCTTACCCGCATCCGGAACGGCTAGTGCAGGTGTACCAGTCTTTTCGGAGTTTCGAACGATTGCCGCTCGATTACCCCGATTACGTCGATCTCAAGGCGGGCCAACATTCGTTCCAGGAAATGGCGATCTCGCTCAATGACGATTTTACACTGACCGGGCATGGCACCCCGGAACTAATCAGTGGCACCTATGTTTCGGGAACGTTTTTCCAGCTATTTGAACGTTCGATGCTGCTCGGTCGCCCGATCGCAGTAACCGACGATCGATCGGATGCGCCGGGCGTAGTAGTAGTGAGTGAACATTTTTGGCGGACAATGTTCCATGGTGATCCGAATGTGATCGGCTCCAACCTGGCCCTAAATGGGAGCAGTTTTCAGGTGATCGGCGTGACCCCATCAGTAACCGGTGAGTCGGCGAAGATCGATCTGTATGTGCCGCTCAACCAAAGTCGTTTTTATGGGACGCTTGAGATGACCCAACGGGGTAATCATGATTATGCTTGCTTCGGCCGGCTCAAGGAAGGCGCCAGGTTGGACGCGGCCAAAGCAGAATTAGAGGTTATCCAACAGAATCTAGTGAGCCGGTACCCTGAAGATTTCGGGTTTGGCATCCGGCCGGTTCCGTACCTGGATACCGTGATCGGCAGCTACTCCGGTTCGCTATGGTTAGTGGAAGCAGCGGTAGCCTGCCTGTTGCTGATCACGTGTGCAAACGTCGCGACACTGCTGCTCGTTCGAGCGCAGGAACGAGCAAGAGAAATGAGTGTACGTGCCGCTTTAGGAGCGAGCCGGCGGAGATTGATCGGCCAACTCTTGCTGGAAAATTCCGTCCTCGCTTTCGCGGGTGGAGTCATCGGCCTGGCTGCAGCTGCGTGGGTCCTGGATGCTATCAGAACTCTGGCGCCGGATGAGTTCGCGCGTTTTCAGGAGGTCCGGCTCGACACCGGCGCTTTGATCTTTGTGCTGATCATTACCGTGGTGACAGCGGCATTGTGCGGACTGTTTCCAGCTCTGGTAAATTCTAGGACTAACTTGGCGTCCGCGCTCAAACAGAGTGGAGAGCGTGGCGGTACCGCCGGGCGCGGACGAAATCTGGGTCAAGCGGTGTTGGTGGCCGGCCAGGTGGCGCTTACGGTTGTCCTGTTAATCAGCGCGAGTCTCATGGCCCGAAGTTTCCAGGCGCTGCAACACACTCCGCTCGGGTTCGATGCCGTTAACCGCTTAACGGCCGATCTTTATCTCACCAATGCTAACTATTCGAATGAGGCTGAGTACCGCCATTTTTTTGAGACGTTGCTCGACCGGGTAAAAACGTTGCCGGGGGTTGCCTCCGTCGGTCTCAATAGCGCGATGCCGTTTATGCCATCTTCTCCGGCGTACAATCTTGACGCCTTCTGGACCGCCGGCCGTCCTGAACCCCCTCAAAACCAACTACCGGCATGGCAAGTGCAATTTATCTCGCCGGACTACTTCCGGAGCATGGGTATCCCGCTCATACGGGGACGAACTTTTACTAGCCAGGACGGTCCAGAAAACGGGAAAGTCGTGATCGTTAGCCAGAGCGTGGCGCAATCCTTTTTCCCAGGCCAGGATCCGATCGGAAAACAGCTATACGATTTTCATGAACGAGTTGGTCTGAAACGGAACTACTACACGATTGTTGGCGTCGTCGGAAGCGTGCAATATGATAACCCGGAATCACAGCCTACCCCGTTCCAGTGTTATTATCCGTACACTCAGAACACTGAGCCGAACCGGATCAATTTCGCAACGTTAGTGATCCATACCGAAAACAATCCGAGCCTGATAATCGAACCCCTGCGGAAAGCAGTCTCGGACCTTGACCCGAATCTGGCCGTATCCAATATCGGACGACTGGGAGAGCTGGTGGCAAATTCGTTCGCCATCCGCCAATTGGCGTCAGTGGTGGTGAGTCTATTTTCCGTCGCCGCTCTCCTTCTAGCGGCAGTTGGTTTGTACGGAGTTCTTTCCTATTCGGTGAGTCAAAAGAGACGAGAGATCGGAGTAAGAATCGCTTTGGGAGCGCAATCCACCACGATTCTTGGGTTGATTATCAGCCAAGGGCTTAGAATCGTTGGAATCGGATTGGTCACCGGACTGGCAGCCGCTTTGGCTCTGTCCGGGGTAGTAGCCGGTATTCTGTATGGAGTCTCGGCGACTGACCCTGGGTCGATCGCGCTGAGCGTTCTGGCCCTTGGCCTCACCGCCCTGATCGCCTGCTTGTTGCCCGCCCTCCGCGCCAGCCGGATTGACCCCATTACAGCGCTCAGAGAATGAAAAATCTCACCACAAAGGCACAAAGGACACGAAGTTAAGAGGGATTATAGGTTTCGTTTGGTGAATAGAATCATGAAAAGGCGTGAGCCGGTATTGTGGCCATCCACACCGCGCCAACTTTGTGTCCTCTGTGTCCTTGGCCGACGAAGCGATATTCATGAAATGAGACCATCACCAAGAGGGCGCGAAGTCTGCTCTGTGGTGACAAATCCTAGCTTTGTGTTCTTCGTGTCTTTGTGGTGAATCAGTCTTATGCGAAGCCTAATATCCCATCTGCGTTACACCATCCGGCTATTGTTAAAATCGCCGGGATTTACCATTACTACCATCCTGATAATGGGGCTCGCTATCGGAGCGAATACCGCGATTTTTAGCTTGGTAGATTCGGTGCTGTTGGAATCTTTGCCTTACCCTGCTCCCGGCAGGTTAGTCGCGCTCTCGGAAACCAGCCCGTTGTACCCAAATATTTCGCTGGATTATCCCGATTATCTCGATTGGCGAGCGAACCAGCATTCGTTTGAAGATATCGCCGTGTTTCGCCGCGACAGTTTTAACCTAACCGGGAATGGCGATCCGGAGCGGGTTAGCGGAGCATTTGTCACGGCAAGTTATTTTCGGGTCCTGGGAGTTGGTCCGGCCATCGGACGAACCTTTGCGGAAAGTGATGATCGCAGCGGAGGAGCTGGTGTCATTCTTTTGAGCGATAGATTCTGGCGAAACCGGTTCGCCGCGGATCCGAAGATTATTGGCCGGACACTAGTACTGAATGACGTGAGCTATGAAGTGATCGGCATTGCTCCACCTCAGATCATGAATCCGGAGAACATGGATGTTTACGTACCAATCGGCCATTATCCAGATCCGACCCATCTGATGGATCGTGGTCGCCATCCTGGTTTGAGGTGTATCGGCCGGCTGAATCCGGGCGTTTCGGTGCAGGCTGCATCGGCCGAACTACGAGTGATCGCCCGAAGCCTGGAGTTACGTTATCCGAGTACAAATACCAACATCTCAGCCGAGGCCGCCCCTCTTTTGGAGGAGGTCGTTGGGCAATATCGGATGACCCTTTACCTGTTACTGGCTGTCGTCGGTCTCGTACTCTTAATTGGTTGCGCCAATGTAGCGAATCTCTTGTTAGGCCGGGCTGTCGTTCGGCAACGAGAGATTTCGTTGCGGGCGGCCTTAGGGGCAAGCCGCGGGCGGCTCGTTAATCAGTTGATATGCGAGAGCCTAGTGTTTGCGGTACTGGGTGGAACACTCGGCATACTGTTGGCCCAGACCAGCCTCGATGCCATTATTGCATTAGCGCCTCACGATGCTGCTCGGTTCGAGCACATTCATCTGAACGGGGTCGTTCTGCTGTTCACTACGGGTATTACTTTAGGTAGCGGTCTGGTATTTGGTTTGTGGCCGGCTTTGAAGACATCTCGAGTTAATCTCAGGGCGACTCTGGAGGCAGCTGGCGGTCGCGGCACGACGGCAGGCGCTGCGCGCCAACGGAGCCAAGGACTATTAGTTATTGGTCAAGTCGCCTTGGCTAGTCTGCTTTTGGTCGGTTCCAGTTTACTGATCCAAAGTTTCCAGCAGCTGCAAAAGGTACCGCTTGGTTTTGATCCGCATAACGTGCTGACTGTAGGAATCCAATTATCGAGTTCCAACTATCAGAGTGAGCCTGACCAAACGGTGAACACGGCGAAAATGGCGGCCTTTTATGAGTCGCTTCTCCAGCGGATAAAAGGCATTCCAGGTACCGAGGCGTTTGCGCTGGGAAGCAATTCACCCTTTAACGGTAACAATTATTCCACGGATTTTGGTGTTGTTGGTCAGCCCGAACCTCGCCTCGGAGAAGAGCCATCTGCCGAGTATGAATCTGTCTCGCCCGATTATTTCAAGGCGCTCAAGATTCAAGTGATCCGCGGTCGCACGTTCGACGCCGAAGACAGAGTGGGCAAAACGCCGGTCGTTGTCATTGACGAGAAACTGGCGAATCGCTGTTTCCCTGGCCAGGATCCAATCGGCCAACAACTCGCCGAGGATGCCCACAAGGCCGACTCTATAAAATACACGATTGTAGGAATGGTCCGGACCGTGCGCCATGATGATTTAGCCAGTCAGCCGAGGCTAGCCGAGCTGTACTTCCCGGTTTTGCAGAGACCGGAGTTACAGATGACAGTCTTACTAAAGGCTAAGGGTGATCCCCAAGGGCTGGTTTCTGCGGTCCGCGAAGCGGTGAAATCGGCCGATCCGAATCTGCCTGTCTTCAATATCAGAACCATCGAAAGCCAACTTAGCAATGAGCTGGTTACTCAGCGGCTTTCGGTTGTTTTAGTCAGTCTGTTTTCCATTCTTGCTCTGCTCCTGGCTGCGGTCGGTTTATACGGCGTGCTGGCGTATTCGATTGCCCAGCGTACCAGGGAGATTGGAATCAGAATTGCACTGGGTGCGGAGTCAGGAAGCATTCTGAGTTTAGTTGTTCGGCAAGGGTTAATCATCGTCGGGGCCGGTCTGGCAGCCGGTATCCTCGGGTCAATAATTCTGACGCACCTGATCCAAAGTCTGCTTTACGGTGTGTCCGGCACTGATCCAATTGCCCTTCTGACGGCGGTCAGTGTACTGGGCTAGCCGCATTCCTCGCTTGTGTGGTGCCGGCATTGCGTGCGATCCGGATCGATCCGATCATCGCCCTGCGCGAATGAAGTGAGACGAAGAGAATAGCCGCGAAAAGGAGCAAAAGACACAAAAAGGAAGAAGAGGAATAGCCGCAAAAGAACGCAAAAAAAGCGCTGGAAGGGAGCCGCCTGTTTTCAGATTTTCCGGACGCACTCAGGCTAAAGGGAATGCCGCGGGGTTGTATGGAACACACCAAATCGGCCTGCCCGACATAGCCTCCCCCGAGTTTCAGACGACGGGGCGAAGTCTGGCTCCCCTCCAAGTGTCTCTTCTTTTTTTTCGTTCCTTGCGTTTTTTGCGCCTTTTTGCGGCTATTCCTTTATGCGCGGTCACATCGTTGCTTTGGGTGGCGGCGGGTTTTCCGTGGAGCCTGACAACCTGGCACTGGATCGGTACATCCTTTCCTTGTGGCCGCGGTCGGATCGGGAACTGCCATGCACCCCGACGCACCTGGCGCTTTCGGACCCGCAAAAATCGGATCCGATGAATGCTATTTCAGAGAGCGACATTTTCTACGTTGGCGGCGGCAATACCCGGGAAATGTTGGCGATCTGGCGCCAATCCGGATTAGACAGGGCGTTGAAAGAAGCTTGGCAAGCAAGGAAGATCCTGTGCGGGATCAGTGCCGGTGCGATCTGTTGGTTCGAAGCGGCGATTAGCGATTCTGTGGTGGAAGGAGAATTGCACCCGTTAAAGTGCCTAGGCTTTCTACCGGGAACTGCTTGTCCGCATTACGATGAACCCGGTCGCCGCGAAGCGTTTCACCGATGTTTGGCGGCAGGCGAGGTGGCTGAAGGATACGGTATCGATAACAGCGTGGCTCTGCATTTTGTTGGAACTGAGCAGGTTAACGTGGTTTGCTCGAGGCCCGATGTGTTCGCATATCGGGTTGCACTTGTGGACTGCCAGGTGGTTGAAACCGTTGTACACGCAAGCGCGACCAATTGAGGTAGCGAAGCACACAGGGTAACTAGCTCTCGGCTAACAATTGGTAAACTGTGCTCTTTGGCTCACAAGGAACATGGTGGAACTACCGAGGAGTTTTCTGAGCTGGGCAGTCTACTTTTTCATGCGGCAATAGGGGTGAGTTGATAGCCCATGTGGCGAG
>WNFN01008580.1_pt1 | contig 12795 bp, 10 predicted proteins | sample 5400161 | NCBI WGS metagenome assembly WNFN01 (sample SAMN13153353, study PRJNA577476) | soil metagenome | isolation source: 80 cm saprolite on Douglas fir-dominated hillslope | place: USA:California | collected 2013-09-17
CCCTCACCAAGCTCATGACCTGAACGACTCTGCCTTCATTAACGCCCGATCGCACATCCTCGCAAACAAATCTCAGTTCTGGTGAATTAAGGAGGCTAGGCAGATGCGGTCGTGCCACTTCGCGCCTTCCATTAGCACCCCGGTGTGACATCCAACCTTGCCTCCCACTCAAAATCAGCCCATCATGGTCAAGGCGCGGGGAGTATCTCCAGTGGGAGAAACTTGGCGCGTAAGTCCTTTGCTCTCTAGATTTTGCCCTCTAAGTTCTTTGACATCAAGATTTTGCAAACACTTTTTGCGAACCCCGCGCCCAGCAAGCCTTTCAGAGGGTATGGGGGAGGGGGGTACCTCCAAATAACCAAAGAAGTACAGAAATCCCACCCCTACAAGGTCCTTCCCAACCGCACGCTTAGCAGATTTTTTCGGGGAGATATTCACAGGCTGGATTTCGCCGGAAGCCGGAAGCCGAGAGCCGGATTTCAAACCAGCCGCTTCGCAAGCGTGCAGTACAAATCAATCGCGTCCGCCAGTTGCTGCTTCTCAATGTACTCGCCTTCGGTGTGAGCCACGTGAATCGATCCCGGACCAACCAGCACAGGCTCTCCCCAGTTCGTGAGGGCGGGAACGTCCGTGGTGAAGGCGGCAATCATCGTAGGCGGGCCGTCGACGGTGCGCAGGCGAAGAAAGGGAATCTCCAGCGGAAATGTAACGCTCACCTGATCGCCGGCAGTCGCGAGAATCTGGCGGCGCAAATCGTCCGAGGGGCCAATGAGCCGGTAGAGCAAGTCCGCGTGAGCATAATCCGGGATGACGTTTGGCGCGCGCCCGCCTTCGATCAATCCAATGTTAAGAGTGCACGGGCCAATCGTCGGATCGGACGGCAGTGGCATCACACGCAAGCGGGAAAGAGAATTGAGGAGCTTATCGATCGCCGATTCTCCCAGCTCAGGATATGCGGAATGCGCCATTCGGCCCTGCGCCGTTACTTCGACGCGCAACGTCCCCTTCGACGCCAGCGCAATGCGATTCTCGGTGGGCTCGCCGTTAATCAGGTAGCGCGAGCGCGGTGCTTGCTGATCTGCCGCGACCGGCTTCGCGGCGGATTCGTTCGCGGCGTATTCGTTTGCCACCTTCGCGCCCAGACTGTCGCGCTCTTCGCCCACTACGAACAGCAGGCCGACATGGATTCCCTGCTGCCGCAGACGTTCGGCGGCAGCAATCTGCGCTGCGATAATGCCCTTGGCATCGCACGACCCGCGCCCGTAAATACGCGAGGCATCGTCCGAAGAAGGAATGAAGGGAGGAACGGTGTCCATGTGTGTGGAGAACACCACGGCCGGATGCATCTGCTCGGGCGAAGTGGCGTAGACGTTGGCGCGGTCGCCTTCCACCGGCATTTTCTTGGTTTGATAGCCCAGCCGGCAGAGTTCGCGGTAGAGAAATTCTCCGACCCGGGCCTCGTTGCCGGTGACGGATTCGATGTCCACAAGCTGGCGCGTGAGCGCGACGGCGTCCATGGGGGAGAGAATAGCAGACGGAGGCAGTGGGATAGCGAACGGAGCACGGTCACAACGACGGCAGAGGTCAGAAGTGAGAATGCAGAATTGAGAACTCGACAGACACTCGAGGCGCGCCCATCGCCAAGTTCAAACTTCTGCAGTCCGCCTTCTTACTTCTGCCTTCACCCGTGTAATCTGACATTGTGATCTCTTCTGGCTCATCCATCCGCTCGCTATTTCTTGAGGGCCCCGCCGGCCGGCTGGAGGCGCTGCTTAACGCGGGCGCGGAGAACGCGTCTCATGCGGCGCTGGTGTGCCATCCACACCCGCTGTTTGGCGGCACTCTGCACAACAAGGTCGTGTTCCACACCATGAAGGCGCTGAACAGCTGCGGTTTCCCGGTGTTGCGTTTCAATTTTCGCGGCGCGGGGTTGAGCCAGGGGGAGCACGACGAGGGCAACGGGGAAGTCGATGACGTTCGTGCTGCTCTTGATTGGCTGGATGCTGAGTTTCATCTGCCGCTTGTATTTGCCGGATTTTCTTTCGGCGCGGCAGTTGGATTGAAGGCCGCCTGTTCCGATTCGAGGGTGAAAGCAGCGATCGGCGTCGGGATTCCGGCCGGCCCCGTAGCCGCTGGCACGGAAGTGCCGCGGACTTACACATTGGATTTTCTACGGGAGTGCGCGAAGCCAAAATTATTTGTCAGTGGAGCCCGTGACCAGTTTGGCCCGCGGGCGAAGCTGGAGGCGTTGCTTGCGTCAGTGCCAGAGCCGAAGAAGTTAGTGTTGATCGAAGGAGCCGATCATTTTTTCGAAGGCCGTCTGCGCGAGTTGCGAGAGGCAATCGAAGAGTGGGTGCGGGGAGCTATCAGCTCTCAGCCGTCAGCTCTCAGTTAAGTCTCGGCTACCACAGATACGCTGCAATAACCCTGCAATCTACTGCTGCTTGAGGTTCTTGCTGAGAGCTGATAGCTGATAGCTGACAGCCGGGTATCTTTATAATCCCCTCCATGCTTTCGGCCCCCGATCGTGAAGCTCAGTTTCGCCAGATGCGAGAGACCGCGCGCGAGATTTTTCAGTTCGCACTCGCCGAGGCTTCGATTTCCAAAGCTTTCGGCCGGCATGTGCATTGCGAGCGCGGACTCTTGCGCATCTGCGAAGATGTGTACGACCTGCAGTCGTACTCGCGCACGCTGGTTGTCTCCATCGGCAAGGCCGGACACACGATGGTTGAAGCATTGGCCGGCCAAGTGGGCGCATCGCTCGAAGGCATCGTAGCCAGTTCAGTCGAGCCCGCCGCGCAAGTGCATGGCTTTCGCTATTTTCGCGGCGGACATCCCACGCCCAATTCCGAATCGATCCAGGCGGCGAGCGCGATACTCAGAGCACTCGAAGCGCAGACAGCGACGTCCCTGGTGATCTTTCTGCTCAGTGGCGGAGGATCGTCCATCGTAGAGAAGTCGTTCGATGAAGAGATCCCGCTTGAAGATCTGATCGCGACTTACCGCGCGCTAGTGCATTCAGGCGGACCCATTGCGGAAATCAATGCCATCCGCAAGCATCTTTCTGCCGTCAAAGGCGGGCGGCTGGCGCAGGCCGCTTTTCCCGCGCAACAGGTTTCCGTGCTGGTCTCCGACGTTCCCGACAATGCGCCCGATGCGCTGGCCTCGGGGCCGACGATGCCGGACTCCACCAGCGTGGAAGATTGTTACCGCATCGCTGAGAAGTACGGCCTTCTGAATCAGTTTCCGCAGTCGACCCGCGAAATCTTTGAACGCCACGCGCTGGAGGAGACGCCTAAATCCGACGATCAGGTTTTTTACCGCTCCCGCTGGTGGACGGTGCTTTCGAACCAGACCGCAGTCGAGCAAGCGAGCATCGCGGCCGAACGTGCCGGCTTCGTAGTGCGGTCGGACAGCTCATGTGACGATTGGGACTACGCGCGCGCCGCCGAATATCTGCTGCAGCGACTGCGTGAAATGAAAAGAGAATTTGGGCGCGCGTGCCTGATCTCCGGCGGAGAGGTCACAGTGAAAGTTACTAACGGAGGAATCGGCGGACGCAACCAGCAGTTTGCACTCGCATGCGCGTCCCAGATCGCGGGAGAGAGCGTCACTGTGCTGAGCGCGGGAACCGACGGCGTGGACGGCAATAGCTCCGCGGCTGGCGCCGTAGTGGACGGGAGCACGATCGAGCGCGCAAAGATGAAGGGACTCGACGCCCGCGCGGCGCTTCAGAAATTCGATGCGTATCCGTTTTTCCGCGCGCTCGGCGATGCGATCGAAACCGGGCCCACCGGCAATAATCTGCGCGATCTGAGGATTCTGCTGGCTTACTGAGGCGGCTAAAATTTAGTGCGAACACCCGCAGGGCGCTAAAGCCCGACTCTTGGTGGGCTATCGGCATGGCTCAAACAGGCTGCGGAAAAGTGGCATTGCAGGCGCCCTCAGCGGCTAAAGCCGGGGTTGATTTTGCGACACTTACGGCGCGGCTGAAGCCGCGCCCTTTCAAAACAAAATCAAAACCAGAGTTTTTCCGCAGCCTGTGAAGGCCGTGCCTTGATACGAATCGCCTGGGCGCAAGTCCCCGGGGACCTCTTCGATCCTGTGCGCAGCCGGATCGCAGACGCGGACAAGGGTTCCCGAGGCGGCTCATCGAGGCACTATGGCCACCTCGGTTCATGCGATTGAATTACTACGCGCTCTTGGGCATCTGCGCCATGGCTTCGTCCATGCCTTTTTTCATCTCATCCAGCGATCGCCCCAGAACATGTCTGCGACCGGCATCTCGACAGATGCTCCGGCCTTCACGGCGCGATCGAACGCCGAGTCCACGTCCTCAAGATAGATGTGCAGTCCCGTGCCCGAACCACCGGTGGTCTGCGGTGAAAGGGAGCCGAACTCGGGAAACTCGTCCGCTAACATGATGATGGAATCGCCGATGCGCAACTCAGCGTGCATGATTTTGCCATCAGGACCGGGCATGGCGCCCCTTGCTTCAGCACCGAATGCCTGCTTATAAAACTCGATGGCGCGGGCAGCGTCACGAACGGTCAGATATGGAGTGATGGTGTGATAACCCTCGGGAACGGCTTTGACTGGCATGATGGACTCCTACGCGAGATTTTTATGGCAGGAAGTGTACACCTAAAAGTGATTGCAGAGTGTCAATGGAGCGTTACAAAACGCCGACGCAGAGGCGGCAAAACAAAACAGTTCACGTGCGTCTAGCAGAACGTTAGAAGAACCTGGTTACACCTTCCTCCATCACCACGACCCGATCCTTGATGCCCGCCGATCGTGCCTCCTGCTCCAGCAGTTGCAGTGGTTCATCGATGGGTTCGTGTGACAGGCGAAAGGTCCCGTAGTGCATGGGCACCATCCAACGGGCATTCAGGTCGAGGAACGCCTGGGTGGCATCGGCGGGATTGGTGTGCACATTGCGAAACTGCGGCGGGTTGTAGGCCCCGATCGGCAACAGTGCGAGTTCCGGCGAGAGTCGCCGCCCGATCTCGCGGAAGCCTGCGAAATAAGCAGTGTCGCCCGCGTGATAGACCGAGTGCTTCCCCGCCCGCAGCACATAACCGCCATAGCCGCGATGCGAGTCTTTCAGGATGCGCGCGCCCCAGTGGCGCGAAGGCACGTGCGTCACTGACAGGTTGCCGTGACGGGAACTCTTCCACCAGTCCAGTTCGATGATCTCGGAGAATCCCAAGTCGGAAACCAGATCGGAGACATGACTGGGGACGATGATGGCTGGTGCAATGCCACGCTCCCGCAAATTATGCTGCACGATCGCGCGCAGAGACGGACGATGCAGATGATCGAAGTGCGCGTGCGTTACCAGGACCAGGTCAATCGCGGGCAGATCGCGTACTCGCAGTCCGGGACGCCGCAGGCGCTTAAGCACGAAAAGCCAGCGAGCGAAGTTGGGATCAATGACCACATTCTTCGCGCCCATCTGAACAAAAAAGCTGGCGTGGCCGATGAAGGTTACGCCTAGTTCTCCGTTCGTGACAAGCTGCGGTTTATGGGTCTCTCCAGAACGGGGGGTTACCGCAGAATGGCGCACCAGACGTCCGAACTGGGACGCTCGCTTGCGCAGAGCCGGATTACGAAGAGTAACTTTAATCATCCGCTACAAAGCCTGGCCGGGACTGAAACGCAACCTCAGTTCTGATGGTAATCCCAACGGCTGACGCTTACCGAGTGCCGAATGCGATGCGTCCTGCCCGCGTGGGCAACGTCAGCGTCAGTAAGTTCGATGATAGCTGGAAGTGCCTCGCTTCATTTTAGCTCAGAATTCAGCCAACAACCGCCGGCCTGCAGCGATTACTGTACGGGCACACATGGGTGGGATTGCATGGAAAAAACGCCAGCATTTACGCTGGCTCTCCTTGGCGCCGGCACCGGTTTGTCGTCTACCGACGAAATGCAAGAACTCCTGGCGCGACTGTTGCTTGACCATGATTGCGTCAGTCATATCTAATTCGAAGCGTATTTGAACCGTCTGATTCGAACCGCCGGTTCTGTTGAGACAAGGTTTACTGAGACAAGGAGAAGGCAGAATGCGAGTTGCTTTTTTAGGGTTGGGGATCATGGGCCATGCCATGGCAACGAACCTGGCCAAGACAGGACACGAAGTCACAGTGTGGAACCGAACGCCCGGCAAGCAGGTAGAGGGCGCGCGCACCGCGGCGACTCCGGCGGAAGCCGCGCAGGGTGTTGAAGTGGTCTGGCTCTGTGTTTCCGATACGGACGCTGTGGAGAACGTGCTGTTCGGTGCAGACGGCGTACAGAAATCGCTGACGCAAGGCATGATTATCGCCGACTCAAGCACCATCTCGCCGTCGGCCACGTTCAAGTTCGCGGAACGAATGAAGGGGATCGGCGTCGCCTATGTGGACGCCCCGATGACCGGTTCGAAAATCGGCGCGCAGAACGGAAGTCTGGTATTTATCGTGGGCGGCGACGAAGCCGACATCGAACGGCTCAAGCCGTTGTTTGCCGCCATGGGCAAAAAGATTTTCCGCATGGGCGAGACCAGCAAAGGCCAAGCCACCAAACTTGCCATGAATCTGCAAATTGCCCTCATTTTTGAAGGCTTCGCCGAGGCGCTTACCCTGGCCACTAAACTTGGCGTGGACGCGGGAAAGCTGCTCTCCCTCATTGAAGCCACTATGGTGCGTTCCGGTGTGATTGACTACAAGGGTCCGTTCGTACTGGCGCGCGACTTCACTCCAAATTTTCCCTTGCGACTCATGCATAAGGACATACGCCTGACCCTTGAAGCCGCCAAAGAAGCGCGCGTCAAGCTGCCGGCACTCGAAACCGTCGAAGAAATCTACGAAATGGCTACAGAAGACGGCCACAAGGATCTGGACTACGCCGCCACCCTGACGTTGCTGGAAAAGTGGGCGGGAGTGCAGGTGAAAGGCAACGCAGCGTAGAGCAAAGCCGGGGCAGATTTCGCCTCGACACTTGCCTTAGTGAAGAACGTTCTTGCGCACGAACCTCAGATGACGACGGTCTGCGTGGGAATCTCGGATTCGAAATTTGGTTAGGTCCAAAAGTGGTAATTTCCCGTTCCGTTACCCTCGTAATGAGCCAAGTCCCCGCTATTACATAAGTATTACAGTGAGCTGCCGCGGTCCCCTGATAGCCTTAAGTACGGTATCGAACTTAAGACCACGAACGGGGACCCTCTTGGAAATGCAACTGGAAGATCTGGAAAAACCACAAGCCGCCAAAGACGAAATCAACTGGGTGACAGCAGCATTCATGGGCTTGTTTCACCTGGGGGCCGTGGCAGCGCTCTTCTTCTTCACGTGGAAGGCGCTGTTCGTTGCCATGTTCCTGTGGTGGGTGTCGGGAAGTCTCGGCATCGGCATGAGCTATCACCGGTTGCTGACGCACCGCGGCTACAAGACGCCGAAGTGGGTGGAGTATTTCCTGACTGTCTGCGCCACGCTGGCGCTTGAGGGCGGACCAATCTTCTGGGTGGCCACACACCGCATCCATCACCAATATTCGGACCAGGACGGTGACCCCCACTCTCCGATTGATGGTAAATGGTGGGCGCACATGGGCTGGATCATCATGGGCAAATCGATGCATCACGACACGACCACGCTGGCCCGTTACGTTCCCGACCTCGCCAAAGACAAGTTCCACGTATGGATCACGAAATACCACTATGTCCCCATGATCGTGCTGGGCGTTATTTTACTCGCCATCGGCGGACCGCCCTTCGTGATGTGGGGCATCTTCATGCGCACCGTAGTTGGACTACACGCAACCTGGCTGGTCAATTCGGCCACGCACTCCTGGGGAACGCGCCGTTTCGCTACGCGCGATCTTTCCACCAACAGCTGGTGGGTGGCACTGCTGACTTTCGGCGAAGGCTGGCACAACAACCACCACGCGCACCCCACTGCCGCACAGCACGGCTTCCGCTGGTTTGAGATCGACATGAACTGGTATGGCATTTGGGCGCTGAAGCAGTTGGGTTTGGCCTGGGATATCAAGCGCGTGAAGCTGGCCGAAGTGGAGCGTGGCCTGGTGCCGACGCCGAATGGACGCCTCTTGCCTCGAGTGGATCGGTAAAGTTGAACGGAGATCCCGGCCTCATCTGGCCGGGTTTTTTTGCGTTCGGACTGGTCCTGCTTCGGGGCCAGGCCGTATAAGCTCCTCGGAACGCGGTAAAATCGCCGTGAAGCAACTTCCATGCGCATCACGAGCCGCCGCGGAACCAAAGTCTTCTTCCTCTGCCTGGGCATCGGCCTGGTTGCGCTCGCGGTCGCTCTTGGCACCGGCTGGATCATCCTTAACTGGCGCGAAGGTGTGCTGCTGTTCTTCGGCATCATCTTTTTCGCGCTGATCATTGCCGGCATGATCGTGAATACCAGTTTTCTGGTGCGTGAGATCCGCCGCAGCGAGCAGCACGACAGTTTTATCAATGCCGTCACCCACGAACTGAAGACTCCGGTCGCGTCGATACGTCTGCACCTGGAAACGTTATTGCGGCGCGAATTGCCGGAATCCCAGAAGCAGGAGTTTTATCGCTTGATGTTGATCGATACAGACCGCCTGACCGAAACGGTGGAGCAGGTGCTGCGCGCCGGCCGGGCCGGAGACAAGAAAGCAGGCAGGGACAAATCCGAGGTCGACTTCCGGCAACTGGTGCGCGATTGTATCGAAGTCGCGCGCACTCGCCACCATCTTCAGGTCGAGGCGGTGCGTTACGAAGAGGCCTCCACCAACGGAGCTGGGCTGCGCGTACTGGGCAGTGCCGAAGACTTGCGTACTGCGGTTTTTAACGTACTCGACAATGCGATCAAGTATTCCGGCGGAAACGTCGACGTACGCGTGCGTCTGGAGACGCCCGATGAAAAGCGGATCGTGCTCAGGGTCCGGGATCAGGGCGTCGGCATTCCGCCCGACGATGTCAAACAAATCTTCAAGCGCTTCTATCGCGTCACTCACCGCTCCATGGCGCATGTGAAGGGAACCGGACTGGGTCTGTTTATCGTGAAGTCGATTGCCCAGAAGCACGGCGGTAAAGTGTTTGCCGAGAGCGCAGGCGAAGGCCGCGGCGCAACCATCACCCTGGAGTTGCCGCGGATGGAAGTGCCGAGGTCCCCGGCATGAGCCGGGTTCTCGTGGTTGAAGATGAACTCCACCTGGCCCAGGGACTGCGCTTCAACCTGGAAGCGGAGGGCTATTCCGCCGAAGTTGCGGGCGATGGTGAAAGCGCCACAGAGCGCCTGCTCGAACGCAAAGAAAACTTCGATGCCGTGGTACTCGACATCATGCTTCCCGGCAAGGATGGGTTTGCCGTAGTGTCGGAGTTGCGCGCGGCGCGTAACTACGTTCCCGTGCTCATGCTGACTGCTCGCGGCAGCCCGGAGGATGTGTTGAAGGGTTTTGCCTCCGGAGCGGACGATTATCTGCCCAAGCCATTTGCTCTGGAGATTCTGCTGGCGCGCCTGCAGGGACTGTTGCGGCGTACCCAGTGGATGCGCGCCGGCCACGTAGCAGGGAATCCCGACTCCGGTGACACGCCGGGCGACCCGAGCGCAGTCGGCGACTTCGGAACTTTTTCTTTCGCAGGCAAGACCATTGATTTTGGCGCCCTTGAATTGCGCACCAGAGACAACGTCATTCACTTGACCCTGATGGAATCCGAACTTCTGCGCCACCTTGTTCGCAACGACGGCCGTGTCGTTTCCCGCAAGTCGATTCTCGAGGAAGTCTGGGGCTTGCACGAAGACACTGACACCCGCGCCATCGACAATTTCGTGGTACGTCTACGCCGCTACATCGAAGACGATGCAGCAGAGCCCCGCCACTTACTGACGGTGCGCGGCGTGGGCTACCGGTTTCTGGCGAACCCTGCGCAGAAGTAGGGTACGGAGATTGCCAGGCGCCCAGAGCCTCTTCAACTCTTCTGATAAATGTCCGCCTGAGAGTTGCTGATGAAGAGGGGATCTCTCAGGCGACCTTCCGCCCCGCTGCCTCAATCATGCCATGTATGTGTGCGGCCGCCCGTTCAATATCAAAGTGTTTATATTGTCCTGCCCGACGTTGCAAAAAAAAACGGGCATGCGAAGTGAAGACCTTCCCATGCCCGAATCGTTCAAACGAGGCACCTCTACTTCTGACTTAAAAGCCCGCTATTGCTTTTCGCCGGTGCTCGGGTCCAGGAATAACGTTCCGTTCTTGCTGATCTTCGTAAAGTTAAACATCTGGCTGATAGAGCTCGCGATTCCATCGAAAGATCCCTGCCCGATGCGTTGTCCGCCCAGCCAGTTGTCTTCGACGAACCGAATGATGGAGGTTTGGTCGGTCACGGTGTGGTCCACGAAGTTCTGCTTCGCCCAGGGCGAGATGACCAGTAGCGGCTGCCTCGCACCGTAGCCGCAGCGGCCAAGGGCATGCATGTTCGCAGGATTCACTCCGGGCAGTGCCGTGGCGGCAGTGCCGCAAGCACCCGGCCCAGTCAGAGCATCGGCGAGACCGGTGGACGTGTTGACGATGGGACTCATCTGGTGGTCGTACCATCCGTCAGAGTCGTCATAGAGGATCACCACCGCCGTGCTGCTCCACGAGGGCTGCGTTTCCAGGAAATTGATCGTATTCACCAGGAAGGTTTGCTCATCCAGAGGATCGGAGTAGCCGGCATGGCCGTCCTGATAGGCGGGTGCCTTGAGGAAGCTCACGGCCGGAAAATTGCCCGCTGCAACGGCCGTGAAGAAGTCCTGGATGTCGTACTGGTGGTTCGCGGGACCTGCACTTCCAATTTCAGCTACGGAAGCGGGTGGAGTGTGCGCTCCGTTGGAAGTCGACGTCCAGTAGTTAAAGAACGAGTGGTGCGGGATGTAGTCTTTGGTGGCGACGCCATTCACTGCATTGGCCGAACTGCGAGAGCAACCCGTAGTGCCATTGGGATTGACGGTGGACAGATTGAAACCGCCCATGAACGATCCCCACGTCACGCCTGCTGCACTCAGCAGATCGCCAATGTTGTGGCTGCCCATCGTGACCTGGTTCCGAGTTGAGTTCGAGCAGACATCGCCGATGGGATCGGGATCGCCAGTCACGGTCAGGGAGCCGTCAGGACCACCATTCACTTCGTCGCCGGTGCCGTTCAAGCTTGCCGTGACCCCATTGGTCTGGCCCGAGACCAGATTCATCATGACCTCGTTGCCGCCAGAACTGGTGTTCAAGGGAAACAGGTCCATCAGGCCCGAGTCGAACGCCCGTTGCTCGGCGCTATAGTCGTGGTTCTGATCGGGGGTCACCGCCTGCGAGCGATCTAACCTAAAAGGGTTGGACGCACCCGCGCCGTTGGCTGGGTTCAGGTTCGGATTACTGTTCAGAAGTGCGTTGTTGAGGCCGTTCACGGTCGGAGTATTGGCTGCGGCTGTAAACTTTGGCTCGCCGGCTGGATTTGACGCGCTCGGATAGGTGCCAAAATAGTGATCGAACGAGACATTTTCCTGGAAAATAACGACCAGGTGCTGAATGGGAGTGGCCGTCGCAGGCACAGCGGTGGCTGCCTTAGCCGTCTTCGAGGCAGCAAATGCGGGTAGAGCGGTTGATCCCAGAGCCGTGGTCAATGCCAGCAGTAGAGCCATCGTCTTCCGGGGAGCATCTGACAACTGCAGCTTGTTTCCTGACATTCGTCCTCCTGAGCCCCGTAGACCAAGAGAACTGCAGGTTCAGAGCAACGAGTTGCTCAGGACTCCGCTCTTGGAACAGGGCTGAGAGACAAGACTAGCTGCCGAATATTTCACGGGGTTTGCACGAAGATTAAATGAAGATGAATAGAAGCGCTTTACGAGCAGAACCGCAGCTGATTCGGTTCACACATCCTGGTTAGACGCTCAAGGATTAGATACCCAAGCACGATGGCCGCAGTGGCGCAAGATCAGATCGCAATGATGTGCCCTGTGAAACTGCACGCGCTCGAGCATCGGGCGCCGCTGAGCCGGTCCTCGCGGTTGTTCTAGCGGAAAGACTATCCGTGTTGCAAGTTTTTGCAACCTTCGACGGTAAACACTCCAATTCCGGCTCTGGATGCGGTTTTACAAATAATTTACTTCTCATATTGTCGAGAGGGGCCTTAGAATCGTGCGGCTACTCAGGGAGCCTAGTAGACACGAAGCTGAACACTCCAGAGACAGCCTGACGAAAAAATCTGAAGGAGATCACATGAAGTTCAGTCGAATCTGTAAGAAGCTGGGAACGTTTCTATTTTTGCTCGCGCCCTTCCTGGCGTCGGCGCAGCAGGTGCAGAGAAATCCGATAGTCATTCATGCCACCAACCACACCACAACCCCTCTAGCATTTCGGGACATGACTCCAGTTCCCTGGCACAATGCGAGCAAAGTTATGCCTGAGCATGATCGCGCTCCTCAGCGGCACATCAGCAACGTGCCGGATGCCGTGGCCCAGAGCGAAGTGCTTAGCCAGGTCGGCACCACCAGCCTGCTGAACTTTGATGGAATTACGGACGCGCAAGGTGGCAGTTTCGTGCCGCCCGATACGAATGCCGCGGTCGGCGCCACGCAGGTGGTTGAAACCGTGAACGTGGCTTATGCCGTATACGACAAGACCACGGGTGCGCCCATTATGGCCCCCACGAATATCCAGACGCTGTACGCCCCTCTCGGCGGTCAGTGCGCCACTGGCAACGTGAGTGATCCGGTCGCGACTTATGACAAAGCAGCTGGGCGGTGGCTCATCACCATGATCGCGTTCAACAACGCTTTCACGATCAATGACTCTTGCGTC
>WNFN01063917.1_pt1 | contig 12795 bp, 12 predicted proteins | sample 5400161 | NCBI WGS metagenome assembly WNFN01 (sample SAMN13153353, study PRJNA577476) | soil metagenome | isolation source: 80 cm saprolite on Douglas fir-dominated hillslope | place: USA:California | collected 2013-09-17
CAAACAACCGTCATCATCGTTCGTCGTGGGGAGTAACGCCATGAATCGCCAGTTCCAGTGCCGTCGCGCCCTGATCGGTCTTTCCTTTGGAGCGATGTTCGCGCTCGCCGCCACCGCGGCGCCCGCGCAGGAAAAGCAGATTTCGGTGTGGTGGGTGAAGGGCTTCTACAAGTCCGAGGATGACGCGCTCTTCGCAGCGATCAAGAAGTTCGAAGCCAAGACCGGGATCACAGTCGATCTTTCGCAATATGCCGTGCAAGACATGATCCCCAAGACCGTATCGGCGCTCGATGCCGGCACGCCGCCGGATGTCGCTTATGCGGACGTCTATGATTTTCAGGTCGCCGGCAAATGGGCCTATGACGGCAAACTCGAGGACATTTCGAGCATCATCGAGCCGATGAGACCCCGGTTCTCCCCGAACACGGTCGAGACCGCGTTACTCTACAATGACAAGGCCAAGAAGAAGGCCTACTACGCATTCCCGCTCAAGCAGCAGACCATGCATATCGAATATTGGATCGATATGCTGGATGCTGCCGGCTACAAGGAAAGCGACATACCGACGAACTGGAAGGATTACTGGTCGTTTTGGTGCGACAAGGCGCAGCCGGCGTTGCGTCGCAAGACTGGCAAGCGCGACTACGGCATCGGCATGCCGATGGGCGTCGATTCCTCGGACTCGTTCTACTCCTTCCTCACCTTCATGGATGCCTACAATGTCAAGCTGGTCGATGACGACGGCAAGCTCGTCGTTGATGACCCCAAGGTGAAGCAGGGTCTCATCGGCGCGCTCACGGACTACACCACGCCCTATCTCAAGGGTTGCACGCCGCCTTCCTCGACGAACTGGAAGGACCCGGACAACAACGTCGCCTTTCACAACAAGACTACGATCATGACCCACAACGCGACGATTTCGATCGCCGCCAAGTGGCTCGACGACGCCAACAACGAGGCCCTGCCGGCCGACCAGCGTGCGCAGGCGAAAAAGGACTATTACGAGCTTATCCGCACCGCCGGCTTCCCCACCAAGCCGGACGGCACGCCGATGCGCTATCGCACCGCCGTAAAGGTCGGAGTGGTTTTTGCGGACGCCAAGAACAAGGCTGGCGCCAAGGATTTCGTATCATTCCTGACGCAGGAGGAGAACCTCACGCCTTACGTGGAGGGCGCGCTTGGCCGCTGGTACCCGGTGACAAAGGCTAGGCAAGAACGGCCGTTCTGGACCGAGGACCGCCACCGCAAATCGGTACACGACCAGTATACAAGCGGCACGGTCACGTTCGAGTTCACCAAGAACTACAAATTCACCATTCTCAACAACGAGAACGTCTGGGCCAAGGCAATGAATCGCGTGGTCAACGAGAAGGTACCCGTGGACAAGGCCGTGGACGAGTTGATCGCCCGCATCAAGCAGGTCGCGGGCTGATTTTGCCAGTTCCCGATCTTCTAAAGCACGTCCGGATGAGATCCAATCGCCTCTCCACCGTCATGCCCGCGCTTGTCGCGGGCATCCACGCCTTTCTTGCTGCCCTCTCCCTACCCTCCGCCGCGCGCGGGGGAGGGTAGGGAGGGCAGACGTGGATAGCCGGGACAAGCCCGGCCATGACGCTGGGGGAATGCTTCGATCCGTAACGCGCAACATCAGGTTAGGCATGTCCACTGCCGCCATCACGGCAACCACGCAAGCCCCGCCCGCGCCGGCCGGCCGGGCGTGGGCGGCGACGCAATTCTGGGGCACGGTGCTCCTTTTGCCCTATGTGCTGGTGTTCCTGGTCTTCGTGCTCTATCCGGTGTGCTACGGCTTCTGGATCGCGCGAGATGATGATGGCGCTCATGCTGTCGAACTTCTTCGTGCAGGCGAGGCGCTGGATCCAATGGCTGGCGGTGCTGTTCATTCTGCCATGGGCGCTTCCGTCGATACCGACCATCCTGTCGATCCGCTTCATGCTCAATCCCGAATGGGGCATCGTCAATGCGCTGATCTTCCGTTTAACCGGCGATGACGGCCCCAACTGGCTCAACGATCCGGCGCTGGCGCTGGCGCTCGCGATCGTGGTGCATATTTGGAAGTCGCTGCCGTTCTGGACGCTGATCCTGATCTCGGGCCGGCTCGCCATCTCGAAAGATCTCTATGAATCAGCCGCTGTCGACGGCGCCACGGCGTGGCAGATGTTCTGCTACGTGACCTGGCCGTCGATGCGCGCGCTTTATCTTACCTGTACGATCCTCTCGATGATCTGGACGCTCGGCGACTTCAACAGCGTTTACCTCCTCACCGGCGGCGGGCCCGCGGACCTCACCCACGTGCTGGCAACGCTCGGCATCCGTTATCTGCGGCTCGATAGCGTCGATCTCTCCATGGCGGCCATCGTGGTGGCGCTACCGCTGGTGCTGCCGCTCGTTTATTTCATGATGAAGCGGTTGTCGAAATGAACGCGCGCGCCATCGCGACGGAAGCCAAGCTGCTGCTCATCGGCATTCCGGTCCTGTTATGGACGATTTTGCCGGTCTATCACATGGTGCTGTTCGCCATCTCGCCGAAGGATTCCGCCTTCGCGGGCAATCTGTGGCCGGACCACCCGACGCTGAACAATTTTGCCGTCGTGTTGCAGCAGAAGCACCACTACCTCACCTATTTCTGGAAGCAGATGGGGAATTCACTGGTGATCGCGGTCGCGACCGGAGTGATCACGCTCCTCATCGCCACGTTCGCGGCGTTTGCTATCAGCCGCCTTAAAGCGAAGGGCGGGCGACTGGTCATGAACCTCGCGCTGTTCACGTACTTCATTCCAGCCGCGTTTCTCGCGGTGCCGATGTATCGGACCATGGGACTGTACGGGCTCCTCAACAGCCAATGGGCGTTGATCCTCGCCATGGTGACGCTCGCCTCGCCGTATGCGATCTGGGTGCTGAAACAAGCCTCGGACAAGCTTCCCGAGGAGCTCGACGAGGCCGCCTATGTGGATGGCGCTTCCGCGCTGCAGTTGTTTCGTCTTGTCTACCTGCCCCTGATGACGCCGTCGCTGGTCGCGGTCGGCACTTATGCGCTGCTGCTCGCCTGGAACGAATATCTCTACGCCTTCCTTCTACTGTCGAAGGACACCGAGGTCACGCTTGCGGTCGGCCTCGGCAATTTCCTTGCGGCCGATGACTCGCCCTGGGAGCTGTTGATGGCGACCGGGCTGATCTACGCCCTGCCCCCGGCTGCGATCTACTATACCTTCAAACGCTACATGGTGGGCGGATTGACCGAGGGTGCGGTAAAGAGCTGATGGGGCCGGCTTTGATCGCGCGCCGCCCTTCCCGCGGCGGGCCGCAAGGGAAATCGCGACAAATTAACGCAGATTTAATGCCACCAGCGCATTTAGTATCTTTGGTAGATATTACCTTGGAATGCGGCGCTCGGCGCCGAGTTCTGTGATTTATACAGTAAGTACGGCGGGATGATCGGTGGTGTTTCGACCTTCGAGGAAAAGAGCGGGCCTCTCAAGTTGACAACTTAAGGCCCGGGATGCTGCGACGAACGCTGCGAGGATTGTTTGAGGCTCAAGGCGAGGCATCCTGAGAACTTCTACGCCGAACTGCAGGCCGCCGGGATGCCGGAGGTACCGGCAGAATTCTCTGTCGTGCCGCGACATCAGGTTATCCCCGGCGCCATGCTCGACGAGATATCTGATTTCATTCGCGTCTTTGACCGTGTGACGGCGAGCGGGGCCTGGCAGGCGGCAGCCTTGCGCGAGGCGCCGCCGATCGTGCAGCTCAGGCGGCCGGAGATTTGCTTCTTCAGTGCTTGGGATTTTCATCTTCCCCCAGGGAACAGGTGGCACCTCATCGAGTTCAACGACAACGGGTCGGGCTTCATATTTGCCGCGATCATCAATGCGCTGTACTACGAGACAGCAGGACTCGAGCGGGAGAAGCAAATAGCGCCGCCTGTCCATCTGCCCGTGTTCAAACAACGCATCAGAGACTTCGTGACGCGCGAGGCCACTGCATTCTTTGGCGAATGTCCTGGGCGTGTGTGTCTCATTCTCGACGATCCCGAATCGCTGCAACATGGCAAATTTCGCAGAGAGCTCGAACTGCTCTGCGATCTGTTGCGCGAGGGCGGCTGGCGCGCCGAAGCCGGATGTCCCGAAGAGACGAGCTGGGATGGACGCCGGCTGCTGTTCAAAGGACAGGCGGTGACTTTCATCGTCAACCGCTCGACCGATTTCTTCTGGCAGTCTGAGGATTTCTCCGCCTTGCGGATGGCCTATCAGGCAGGCAACGTCTATGTCGCGCCGAATCCTTTCAGCTATGCCACGCGCAGCGATAAGCGGCTGATGGAATGGCTGTCGCTGCCGGATTGGGACAAGGAACTGGAGATAGAGCCGGCAGAACGACAAATCTTGAGCGACCACGTGCCGGAGACGCATCTCGTGCGTAGCGACAATTTGGACGACCTGGCCGAAAGAAAGCAGGAGTTTGTATTCAAGCCTTTGCATGGATACGCCGGGCGTGGGCTCATCGACAGTGCCGCGGTTGGCCGGGCGCGTCTGCGCCGGCTGGTGACGCATGGCGAGGGCTATGTGGCGCAGAGAAGGGTTGCGAAGCGCTGCCTGGAAATCGACGGCGAACCCTTATGGACGGATCTCCGCGTGTGGGCTTACCGGGCGGAGATCTTTCATCTTTCCGGCCGGGCGTCACGGCGGCCGGAGCGGCTGGACTTGACGCCGCCTGGCGGATGGGTGCCGACATATGCGTCGCTTTAGCCCTGCTCAAGCGACGTTGTCTCACCTGCCGCCGACGAATGGAACGATGGTCGCCGGTCGGCATTTATTCTCTGCCCCAGCTACCTGCTGCGGGCCGTTGGAAGGCCTTGTGCCCTTGACAATCGACAGGAGAGTAAATGGCCACGCCCAAGCGAGAGGCATTGCCGGAGCAGGCGCGTCGAGGCAGCCAGCCGTGGATTCATCAGCGGAGTCAGGAGATCCAGAGCTTCGGCACCGTGCGACAATTTCCCTTGGGGCTTACCTATAATGCACGCCTGCTGTCCTGCGGGCGCCTGAACCAGATCCTATCGGACTCGCAGATCCTTTATGCGCTCTACAAGAAACATCATTGGCTCATGCGCGGACCGACTTGCGCGGACCGACTTTCTACCAGCTCCACCTCCTGCTGGACAAACACGCCGGCGAGCAGATCAAGCTGATCGATCAAATCGCCGAACGGATCCAGACGCTCGGCGGAATTGCGGTCGGAGATCCGCGTCATGTGGCCGAAATCACGCGCGTGCCGCGGCCGCCGAACGGTTGCGAAGAAGTGCCCGCCATGTTGTCGCGGCTGCTCGAAGCGCACGAGCTTATCCTCGTCGACGCGCACGACGCTGCCAAACGGACGGCCGAGTTAGGAGATGACGGCACAAATGATCTCATTGTCTCCGACGTGATCCGAACCAATGAGTTGCAGGCCTGGTTCCTGGTCGAGCATTTGGTCGATACACCGCTTGTGCGTGCGTGACATGCCCACGCCAAACTGGGGGCGGGCGGACTCTTCAGCTGGAGCGGGGCTTGTATTCGACATCTGCTATCGGCGCGCCCGGGATCTCGCGGTCCAGGGCTTCACGATAGGCCACGCAGCTTCTCAGGAATTTGGGCCAAGGGGGTACCACCACGGCCGGGTCGATCTTTTCCGGCAGCAGCCCCCAGAGCTGAGGGTGGTGCCAGCACAGATCGTGACCCGAACAATCGCGATGGGCGCGGATGCCGGCGCGCAGCCGTTTCACTTCCTCGACGAGCTGGTCTCGGGTGAGCCTATCGAGATCGGAATCCATGATCGCCTCCATTTCATCGCCATGGGGACCCATCGTTCGTCCGCCTAGAGGCGGACAACGATCTTGCCGCCCGCCTCGTTCGACTCCATGAGCCGATGGGCATCTTGGATTTGCTCGAAGCGGAAAACCTTCGCCGGCTTCGCCTTGTAGGCGCCCTCGGCGACGCGGTCGACAATCGCCTGGAACGGAATCTCCGAGAGCGGAAACGCCGGCGTTCCGGTGACGAGCGCACTCGCAAAGACGCTAAGATGGACGCCGCTCGGCATCTGGAACACGGGCTCGAGTCCAAGCGGTCCGCCGTCGCCGAGAAACCCAACAAGACATACGTGCCCCGCGCGGCGCACCATCGCGAGCGAATCCAGCACTGTCGTATTGCCGACGATGTCGAGAACCGCGTCGATCCCCTGTGGGTGACGCTCGCGGACGCGCCGGGAGAGCTCAAGCGACTCAAGCAGAACTTCCTTCGCGCCGAGCGCTTCCAGCATCGGGGCGCGAGAGGCGTTGCGAGTCGTCGCGATAACGCGCGCGCCGGCATGGGCGGCAATGTTCACGGCGGCTTGACCAAGCGCGGAGGTGGCGCCGCGAATAGCAACGGTCTGATTGCCGGCGAGCGCCATGATGCCAACGAGACTGGTCCAGGCGGTCGCATAGGATTCCGGGATTGCGGCGAGTTCCTCCCACGGCAGCTCGGTGTCGACCCCGACCACGTTGGTACGCGGCACCCGGACGAGTTCGGCATAGCCCCCGCTGATGCTCCGCCCCATGCCACCGACGAGCGCCATCACCTTCTGCCCGCGCGCGAACAGTCCGTCAGGATCGGCTTTCACCAAACCAACGCACTCGATGCCGCTTATTTCCGCAACATCGCCCCAAACGCCCTTGCGGAAATAGATCTCTGCGTGATTAAGCCCGAACGCCTTCACCTCGATGACCACATGGCCCGGTTCCGGCTTCGGATCGGGGCGCTCCTCAATCGCCAAGACTTCGGGTCCGCCGTACTGCTTGATCACGATCGCTCGCATGACTGCCGCTCCATGTTTTTTGCCGACGGCGGCTAGATAAGACGGCGCTAAATTTATAAAAAGAATAAAGTATCGATCAACTTGATAGAGTAGCTCTATGATTGACGTAACTATCCACCAGCTCGTGTGCTTCGACGCTGTGGTCACCGAAGGCAGCTTTCAAGCGGCTGCTGGGAAGATCCGGCGCGCGCAGCCGTCGGTCTCAGCCGCGGTAAAGAATCTGGAGGGCCAGCTGGGCTTGAGCCTGCTCGATCGCAGCGGATATCGCGTCAGCCTGACCGAGGCAGGGCGATCGTTTCATAGGCGCGCGCGGGTCTTCCTGCACGAACTCGGCGCGCTCAAGAACCAAGCGACGCAGCTCGCAATGGGCGAGGAGACCGAGCTCAAGGTTGTGATTGGCGACCTCTGCCCGCTGCCGCAGACACTGGCATTGCTGCGCCGTTTCTTCGATGGCTGCCGGAGCACCCAGCTCCACCTCCATTTCGAGGCGATCTCAGGACCGTGGGAGCGGCTCTTCGATGGCGAAGCGGACCTCATTCTTCACCACATTGACAAGGCCGACCCGCGTCTCGAATTCCTCGATCTGTTTCCGGTGAGAGTTGTGCCGGTGGTGGCGCCGGGCTTCTTGCGGTTTCCGATCTCGCGTGCGATCACGCCGGAACGGATGCGCGACTATGTGCAGTGCGTGATCCGCGACACCGCGCGGCATGCCCCGCCGCGGGATTACTTTCTCGTCGAAGGAGCCCGCAGCTGGACTGTGAGCGATCAGCTGATGAAAAGGGAGCTGATTCTCCAAGGCATGGGGTGGGGACATATGCCGAAATACCTTGTCGAGCAGGATCTGCGCCACAAGCGCCTCATCAACATCACTGGCAGGCACCTGAGGGGAGGGCAGGCCGATATCGTCGCGGCGCGCCGGCGCGAAGCGCCGCACGGCCCTATCGCTAACCGCCTGTGGAGCTATATCGAGGAGCAGGCGCCAGCGTTCGTCGAAGCGATCAGTTGATCCCGCTCTTCGCGCCGCCTGTCAGCGCGACGCCTCCTATGCAAAGCCGGTGTCAACCGCCTGTCCTGCCGTCTGGATCGTGCCCTTCACTTGCAATAAACTTTGCGGCGGGCGCCGGGAAGAATTCTCTCAGCGGAGGACCTGACTTGCGGTTGATCTGGCCATGGCAGGATAGAAATCGCAGATTTTCCTGGCTCAAGGCGAGCGCATTCGCGCTCGTTTTGCTACCGGCGATCCGGTTCGCTTATCAGTTCGGAACCGGAGAATATGGAATCCTTCCGATAGCGCTCGGCGGCTTGACGTATTGGTCGGGCGTGTGGGCGACGGCAGTCTTGCTCATGGCTCTGGCCGTGACGCCGGCGCTGACGATATTGCGCTGGCCGGCGCTTGTCGACGTGCGGCGCATGGTCGGCGTGACGGCGCTCGCCTACACGCTGGCCCACATCGTCATCTATTTCGCCCTGCGGTCGTGGAACTTCGGATTCATCGTCAACGAGACGGCAACGCGGCTGACCCTGATCGTCGCAACGCTGTCGACCGTCGGTCTCGTGGTGTTAGGCGCGACGTCGCTGGACGCAGCAATTCGGTACATGGGGGCGAAAGGCTGGCAGCGCTTGCACAATGCGAACTACGTGATCACCGGCTTGGCGGTCCTCCACGTTGTATTGGCGCGCGGCACCTACGCGGAGCAATACATGCTGGCCGGAATATTTGTCTGGCTCATGGTCTGGAGAGTGCTGGCCCGCTATGGGCTGGGCGCCGATGCGAAAGCGTTAGCGCTGCTCACCGCAGCCACGTGCGTTTTCACGGCGTTGCTCGAAGCAGGCTGGATTTGGGGCCGCCGCGGCTATGAGCTGTCCTGGACGCTCGCGCCAAGTCGGGTCGTGAAGTCCAACTCGGATTTGGCTTCATCGCGATAAGTGCATCAAGATCAATCTTTGCGCCCAGCGATCGGGCTTTCACGTGACACGACGCCTCGGAAGAACGAGATTGTCGCGGCGTCGTCCCACTGGGCTGGGCCGACCGCACGGCCGAACTCGCGCCCCTCGCGATCGATGAGGAGCGAAGTGGGCAGGCCCATCGCGCGCACCGCCCTCAACGCCTCGCTGGAGCGGTCGATATAGATCGGAAGCTTCTGCACGTCGCGTTCCGTGAACACCTTCCGGACCGCATCTATCCCCTTGCGGTCGACCGACACGGCGACGACTGCAAAGTCCAGGCCATTCAAGGCCGCAGCAAGATTGTCGAGCGCGGGAATTTCCTTGATGCACGGAGCGCACCAAGTCGCCCACACATTGAGCAGCACGACCTTGCCCCGGAAGTCGGCAAGACTTCGTGGTTGACCTTGATCATCCTCAAAGCGGACCATGGCGCCCGGTTCAGGTGTTTCGTGGATGATGAAGTTTGTCGGCGGCGCTCCGGCCGAGGCGATCGGCACTGCCACAAGCATCACGCCCACCGCTCGAATGCAATTGCTCAGGTGCCGGGCCATGGGTTTTTCGATCTCTCGTCGTCGTGGCAGCGAATCTCACATCTTCGATCGCAGTTGGCAATCAATTATGTCCGTCAGTTGTTTGTGCGACCCGAAAATGTTCTGCCGCGCCGGCGTCAACTGACCTGACCGAAAATTCGATACCTGTACCTCGATGGCTCTAAGGGGGTCAGCAAACCCTGTACCACAAATACCCGCTGGGGGCGTTCCCCCGCTGGTTGAACCCTGTTCCAATCTGAGCAAGGAAAAATAGAAATACACATCAGGAGGGGCGACGACCCTAAATCAGGAAGAGGCGGCGACCCATTCAGTTTTTCTGCTGTGCGAGGCACACGGCCTTCCAGCGTGCCGTGGCAGGCCTGACGCACGTCGGCGTCGCGATTTTCGCCCCGTCGTCCCGCAAGCTGTTGCTTTACGACTTCGCTCATTTCATTCGCCATCGGTAGTCACACGAGGAAAGAGGGAGGGACCTCTATGTATTACAACGTGTTCGGCGAAAAGGTTTCTCGTGCACGGTATCGGGAGATGCTCACCGCCGCGAAGAACCGGCGCGAGCTGATTGCCGCCGGGCTGACCAGCCGGCGGGACCTTTTCAAGATGGGATTGCTCACCGCGGGCGGAATGCTGGTCGCCAAGAGCGGCTTGAGTTCGCGCGCCTACGGCCAGACCGTGAACGGCGGGACAAACCAACTGTGTTTGCCCAACAATCAGCCGGCCAGCCCACCGACCAGGGCCTTCATTGAACCGCTTCCGATCATGCCGATTGCACAGACGGTTCCGTCGTTAACGCCGACGCCTACTCTTGCCCCCAACACCTTGAACGGCGAGGTTCGAGCGGCGTCCCACCAGGCGCCGCAGATCGACTCCACGAGATTCCCGGTGGTTCCAGGAACGCTCTACCAGATGAGGCAGCACTCGATACTCGCTATCCAGTCGCCCGACCTCCCGACGCAGACCATCTGGGGGTTTGATGATGGCACTCACGCCACCAGTCCTGGCCCGACATATCAGGCCTTTTATGGCCGCCCCCAGCTCACACGCAACATCAATGCGCTTCCGCCCGCGAACCAAAATGGCGGCTTCGGCATGCCCTCGGTGGCCACCCATCTGCACAATGCGCACAACCCGTCGGAAAGCGATGGCAATCCGTGCGACTTCTACGGCATCGGGAATTTCTGCGACCAGTACTATCCCAATGTGCTCGCCGGCTTCAACTTTGACCACAAGCCCAACGGCGACATCAATGAATCGCTCAGCACGTTGTGGTACCACGATCACCGGGTGGATTTCACTGCGCAGAACACCTACAAGGGCCTGGTCGGATTCTATCTGCTGTTCAACCAGTTCGACACCGGCAATGAGACGACCGGATTCCGTCTCCCCAGTTTCCCGCAGTTCGATATTCCGCTGGCATTCGCGGACAAGGTCTACGATCCGACCACCGGCTTGCTGGCGTTCGACCTGTTCAATCTGGACGGCATCCTGGGCGACAAGTTCCTGGTGAATGGCAAGATCCAGCCGTTCTTCAACGTGCAGCCGCGCCGCTACCGTTTCCGCCTGCTGGATACCGGTCCGTCGCGCTTCTATCAGTTCTTCCTGACCGACCCGAACAACCTCGGCGCGACCAACCCGTTCTGGGTCATCGCCAATGACGGCAACCTCCTGCCAGTGCCGGTGCAGGTCCAAAGCGTCCGCATCGGTGTGGCCGAGCGCGTGGACATCATCATCGACTTCAGCCAGTTTGCCGGCAAGACCATCTACCTGGAGAACCGGCTCAACCAGCTCAACGGCCAGGGTCCGGTCGACGACTTCGGCCCCAACGGCACCTCGCAGGAATGCACCCAGGTGCTCGGCACCACCACGCCGTCGATCCTGCCCGCCGGGCAGGGCAATCTGCTGCTGCAATTCAACGTGGCGGGCGGAACGGCCGTCGATAACAATCCGGACCTTCAAGTTCGACCGGTTGAACGGCCAGTGGTCCATCAACGGCCACTTCATGGACTGCAACACGTTCAGGTTCACGGTGCAGCAAAACAGCGTGGAGGAGTGGATCCTGATGAACCTCAGCGGGGATTGGACCCACCCGATCCACATCCACCTCGAAGAGCACCAGATCATATCGCGCAACCGACAACCGCCGACGCTGGCGATCGAGAATTCGCGCAAGGACGTGACTCAATTGCATCCCAATGAGCGGGTGAGGCTCTTCTTCCGCTTCCGCGACTGGGTCGGGAAATATCCGATTCACTGCCACAACGTGGTGCACGAAGACCACGCTATGATGGCGCTTTGGCACATCCTGCCGACGGGAGACATGGTGCTGACGCCGTAATGCCCGAACCGAAACTGCGCCCGTCGCTTCAGCCGAGGGGCGCAGTCACGAGGCGCTCGGCAAGGAGGTGCTCAGCCATGAAAGACTTAGGAAAACACTTCGGAAGACGAAATTTTCTGAACATGGCCGCGACGGCGGCGGTTGCGACAAGCGTCCCGCACGCGGCCGTCGCCGCGGCTGGTGAAGGCGCTGCAAGGACATTTGTCCCCGAAACGCCGGCATCTGCGCGCAGCCGCATTCAACAACGGCATTTGCCCAATATCCCCCTGGTCACGCATGAGGGGAAGGAAGTGCGTTTCTACGACGATCTCGTCAAGGACAAGGTCGTAACGTTGAACTTCTTTTATGCGCTGTGCGGCGATGTCTGCCCGGCGGTGACGGCCAATCTGGTGGAAGTCCAGAAACTGTTGGGTGACCAGGTGGGCCGGGACGTCTTCATGTATTCGTTCACCCTCAAGCCGGAAGCCGACGACGTGTTGGCGATCCAGTATTACCGGGACATGTTTGGTGCCGGTCCGGGCTGGACTTTCTTGACGGGTCAGCCAGACGACCTGGAAAGGCTTCGGCGAGCGATCGGTTTCACTAATCCGAACCCGGCGCTTGACAAGGACACGACCCAGCATATCGGCAACGTTCGGTATGGCAACGAGCCCCTGATGTTGTGGGCGGCTTGCCCCGGCATGGCCAAGCCGTCATTCATCGCCGAATCCATCTCCTGGGCGCTTCGGCCCGACACAAATCGCGTGCAGCCGCCCTGAGACATGGTGGTGAGAGTTCATCATTCTACAGCGCGGCGTGAGCGCCGCAGACATTTTCGGATACAGGAGGATCAACCGATGAAGAGCACACGAAAGCTTCCCCTTTTCTTCCTCTCGGCGCTGGCACTGCTGCTTATGGCCTCCTCCGGCGCCTTCGCGCAGACCACGACGACCCCGGCGAATATCGATAATAGCTACAACCATCCGCCGTGCGACTTCAACGATGCCTTCTATCAGGGTAACGCAGGCGATCCCCAGCACCCAGGTAATGGTATCAACGTAACGCAGTTGAATACTCCGGCGGGCCAGCGCTTCGGGATTTTCCGCCAGTTTGGTCCTCCCGCGAGCGGCAGCCAAGCCAACT
>WNFN01178699.1_pt1 | contig 12786 bp, 13 predicted proteins | sample 5400161 | NCBI WGS metagenome assembly WNFN01 (sample SAMN13153353, study PRJNA577476) | soil metagenome | isolation source: 80 cm saprolite on Douglas fir-dominated hillslope | place: USA:California | collected 2013-09-17
AAGCGGATCGACCCCTCGACGGGGCGCATGGACCGCAGCGGGGAGAAGAACCTCAACCCGTATGACACGCACGCCATCGAGGCTGCGATGCAGATCAAGCTGCCCGCCGTGATCTCGGTCGGCGACGCGATCAACGAGCCCCGTTATCCCTCCCTGAAGGCGATCATGGGCGCCAAGAAGAAGCCCCTCGATGCGGTCGCCATCGGCGACGTCGGGATCGACGCCTCGAAAGTCGGCGGCGATAACTCAGCCGCGCAGTGGGTCGCCGCGAAGGCCCCGCCCGCGAAGGCCGCCGGGGAGATCATCGAGGACGAGGACACGGGCGAGACGGTCGAGAAGATCATCGCCTGGCTCGACGAGCGGAAGCTCATCTAAGGAGATTGAGGAACGACATGGCAAACATCCTGGTCTACGCGCTGCACTACGACGGCGCGATCAACAAGAACTCCCTGGGTGCCGTCTCCGAGGGCGCCAAGCTCGCCGCGGAGCTCGGCGGCGAGGCCCACGCGATCCTGCTGGGCGAGAACGTCCCGCAGGACCTCGCCGCCTCGCTCGGCAAATACGGAGCCAAGAAGGTGCTCGTCGCCGAGGGCCCCGAGGGACTCGCCCAGCCGCTGGTCGACGCGATGGCGAAGGCGATCACCGACGGCGGCTACTCCTACGCGCTGTTCGGGGGCGGCCTGCTCGGCTTCGAGATCGGCGCCGGCCTGGCCGCGCGCCTCGGCGCCGGCGTGGTGATGGAGGTCACGAACGTGAGGGCCGAGAACGGCGAGTTGATCGCCGAGCGGCCGATCCTGGGCGACTCCTCGATCTCCGAAGTGAAATACCGCTCGGACGTCGGGATCGTGATCGGGCGTCTCAACGCCTTCGAGATCAAGGACGTGGGCGGGGCGGACGCTCCAGTCGAGCAGCTCAGCTTCGAGCTCAGCCCGCAGTCCTCCCAGGCGACGATGGTCACCCGTGGTGAACAGCGGGGCGCCGACGTCGACATCGAGGGAGCCGACGTGCTGATCGCGGGAGGCCGCGGCCTCGGCAAGGCCGAGGGCTTCCAGCTCGCCGAGGACCTCGCGGCGGCGTTCGGCGGCAACGCCGCGGTGGCGGCGACCCGAGCGGTCGTCGACGCCGGCTGGTACCCCTATGCCGCGCAGATCGGCCAGACCGGCAAGACCGTCTCGCCGAAGCTGTACCTCGCCGCCGGTATCTCCGGGGCGATCCAGCACAAGGTCGGAATGCAGAGCTCGGAGAACATCGTGGCGATCAACAAGGACGCCAACGCCCCGATCTTCGAATTCTCCGACCTCGGCATCGTCGGCGACCTGAACAAGATCCTGCCGAAGCTGACGGAAGCGGTGAAAGCGAAGAAAGGTTCCTGAGATGTCCTCGAACGGCAGCAGCAACGGCAAGGTCGCGCCCGCGGCCTTCCCGCCCCCGGTCGACTCACGCAAGGAGTTCATCAAGCGCGGCCTCGACGACGAGGACGAGCTGATCGAGGTCGGCGTGGCGATCGTCGGCGGCGGCACCGCCGGGCTCGCATGCGCCAACCGCCTGCTGCAGCTGCTCGCCGAGGACCCGGAGACGATGGAGCGCCTCGGGGAAGTCCCCGTGGCGGTGATCGAGAAGGCGAAGACCTGCGGCGGGCACAACCTCTCCGGCGCGGTGATGCGGCCCGCACCCCTCCAGGAGCTGTTCCCGGATCTCAGCAGGGAGGACTGGCGCAAGGAGGGCTTCGCCTTCGGCGAGGTCAAGAAGGAGTCGGTGTACGTGCTCACGGGTCCGAAGAGCAAGCTGCCGGTCCCGATCCCGGCGGTGCCGAACTTCAAGAACCACGGCAACGAGGTCGTCTCGGTCTCGGCGATGGCGCGCTACCAGCAGCGCCAGGCCGAAGAGGCCGGCGCCTACGTTCTCACCGAGACCGCGGCGACGCAGCTGATCGTCGAAGACGGCCGCGTCGTCGGGGTGCGCTCCGGCGACAAGGGCCGCGGCAAGGACGGCGAGCCGCTCGGCAACTTCGAGCCGGGCACCGACATCAAGGCCCGCGCCACAGTGCTCGCGGAGGGCTGCTGGGGCCACCTGACCGGCCCCGCGATCAAGGAGTTCGACCTCGCCGAGGGTCGCGAGCCCCAGGTCTGGGAGCTCGGCGTCAAGGAGGTCTGGAAGGTCCCCAAGCCGCTCGACCGCCTGATCCACACGATCGGTCCCTGGCCCTTGAAGTTGTCGGCCAAGTACGGCCAGATCGGCGGCACCTGGATCTACCCGATGAAGGACGAGAAGACCGGCGAGGACCTGGTCTCGATCGGCTTCGTCGTCGATCTCGAGTACGCCGACGCCACCACCTCGGCCCACGACCTGCTGCAGCAGTTCAAGACGCACCCGCTCGTCAAGAAGATCCTCGAGGGCGGCGAGCGTGTCGCCTGGGGCGCGAAGGCGCTGCCCGGAGGCGGCTACTGGTCGATGCCGAAGCTGACGATGCCCGGCGCCTTGCTCGTCGGCGACGCCGGCGGCATGGTCGACACCGTGGCGCTGAAGGGCGTGCACCACTCGATCACGTCGGGCAAACTCGCGGCCGAGTCGATCTACGCGGCGCTGGTGCGCGGCGAAACCACCTTCGAGTCCTACGAGCAGACGATCGAGGACTCGAGCGTCGGCAAGGAGCTCTACGAGGTGCGCAACACGCGCCAGCCGTTCCAGCGCGGGTTCCTGCAGGGCGGCCCGATCGTCAACCTCGCGATCGCCACCAAAGGCCTGCTCCCCCCCGGCCGCCTGTCCTGGCACCGCAACGACGCCAAGCCGATGTTCATCGGCAAGACCAAGAACAGCTATCCCAAGCCCGACGGCAAGTACACCTTCGACAAGCTCTCCTCGGTCTTCATCACCGGCAACGCCACCCGCGACGACGCCCCCAACCACATCAGGGTGCGCAAACGCGTGCCGCGGGAGATCGCCGAAACCTGGCGGTGGATGTGCCCGGCGGGGGTCTATGAGATACCCGAGGATGCCCCCGAGCACGGCGAGGTGGACGTGATCGTGAACTACACCAACTGCGTGCAGTGCGGGGCGATCACAGCCAAGGGCGGGCGCCTGACGACGCCCGAGGGCGGCGACGGGCCGCTCTATCAGCTGACCTGACCGCGGCTCCGCGCGGGCGCCCAGTCAGCTGACCTGACCGCGGCTGCGCGCGGCCTCGCAGTTTGCGGGCTGCGGCGACGCGAAACCTGTGCCGCATTGCAGTGTTAGGGGGGATGTGAGAAGCACCTTGAGCAGACCCTCCGCTTCGCCCATGCTGCGGGCCTTCGGTTTCGCGGTGGCGCTGCTCGCCGTGCTCGCCTGGCTCGCGCTGGCTCCGCGTGCGCTCTCGGCGACGCCGGCGAGTGACCAGGTGGCTGGATCCAGCCAGGCCAAGCCGACGATCTCGGTGCAGCTCGAGCAGTGCGTCACCTCCTCGGAACAGGCCGAGCGCTCGGCGACGTTCTCCGGCGAAATGACGGCCGTCCCGGGTACCGCGAAGATGGAGATGCGGATCGACGTGCTCGAGCGCCAGCCCGGCGAGATGGCCTTCCATGCGATCACCGCGGCGGGGCTCGGCGCGTGGCGGGATCCGCCGAACTGCGCACCGCGCGATGCGTCCAGACGATCCCCCCCGTCGAAGAACCGCTCACCGTCCAGGGCCAGGCGAAGTCCGGCTGAGGCGGGTAGGCCCGGGCCGGCTGGGGCTCGCTAAACTCTTCTGAGCAATGAAGACCGAGATCCACCCGACCTACCAGCAGGCCCACGTGCGGTGCACGTGCGGCAACGAGTTCATCACGCGCGCAACCCGTGACGAGCTCCATGTCGAGGTGTGCTCGAACTGCCACCCGTTCTACACGGGCCGGCAGAAGCTGATGGACACCGGTGGCCGCGTCGAGCGCTTCCAGCGCCGCGTCGCCAAGGGTCGCCTGGCGCAGTCCCGGTCAGCCAAGTAGGGCGATGGCGGCGCGTCCGGCCGCGGGGTCGCCGAGCGTGCCGCTCCTGAACGGCGCGGTGGCGGCACCCGAGCGCTCGCCGCGACGCCCCCGTCGGGGGCCAGGCGGTGCTCGAGGGCGTGATGATGCGCGGCGTCTCCAACTGGGCAGTGGCCGTTCGCAAGCCGACCGCCGAGCAGCTCGCCTCGGGTGAGCGTTCGCCGGAGGAGGCTGCGCTCGGGGAGATCGAGGTGAGCACCTACCCTCTGGACTCGGTGTTGCGCCGCCACCGGCTGCTGCGCCTGCCGGTGATCCGCGGCATCGTCGCGCTCGGCGGCTCGCTTGCGATCGGCTTCCGCGCCCTCGAGGTTTCGGCCAACGCCCAGCTGCCTCCGGCCGAGTCGAAGGACGGAGAAGGGAACGGAGCCAGGGACGGAGCGGAGGAAGGGGAAGCGCAGGAGATACCCAAGGTCGTGTGGGCCGGCACCGTCGTGGTCGCGCTGGCGCTTTCGATCGTCCTGTTCTTCCTGATCCCGGTCGGCCTGACGAGCCTGATCAAGGACCAGCTCCACTCCTCACTGCTGTTCTGGCTGATCGAGGGGACGCTGCGCACGGCGATCTTCCTGGGATACCTGACGCTGCTCTCGCGCCTCAGGGACCTGCGCCGCGTTTTCGAGTACCACGGCGCCGAGCACAAGACGATCTCCTGCTACGAGGCGGGCCTGCCACTGACGCCGGAGAACGCACAGCGCTTCTCACGCCTGCACCCCCGCTGCGGCACGAGCTTCCTGCTCGTCGTGATGATCGTCGCGATCTTCGTGTTTGCGCCGATCGGGCTGCCCGCGTGGTACTGGCTCTGAAGCTGCAACTGCTGACGACCCGCGAGCCTGACCTCGACGAGCTGGCCGTAGCGATCGCCTCGCTCGACGCGGTGCTCGCGCTGGAGCAGCCGGGGGAGCTGGGCGCGGAGGACCTCATCGGCCTGGAGGTCGTGGCCTAGCCAGACGGACGGGAGCGCTTCGCCGGGCGGCGTCCTCGGTCGCGAGCCTAGACCGGCTGGACCTGCTCGGCCGTCAGCACGCCCTCGACTAGCACGCGCCAGGCCGCCTTCAGTCGCTCGAGGCTCGCCTCCCGGACCTCGCGCTGGTAGAGGAACAGCCCCGCCGACAGGGCCGCCATCAACGTGTCGGCCAGCAGGTCGGCGTCGCACAGGGGGTCGATCTCGCGCAGAAGCAGCGAGACGTGCAGGCGGCTGGCGGCATAAGGCTCGGAATCGTTGTGGGCGCCGGCGACCTCCGCGGCGGCGATCAGTTCGGCGTGGGCCTCGAGCAGGTCGAGGCGCGCGCAGCCGAAGGCGACAAGCCGCTCACGCGGCGGTGCTCCGGGACCGAGCGGCGGCTCGCCGCGGATGAAGCCTTCCTGCAGCTCGGCCTCGTTCTCGCTGAGCACTGCGGTGGCCAGGGCCGCACGGGAACCGAAGCGCCGGAACAGCGTGCCCTTGCCGACGCCCGCCGCCTCGGCGATCTCATCCATCGAGACGCAGCTCGGACTGCGCTCGTCGAACAGCCGCCGCGCCGCACAGAGGATCCGCTCGCGGTTGCGCGCGGCGTCAGTGCGCTCGTGGCTCTGGCTCTGGCTCTGGATGACAGGGAGTTCGATGGGCTCGCTCACACCTACAGTCTACTAAACGGACTACGGTCCAGTTGCGTGCTACACTCTTTTCAGTTGTAAACGGACCGTAGTCCGAAAAACGGGTAAGAGCAGAACAGACCCGTCAATCCCACCCACAAGGAGAAACGATGAGCACCACCGCAACCCAACCGGTAGCAACAGGCAACTGGACCATCGACCCGATCCACTCGCATGTCGGCTTCTCGGTCAAGCACATGGTCGTGGCGACCTTCCGCGGCTACTTTGCGGAGTACGACGGCGCCCTTACGAGCAGTGAGGACGGCAGCCCCTCGCTGCGCGGCGTGGTCAAGGCCGACTCCCTGGTCGTCAAGGACGAGAACCTGGCGGCCCACCTCAAAGCGCCGGACTTCTTCGACACGGCCCAGTACCCCGAGATCAGCTTCGCCTCGACGGGCCTGACCCTCGGCGGGAACGGCAGCCTCGAGGTCGAGGGCGATCTGACGATCAAGGGCAACCGCACGCAGTTCGGCCTTGAGTGGAACGCGCCGCTGCCGAAGGGCGGCTTCGCGGTCGACAACGACGTCAAGCTCGAGGTCACCCTCGAGCTCGTGAAGGAGGCCTAAGACCCATGAGGATCCTCGGACTGTCCGGCAGCTTGCGGCGCGAGTCGCACAACACGCGCCTGCTACGCGGAGCCGGCACGCTGCTCCCGCAGGAGGTGGAGCTGACGATGTTCGAGGGGCTCGGCGAGATCCCGCCCTTCAACGAGGACGAGGAGCTTGCGCCGCCCCCCCCGGTCGTCGCCTTCAAGGCGGCGATCGCGGAGGCGGACGCCGTGCTGATCGCCACGCCGGAGTACAACTCCTCGATCCCGGGGGTTTTGAAGAACGCGATCGACTGGGCCTCCCGCCCGCGCGCGGATTCGCCTCTGGCCAACAAGCCGGCCGCCGTGATCGGTGCCTCGACGAGCCTCTTCGGTGCGGTCTGGGCTCAGGCCGAGACACGCAAGGTGCTCGGCTCGGCGGGCGCCAGGGTGGTCGACCGGGAGCTGCCGGTGCCGCAGGCCGATGAGGCGCTCGGCGCTGACGGACTGCCGGTCGACGTCGACGCCCGCGAGGCGCTCTCCGCCACGCTCGACGAGCTGGTGGAGCTGGCCGAGCGGAACCAGATCGCGGCCTGATCGGCCGGGTGGGTTCGGTCGGCGCCGCGCGAGAGGCGCGTGCGCAACGGTGTCTGCGGGGAGTGGACACCAGCGCGCACGCGCCGCTCTCGCGCCCGCCGGGTGCTCCGCGTGCCGAGCGTCGACTCGCAAGGCGCGACAGGAGCGTTACGCTCGGACGAGCATGATCGAAGACCTCGTCGCACAGATCGAGATGCGCTTTGCGGAGCTCGGCGAGCAGATCACCGACCCGGAGGTGATCTCCGACAGGGCCCGCTACGCCGAGGTCGGACGTGCCTACCGCCAGCTCGAGCCGGCCGCGAAACTGGCCGCAGAATGGCGCCATGCGCAGGACGACGCAGCCGGCGCGGAGGAGCTGATCGAGGAGCTCGGCGAGGACGTGGGCATGCGCGAGGAGCTCGAGCAGGCGCGCGAGCGGATCGAGCGGCTCGAGGAGGAGATCCGCCTGGCGATGGTCGAACAGGATCCCAACGACGAGAAGGGCGTGATCGTCGAAATCCAGGGCGGCGCCGGCGGCGAGGAGGCCGGGCTGTGGGCCGGGGACGTGTACCGGATGCTGAGCCGCTACGCGGAACGGCGAGGCTGGCAGGTCGAGCCGATCGAGGTCGGGGAGGGCAAGTACACCTTCGCGATCAACGGCGAGGGGGCCTACTCGGTGTTCAAGTTCGAGGGCGGCACGCATCGCGTGCAGCGCGTTCCGGCGACCGAGTCCCAAGGGCGCATACACACCTCCACGGCGACCGTCGCGGTGCTCCCCGAGGCCGAGGACGTCGACGTGCAGGTCGACCCGGCCGACCTTCAGATCGACGTGTACCGCTCCTCGGGGCCCGGAGGCCAGTCGGTCAACACGACCGACTCGGCGGTGCGCGTCACGCACAAGCCGTCGGGCATCGTCGTCTCGATGCAGGACGAGAAGTCCCAGCTGCAGAACCGCGAGAAGGCTCTGCGCGTGTTGCGGGCCCGCCTGTACGAGCGGGCGCTCGCCGAGCAGCAGGCCGAGCTGGCCGCGGATCGCCGCTCGCAGGTCGGCACGGGCGACCGCGCAGAGAAGATCCGCACGTACAACTACGGTGAGCGCCGGGTCACCGACCACCGCATCAAGCTCACCGTCCACAACCTCGACCAGGTGCTCGAGGGAGAACTCGACGAGCTGACGGCTGCTCTGCAGGCTGACGAGAAGCGCCGTCGGCTCGAGGCCCAGACGGCGGCGTGAGCAGGACACTCGCCGGCACCCCTGTCTCCGAGGCCCTGCAAGGAGCCGTCACGGCGATTGCCGCAGCCGGCTGCGAGACACCGAGGCTCGACGCCGAAGTGCTGCTCGCAGACGTGCTGGGCGTGGGCCGCGAGCGGCTGCTGAGCGATCCCGGGCTCGAGGTTCGGGGGCCGGCCGTGCGCGCCTACCAGAACGCCGTGCGCCGCCGGGCCGTGGAGCGCGAGCCGGTCGCCTACATCACCGGCCGCCGGGGCTTTCGTCATCTCGAGCTGTCCGTCGACCGCCGGGCGCTCGTGCCCCGTCCGGAGACGGAGCTGCTGGTCGAGGCGGGGCTGGGACTGCCGCGCGGGGCGAGCGTGCTGGACGTCTGTACGGGCGGCGGCGCGGTCGCCCTCGCTCTGAAGCACGAGCGCCCGGATCTCGAGGTTTCCGGGAGTGACCTCAGCGCCCCCGCGCTCGCGCTCGCGCGCGAGAACGGCGAGCGCCTCGGCCTCGAGGTCGCCTGGCTACAGGCCGATCTGCTCGACGGGGTGTCGGACCGCTTCGACGCGGTTCTCGCCAATCCGCCTTACGTGGCGGAGCCGGAGCGCGCCGCGCTGGCGCCTGAGATCGTGCGCCACGAGCCCGCGGAGGCGCTGTTCGCGGGTCCGGACGGGCTCGACGTGATCGCGCCGCTGGCTCGACAGCTCGGCCTCCGCGAGCGCATCGTGACCGCGGCGATCGAGGTCGGCGCGGGCCAGGCCGAGACTGTCGCGCGCATGTTGCGCGATGCAGGGTTCGTGGCGACTAGTGTTGAGGTGGACCTTGGAGGTATAAAGCGTGTGGTGATCGGGAGAAAAGGAAGGGGATGAATGTGACTCTCGACGAAGAATCCGCAGAGCGCCTGCGCGACTGTGTCATGTCGGGCGGTGTCGCGGTGTTTCCCAGTGACACGGTGTACGGGGTCTGTTGCGACCCGGACAATCAGGAGGCGGCTCGCCGCCTCTACGCGCTTAAGGGACGTCCCTCGGCGCGAGCCTGCGCGGTGATGTTCTTCGCGCTCGAGGACGCGCTCGACGTTCTCGACGACCTACACGAGAGCGAGCGCGATGCGCTCGACGCGTTGCTACCGGGGCCCGTGACGGTGCTGCTGGCCAACCGCAGCCAGCGGTTCGCGCCGGCCTGCCGCGTCGATCCGTCGACGCTCGGGCTGCGCGTGCCCGACCTGACGGGGGCGCTTGAGGCGCTCTCGACGGTCGGCGTGCCGGTGCTCCAATCCAGCGCGAATCTCTCGGGCGAGCCCGACGCGCGCACGCTCGACGCCGTTCCCGAGCGGCTGCTGGAGGCGGTCGACCTCGTGATCGACGGAGGCGAGCTCGGCGGAACGCCCTCGACGGTGATCGACCTGCGCGACCTCGACGAAGAGCGCCGCTGGTACGTGCTGCGCGACGGCGCGCTCCCGCGCGAACGCGTCGAGCGCGCGCTAGCCGCGCTCGCTTAGCGAATCCAAGCCCACCGCCTCGCCGGCCGCCTGCGCGGGGCCGGCGCGACGGGCTGGGCCGCAAGCGGGGGCGTGCCGGGCGAGCGGGTTCCATGCCGAGAGGGGTGCTCCATGCCGAGAGGGGTGCTAGCCTCGTTGCCGCTGCCGCAACTGGCGCCTTGCAGGTGGAATCGACCACCGGGGAGCGGACAGCTCACACGCCGCGCGCCTGGGCACCAGTCATCCGTCCTCATGGGAGGAGAGCGCTGTGAGTGAGCTGAGCCCCGACTACTTCAACCGACCGCTCGCCGAGGTCGACCCCGAGCTCGCCGAGGCCCTTGCCGGCGAGCTGCACCGACAGCAGTCGACGCTGGAGATGATCGCCTCCGAGAACTTCGTGCCGCGCGCGGTGCTCGAATGCCAGGGCTCGGTCCTGACAAACAAGTACGCCGAGGGTTACCCCGGGCGCCGCTACTACGGCGGCTGCGAGTGGGTCGACATCTCCGAGCAGCTCGCGATCGACCGCTCGAAGGAGCTCTTCGGGGCCGAGCATGCGAACGTCCAGCCCCACTCGGGCGCGCAGGCCAACACCGCCGTCTACCACGCCCTACTGGAACCGGGCGACACGATCATGGGCCTCTCACTCGCCCACGGCGGACACCTGACGCACGGGATGCGAATCAACGTGTCGGGCCGGCTCTACGAGATCGCCGCCTACGAGGTCGACCGGGAGACCAGCCTGATCGACATGGACGAGGTCGCGCGGATCGCGCGAGAGCAGAAACCGAAGCTGCTGCTCGCCGGCTGGTCGGCGTACCCCCGCCAGCTCGACTTCGTTCGCTTCCGCGAGATCGCCGACGAGGTCGGCGCGCTCTTGATGGTCGACATGGCCCACTTCGCGGGGCTCGTCGCCGCGGGTCTTCACCCCAACCCCGTGCATGCGGGCGCAGATGTCGTCACGACCACCACCCACAAGACCCTCGGCGGCCCCCGTGCCGGGATCATCCTCTGCAAGCAGGAGCACGCGAAAAAGATCGACTCGGCCGTCTTCCCCGGCCAGCAGGGCGGCCCGCTCGAGCATGTGATCGCCGCCAAGGCCTTCGCGATGAAGGTCGCGGCAAGCGAGCTCTTCGCCGAGCGCCAGCGGCGCACGATCACGGGCGCGCAGGCGCTCGCCGCCGAGCTGCTCGGGGCCGGCGACGGCGTCAACGTGCTGACGGGGGGCACCGACGTGCACCTCGTGCTCGTCGACCTGCGCGGATGTGAGCCCGAGTTGAGTGGCAAGCAGGCCGAGGACCGGCTGCACGAGATCGGCATCACCGTCAACCGCAACGCCGTCCCCTTCGATCCGCGTCCCCCGATCGAGGCTTCGGGGCTGCGCATCGGCACACCGGCGCTCGCCACCCGCGGCCTGCAGGAGGAGGACTTCACCGAGGTGGGACGCATCCTCGCCGCGGCGCTGACGCCGGAACACGCGTCGCGGGCCGCCGAGCTCAAAGAGCGCGTGACGGCGATCGTCGAGCGCTACCCGCTTTACGAGGGCCTGAGCGCAGCCGCGGTCGTCTAGCGGGTTCTTCGCGCCCTTTCGGGTGCGGAATGACCCCTCGGCCTGCGATGCTTTGCGGAGCAGATGGCGCATCCGACCGAGCTCGAAGCGCTGTACGCGTTCTTGGTGGCCCTCGCCGTGGCGGCGCTGCTCACGCCGCTGACGATGAAACTCGCGCGCGCAGTCGGCGCGATCGACGAGCCGCGCGAGCGGGGCCTCTCGGAAAAGGCGACGCCGCTGCTCGGCGGCCTGGCGATCTTCGGCGGCGCATTGGTCGCGACCCTGATCTGGCTGCCGGCCGGCTACGGTGGATCGCCGCATCTCTGGTACGGCGTGATGATCGCCGCGGCCGTGATCGTCCTCGTCGGCGCGCTCGACGACCGCTTCGACCTGCACCCGGCGGGCAAGTTCGCCGGCCAGGTACTCGCCGCGGTGATCGTCGTGCACTATGGCGTCGCCGTGAAGGCGATCACGCTGCCCTTCGTCGGCAAACTGCACTTCCCCAACGCCGGCGTAACGAACGCCGGGCCGATCCTCACGGTGGTCGGCCTCGTGTTCGTGATGAACGTCGTCAACTTCTCCGACGGCGTCGACGGGCTCGCCGCAGGCGTGTGCGCGATCATCGCCGCGGCGATTGCCGTGATCGCCTACGACCTCGGCCGCGGACAGCCCGGCGTGCTGGCGGCGATCACCGCCGGCGCCGCGCTCGGCTTCCTGCTCTTCAACTTCCCGCCGGCCTCGAGCTTCATGGGCGACAGCGGCTCGAACCTGCTCGGCCTGCTGATGGGCGTGATCACGGTCGAGGCCGCCGTCAAGACGGCGGCCGTCGTGTCGTTCGTGCTGCCTCTGATCCTGCTCGCGGTGCCGTTCCTCGACACCACCTTCGTGGTGCTCAAGCGGCTCAAGTACAAGCAGCCGGTCTACCGGCCTGACAGCGAGCACTTCCACCATCGCATGGCCCGCATCGGCTTCTCCAGCCGGCGCACGATCGCCTACCTGTACGCCTGGACGCTGATGCTCGCGGGGCTCGCCCTGGCGCTGCGCTTCGTCCCCTACAGCAACCACCACGGCCACCTCTACACGGGCTGGACGATCGTGATGGTCGCGATCGGCCTGATCGCGATCGCAGCGAGCGTGTACCTCGTCTACGTGCTCGAGATTCTCAAGTTCCGGAGCCTCGACGCGATGCGCCTGCGGCGGCTGCGTCCAGACGCCTCACCAGCGGAGATCGAGGCGGACGTCGCCAAGGACTTCGAGACCGGTGAATTCAACGCGATCTCGCAGCACGGGCGAGCCGACCCCGGGCGGCAGCCGGCCGCCGTGCGCCCGGGCAGGGCTGAGCAGGGGGTCGGCCAGCGGGAGGTGGATCAGGACGGCGTAGGCGCAGAGCAGGAGCACGGCGCCACGCAGGCGCCGATCGCGGCAGACGGCCGCTAGGGGCAGCGGCCAGATCGCATACCACGGCAGCAGCCAGGCCGTGGAGAGAAGCAGGGCGATCGTCGCCCAGCCCGCCGCAACGCGCCAATCGGCGCCCCGCGCGGTGCGCCAGAGGGTGCCCGCCAGCACCACCAGGAAGCCCGCCACCCACAGATCCCGCCACCAGCCGGGGGTGCCGCTGAGACCGAACAGCCGCGCGGTCTCCGCCGGCACGCTGTGGGTCGCAACGAGCTGCTGCTGCTCCCCGATCGCCGTCAGGAAGCCGAGCGCATGTGGGCCGAAGCCGATCACGCCGACCAGCGCGACGGCGGCGAGGCCGAGCACCGCGGCTGCCGCCACCTGCAGCCGCCGGCGGTTGCCGGGCGAGGCGAGCACGAGGAA
>WNFN01211268.1_pt1 | contig 12785 bp, 8 predicted proteins | sample 5400161 | NCBI WGS metagenome assembly WNFN01 (sample SAMN13153353, study PRJNA577476) | soil metagenome | isolation source: 80 cm saprolite on Douglas fir-dominated hillslope | place: USA:California | collected 2013-09-17
GACGTCTGGAGCAGAGGTCCTGCCGTCGCCGCAACCCACTCCGAGAAGAGCAGCACACAAAGCTATTTGGACAATCAGACTTCGCATTCTCCACCTCCGCCGGATCACTACCAACCCAGCCAATACCACACTTTGGAATACAACCACAAAAACGGCCGACGGAAAAACACATAGGCCGCGGGGTACCATCCGATGCGAACTTTGCCGCGGCCTTCCATGCCCGCGCGAATGGCCCCGTCAGCATTGGACACTCCCACGCGGGCATAAAAAACGGGCGTCTCCTGAAGGATCTCGGCTTTGGGGCTGACGATCACGACGTCGCCATGGAAGGTGCGCGTAGGATAGCTGTTCAGCTTGACCACAGCCTTCTGCGCGTCTTTCAGCAAGCCCGCGTCGGCGTCCTCGATAGCCACATCGACGGTGGCTTGCGAGGTGTCCACAACTTCAGCGAAGGAGTCGCCCTGCTGAAGTTTGCGGCCAGCAAAGTTTTCGACATGGGGAGTGGCCACCACTCCATCAATCGGCGAACGTAACTGGGCTTTTCCCAGCAGCTGCCCAGCGCGGTCCACTTCCGCCTTCCAAAAATCTGCCTGGATGCGGTGGACACCCGCTTCGGTTCCGTCGTTAGCTGCCAGCGCGCGACTCATCTGCAGCATTGCGGATTCGTATTTCGACTGGGCTTCCGCCAGAGCAGAGCGCAGGTTCCAGGCTTCCATTTCCGCTAACACCTCGCCACGCTGCACATTCTGTCCTTCATGGACGAAGACTTCGGCGATCACTCCCTCGACTTCGGGCTGGACCAGCGCGCGCCGACCTGGTGCAACTACGGCGACACCGTCAACGCGGAGCGGGAGTGGGCAGGCCACCAGGAAAAACAGAGCAGCGGCCCCGAGCGCCAGGAACAGCGTACGCCGGCGCTTCTCCATGGCCAGGAACCTGCGCTTTCTCTCCAGCAAAGGCTCAAGCACGGAAATGAAGGGCACTTCCTTATACATCTGGGCATTGCGCAAGGCCACAGTGGCCTGGCCCGCAAGAACTTCCAGAATTTCGATGTGCGCGGGCCCCAGAAAATCGGGGTCGCTACTCTCCATGGCGAGCATGCCGACGCGGCCCGTGTCGTCATTCAGCGGCCTGGCGTAAAAGCCGCGCATTCCCGAATCGGCGAAGTATCTCTTGAATTTGGCGCGCGTTTCTTCGCGGTCGCTGTCAATGTCCTCGCCATGCTGGCGGACGTGAATGACCTCCTCGGACAGAGCCGCCCACTGCAAGATTTCGTCGAGCGGGGCGATGTCCGGCGCGTCGGCGTTGACCTGGGTGAGACCCGTGACCGCGCTAAGCTTGAAGCGGCCACGCTGCTCGAGAACGATCGCCGCGCGCTCATAGGGAATGACCGCCTGCGGCGCGTTGACGATGGTTTGCAGCATGCGCTCAAGATTGAGCGTGGAAGTGATCTCGTGGCTGACGGTGTTGAGCGTTTCGAGAATTTCTACCTTGCGTTCTGCCATCAGCAAGCTGGCGTTGTGCAAGGCGCTAGAGGCGGTTTCTGTCAGGCTCGTTAGGGCAAAGAGATCGTCCTCATCGAAGGGAGTGCCGTCTTCTTTGTTCACCGCCTCAACGACGCCGACCAGCGATTCCTTATCCATAATGGGTACGACCAGGAGCGAGACAACGCCACCCTCAGTGACGTGTGCGTTTCGCTTAATTAGCCGTTCGTCGTCTTCTTGGTCGATCAGCACTGCCTCCCCGTTATCGGAAACATCGCCGGCCACACCCTCGCCGGGCTTCTGCGTGCTGTCGGCCTCCGTCGTTTCATCGAATCCCGCCTGATGCATCAACTTCAGGCTCTCGTCCGGCATCAACAGCCAGAGGCTTATCGCTTCACATTCCATGACCTCGCGGAACTTTGATCCGATGATGGGAAGCAATTCGTCCATCTCCAGGGTGGAGGCGAACACTTTCTCGAGGTCGTAGAGTTGCGTGAGCCGGCTGATTGACGTCAGCGCGTCGTGTCGCTCGTTCTCGTAGATTTGGGCGGCTACCAGCGCGGCCGCAGCGCTCTCCGCCACGGGGTTCAGCGAACGGAGGTGGTCTTGCGATATCTCCTGGTCAAAACTCAGAATTTCAATAGCCCCGACGAGCGCCCCATCCTTTACGAGAGGCAAGTAGGCCAACGACAGGAGCGTGCGCCGGATGTCGAGATGGGCGTAGGTTTCCCGCTGCAATTCTTTGCCGGAAAAGAGCAGTGGCTTCTGTCGGGCTTTCATCTCGCCCAGCGTGCCCGTGTCGGCGGGAACGCTTCCTTCATACACCGAAACTTCCCCGAGGGAAGCTTTGGGAAGCCAGACTTCCTCGCTATTCAAAGATGAGAGAACATATACGTTAACGGCGGCGCCCAAAAAGCGGCCGGCCACAAAACTAGCCAGGATACGCGCCCGCGGCACGACTTCTTGGGCCGAAAGCAACCGGGCGGAAAGGTCCAGAGGGTCAGTTCTCAAGTCGAAGCTTTGGCTTGCCATAGCGGGCCCCAGAGACTGTCGCACCGCGGGGATAGAACGGCGAGGACGCCTCCAGCACTTGCAATATTGCCGGCATTCCTCTAACTTGTGCGCGCACTGTAACAGACGGCCAGTGTCAAGGCAAGTGGGCACAATTCGTCGCATCCCCAGGCTTCTGTGACCCTGGAGGGGCCTTTAAGTGGACATCGAAGTTCGCACGCAGTCGCAAGTAAAGATCATCAAGTTGCGTGGCCGCCTGGGTCTGGGGGAATCCATGGATCGGACCAGCGAGACTTTTACTGAGTTGCTAAATACTGGTGAGGTTCACTTTTTGTTGGATTTGCAGGAGGTACCCACGATCGATTCCAGCGGCATTGGTCTTCTCGTGCGATACCTCACCGCCGCCAAACAGCGCGGAGGGTCTCTGAAGCTGCTCAACCCTTCCAAATTTGTCCTGCAGACACTCAAGCTCGTACGAGTACTGAACCTCTTCGAGGTTTTTGAGGACTTGCAACAGGCAGTAGCATCTTTCAGCTAGAAAAGTCATTTAGGGTGGTTTGATTTGAAAGACTGGCAGAGAGGGGAGATTTAAACCTCAGCTTCCCACAACAAATGGTTACGGCGCACGACTTTCGTCCAACTGAAACTGCTGAAGCACGGTCATTTATCGCATCCGAATCCGAAGGGTTTTTCACACGCGGACAAATCGTACAATACGTGTTGGTGAATCGGCCGGTCAACCGCTGCTTTGCAGGTCGGATAACTGCTGATTTGCCTTTCGCTTCCGGTGGATGTATAGGGGTCAGGCGCGCGTGGATCCAATCGCGGCAGTTTGGGTTCGAATCAGTGCCGCGACCAAATTGTACAGCGCAGGACTCGTGCAAACTTCGTAGTAACAATGCGTAGAGGGTCTGCCGATCTTACCATCCGCGAGCAGTTGCCGCGCCAAGCCCTTGCGTAGCACCAGCAACTCCACGGAATCGCCCGTGGGCACTTCGCCGTAATAGAGCGTAATGCTTTCCTTGCCCCACGGTAGATCGAGTTTCGTTTCAATGGAGTCGAGGGAAATTTCTTCGGAGAGCTTTTTGAAACCTTCGTCGTTCAATTCAATCCCATTCATGTTATAACGCACCAGGATTTCGTCCAGCTCCTCGGACGACGCGCCTTCCATGGCCGTCAGAAACTGATAGACGGAGAAATGCGTCTTCTGCCCGGCGAGCAAGCGCTTTCCAAGTTTCCCGGAGCTGGATAGCCGGTCAGAAAGATTCAGCGCCTTCGAAATCATGATGCGCGAGTCGCCGTCGGTCCAGTAGCTGGGCGCGGAACCTTGAAAAGCCACGCCCACGCCGATTTCGAGCGGCGGCAAATCGCTGGTGGCCGCCTGGTCGTTGTAGGAGTTGCAAACTGCCAGAATCTGCCGCGACAGGATGCAGGCTTTGGCCACCGCACGCGCATACGTGAGATTGGACTCGGTTTCAAAAATTGCCAGGATGATGGCGTCGCCCTCGATAAATACTTTTTTGGCGCCGAAGCGGTCGAGTAGTTTTTTCACTGGCTCGTGCAGATTCAGGCTGAAGTGCGAAGCCGGGCTCAGCCCGCGCGAGAGAAGGTCCTGTGTCATCTTCATCGAGCCGCGCACGTCGGCCTTGATGATGACGTGAGAAACGACATGATCCTGCTGCGGCTTGGCCTCATCCTGCAGGACACATTCATAGAGGCGGTTGTTCAAGCGAGAAAGTTCTCGCGCCTGCTCCGTGGTGACTAGATGGATGCGTTCCATGCAGGTGGTCAGGTGTTCGGCATCCCGGAGGTCCCGCCGGAGCCGAAGGAAGTCGTTGGCGAACCGCAGCACTAGCGCCTGCATCTCCTCCCGCGAGTAGCGGTGGATCTTCCTGGACAGGTCTTCGATGGGTTTCAGGGCTAATCGCCGCGCAGGTACTTGTTTCAAGACCTGCTCGACGCGTTTCAGCTCGTCTTTAGATACCAGCGCCTTGCGGAGCTGTTGCAAGTGGACCGGCGGGCTATAGTCCGAAGCAATCGCGCGAATTTCGTAGCTTGCCAGCACGTGGTGCAAAATCTCATGCTGTTCCAGGCGCTCCAGAAGCAGTGAGAGCATGCGCGCGCGAACCGGCGCTTCCTGCTGCGAGCCGGCCGAAGGATCAAAGAGCCGTTTCGCATTCTCGGGCTCGTTCAGATAATCGCCGAGTCTAGCTTCGGAGTCTTTGCTGAAAAAATCGAGCTTTTGTTTTGCCGCGTCGATCTGTGGAGCGAGTTCTTCCAGCTTGAGTTGCTGGTGTTTGAGCCTCAACTCGATATCGCCAAGCGAAGCCTTCAGATCGGATGGATCGCCGGAGTTCAGGAATTTGGTCAGGAAGCCTTCGCCACGATCGAGACGCTTGCGGATATTTTCGCGCTGCTCTTCCAGGCTCGCGATTTCGCTCCGCATGGCATGGGCCAGTTCCAGCAGCTTATTGTGCGCATCAATGGCTTCGGTTTGAGCGGCATCCTGGCCAACGGCCAGGCCCGCTTCGCGCAGGAATTCTTGAAACAGCGCGTCCATGGCCTCGAAGCGGTCCGGGTCTCGCGCGTAATTCCCCAACAGTACGTAATTCTCGAGGAAGAAAACATCATCTTTGCAGCCGTCGAGGAAGATCAGGCGGTTCTTAAGCAATTCGTACAGCGGAGCAAAATCTTCTCCAAAGAGTGCACGGCGCGTTTTCGAGATTACGCTGTCCTCCACTTCGGAGATGACGTAGGCAACCTGTTGGCCCACCCCTCGGATAACCGCACGGCGGGCCGATTGCAGCTCGGACAAACGCGCTTTGATGACGTGCGCCTGCTGGCTTCGTTCGAAATGCTCGCCGCGCTGCCGGATCCACTCCTTGCCTTCCAAGATGAGGTTGCCAAACTGATTGCCGAGTTCAAGGGTGAGGTATTTGAGAATCGCCAGGCGGAATAGCAGGTCAATTTCAATATTCTTGTAATACTTGGCCTGCGTCAGCGCGCTCTGCAAAAGCTCAGTGAGGAGTTTGCGAAAAGTAGCGTTGTCGGGCCCCTTGGTCTTGTGCAGCTCGATGCCGGAAAAATAGGTGGCACTGGTGCTCTGCCGGATGAGCTCGAAAAGATAATCGCGAGCCGTCTGAATGAACCTGGGGCTGAGGTAAACGTCGTGGTGGATGTTATCCACGCCGATGGCCAGCGATCCCATGGGGATCGTGACGTTATAGCTCTTCAGTTCGTTGCGGCCCGTTTCCGCCGCGCTGGGGGTCTCAATTTCTGTGGCCATGAATTCCGCCCGCAGGGGCATTCTTCAAGCTAGCAGCCGGCGCGAAGGGGGGCAAGGAATCGCCGTCATTGGGTTGCTATAAAGTAAGCGCACAGGAGAGTAAGTGTGCCGTCAGAGAACGCTGATCCGCCGGGCGTCACCCCCGAGATGTTCCAGGCGGATGCACATCTGCGGCCAGGAGGACTTCAACGGAAAGCGCTCCGACCACTCGAGAATCACCACCGCAGGGCTTGCGAAAAGGTCCTCTAGCCCGAGAGTTTCGAAATCATGGAAGCTTTCTATGCGGTACAGGTCCGCGTGGTAGACCTTTTTCGCATTTCCATAGACGTGGACCAGTGTAAACGTGGGGCTGGTGACTTCCTCTTCGCTGGCTGCCCCCAGACCGGCGACAATGCCTTTCGTCAGCGTGGTCTTTCCGCTGCCTAGATCCCCGGAGAGCAGCACCAGCACCGGTGGTTGCAGCCGAGCGGCGAATTCCCTGCCCCAGCGTGTCGTTTCTTCGGCTGCATGCGTGATGATCTCTTCAGCCACTCTTGCGTAACTCCTCGAGGAGTTTTCTCCGGGCGTGGGGCACGGCATCCGCCACCTCGCCGGCGAGGAGACCTGAGAGATCCGTACCTTGCGATGCAATCTCCGCCGCCAAACCGTGAAGGTAGACACCGAGACTCAGCACGCGCGCTCCATCGTCCGCCCCAAATTGGGCGATCAGCGCCGCGAGAAGTCCGGTGAGTACGTCGCCCGTTCCTCCCTTCCCCAGGCCGGCGTTGCCTGCCGTACTCACGAAAGTTCGCCCATCCGGCGAAGCAACGATGGTGTGGTAGCCCTTGAGGACAACGTGCGTATTCCATCGTCGTGCCGCATCTAGTGCCATCGCGACGCGGTCCCCTTGAACAGCCTGGCTTGTGTTTCCGAGCAGTCTCGCCATTTCGCCGGGATGCGGTGTGAGAGCGAGAAACTTTGACGCCCGGTCGCGAAGAAGGTCGCCGACGCCGGCGAATGCATTCAATCCATCGGCATCGAGAATCATAGGCAACGGCGTCTCGCGCACGACGCTGCGAATGAATTTCTGCGTTTTGGGATGCGTCCCGAGACCCGGGCCCATCCCTAGAACGGTTTTGCCCTTCAAGGTTTCCGCTAAGCGGTTTTTCTCCAGGCTGCTCATTGCAACTGTGCCTTCCGTGGTCGAGTCCAGCCTCTCCGTCATGTACTCGGGGCGCCCCGCCGCAACGGTCGGCAGCACAATTTCCGGCGTAGCTATCGTCACCAAGCCTGCGCCACCGCGCAATGCGCCTCGCCCGCATAGAATCGCGGCTCCGCTCTTCCCGAGCGAACCCGCCACCAGCAGGACATGACCGAAGGTACCCTTATGGGATTTGACGGCGCGAACCAGCGGTAGCCCGGAAAATTCTTCCGGGCCGGCCCACCGAAGGGAGCCCTGCCCGATTTCTTCAACGAGCGCGGAGGGCGAGCCAATAGCGCAAACCTCCAAAGCTCCGACCGCGTCTGCATCGCGAGAAATGAGCTGGCCAACCTTGGGCGCCGTAAAGGTGACGGTCCGGTGTGCGCGAAGAACAGGCCCTTCCGTGCTCTGCCCGTCCGAGGGCAAGCCGGAAGGCATGTCCACAGCAAGAATGAAGCCTGGCCTCGCCGCGGTCGCATTGCCCGACAGACGATTTATGTCTTCAATGGCTTGCGCAATCAATCCAGTGGCCGTGCCGCGCAGGCCCGTGCCCAAGAGTGCATCCACAATAACCTGCGAATCCGCTACGACAGGCCAAGCGTCCTCCCAGGCCGCCTCATTTTCGATTCGGTAGATTGTATTTCCCGCATCGAGCCAACGAGAGAGGTTCGCACCGGCATCGCCGCGCATCTCCCGCGGATCGCCGAAGAGGTACACGCGGGCTTCAATTCCCCCGCTTTTCAAATATCTGGCAGAGACTAGTCCGTCACCGCCGTTATTTCCCTTTCCGCAAAGCACGGAAACACGCTGCGGTAATGAGGGAGAAAGCTCACGAAGAATCGCCTCCGCGACGTGTTTCCCCGCGTTCTCCATCAGCTGCAGGCTGGGAACACCGAAGCGCTCCGTCGTGAGGCGGTCGACCTCGCTCATTTCGGCAGCGGTGAGCGCTTTCATGGCGATTTCACGGCGCGGTCAGAGCATCCATCCGCCACTGACATTGACGACCTGGCCCGTCACGTACTCGGCTTCTTCCGAGGCGAAAAATGCCACTGTGGCGGCCACATCCTCGACGGTGGGCGGGCGGCCGATCGGAAAACGCGCATCGCGCATCCGGCGCGCCTCCTCGATACTGAGTTCTTTTTCGTCGATGCTCGTCGGGTTGACCACGTTTACGGTGATGCCGTTCTTTGCTTCTTCCAATGCCAGCGAACGCGACAATGCCACGACAGCCGCCTTCGCCGCGGCGTAGGCCGAAATTTTTGCCTGCCCGAAAGCCCGCTCCGCTCCAACGGCGCCAAGATTCACGATGCGGCCCCAGCGGCCCTTGCGCATATGCGGCAAGGCCGCGCGGCTGATGTACAAGACGGTCGAGAGATTTGATGCAAAAACGCTCTCCCAATCCTCCAAAGACGACTCCGCCAGTGTGCCCCAGCGAAAATCGCCGACGTTGTTCACCACGATATCGAGCCGGCCGAAACGCTCTACGACGGTTTTGAGCAGTTGGTCCGCCAGCGCGGAATGGGTGATATCCGTTTGCACCGCCACGCAGTCCGCGCCATTCGATTGCAGTTGCAAGAGCGTCTGCTGCGCGGCTGTCTTATTGGAACGGTAAGCAATCGCGATACGAGCGCCGTCCTGTGCCAGGCGCACAGCAATGCCGCGGCCGATTCCCCGGCTGCCACCGGTAATCAACGCCACTCGGTTCCGGAGCGACATTCTTCTCCTCGGATAAATCTATGAGAAAGCAGGCCAGTATAGCCCAGCCACCAAACGCAAACTACCGGAAGCGCGCGACGATCACCGTCATGTCGTCGGCCTGCTCCGGCGTACCCGCCCACTCTTCGGCGGCGGCCATAAGCGATTCCGCGACCATCAGTGGCGTCGTCCCTTTTGCGCGGATCGCCGCATCTTCCAAACGGGGGATACCGAACTCTTCCCCATACACATTTTCGGGTTCCACCAGGCCGTCGCTATAGGCCACAAACAGCGCATCGGGCGGGACACTCAACGAGCCTTCCTCATACGCAAGATCTTCTATGACGCCGAGCACCATGCCGCCCACGTCAAGATGCATTGCCGATCCATTGCCGATCAGTAGCGACGGTAAGTGACCCGCGTTCGTGTATCGCAAAGTACGCGTCGCGCTGTCGTAGATCCCGATAAAAAAGGTCGCGAAGCGGTCATCGCCGGTGTTTCGGACAAGATGCTTATTCAGACGCGAAACGAGTTCCGAGGTACTCAGCGTCTTGCTGCCGTCCGTTAACATCTGGCTCCGCAGCGCCGCTTGCAGGCTGGCCATCAGCAGCGCCGCGGAAATTCCTTTTCCGGAGATGTCCGCGATGGCGATGGCCAGATGCGTGGGGCTGAGCTGCATAAAGTCATAGTAATCCCCGCTGACGGTGCGAGCGGCTTTGCAGATCGCTTCGATCTCCACGCCCGGAATGGTGGGCAATTTTTGCGGGAATAGCTGGTTCTGCACTTCACGCGCGATGGAAATCTCATTTTCGAGCCGCTGTCTTTGTTTCTGTTCTTCGATCAGACCGCTGATCGAGCTGGTCATCAGGTTAAACGATTCGCCCAGGACGCCGAGCTGGTCGCGCCGGTCGATGCGCACGCGGTGCGTCAAATCCCCGGTTTGCACATACTGCGTCGCGTGGTACAGATCGCTCACGGCTTTGGTAATGCGCCGGGTGAGTACGATGCCGGTCAGGAGCGCGCTGATTTCAAGCAGAAGAAAGATAATGGAAACGACGGCGAAGAAAAAAACATAGACGCGCCCTAGTTCTCCAACCGAGGAAAACATCAGTGCATTTAATCGGGACGGCCGGGCAACAAAAAAAGCGAGGACAGGATGAGCTCTCACCACACCCTCTTTGTCTTTTAACAGCAAGGCCTCAAATTTGGAAATTCCTCTGACGGGGGTGTCCCACCATCCAGCAGCGGCGTGCAGGATCCTTCGTTTTCCCGGGATGCTGCTGAAGGCGCGATAACCCGTGTTCCCCAGGGTATAAACGACTGTGTTTGGCTGCGTCCCGGTGACGGGTTCCAACAGCTCGAACTGGATCGGTCCGAGGTTCGGAGAAAGCGTCGCGATAAACTCAGGCGTGACCGGGACGCGCAACGTGACGACCTTGACGCCCCGCGGCGTCGCGATACCCCGGAGTCCGACAAGAAAGAGCTTATCGCCCTGCTGGATTAAGCCCGCAAAGTGTTCTTCGCCCCGTTTTGCGATGATGTGGAGTAATGTTGCATCATCCGTGTACTCGATGGTGAGTCCCGGAAGGCTTCGGTCGTACACCGTGTGTTCTTGGGCCCCGACGATTTTTTCCGCGACCTCAGCGGGAATACCCCGGGGCACATTTTCCAACGCGGCGGCGATCTGCTCAGCGCCATTTGAAATTGTTTCTACGCGGTGCTGCAATTCGTCGTATAGCAAATAGCCGCCCAATTGGGTGTAGAGGATCAAGCCGGAAATAATCGCCAGCGTCAGAAGCAGCAGGACCGGCACAACCGCGATGAAAAGGTATGCGACGATCAAGCGATTCCGAAGACTCCAGAGGAGCCGCGTGCGCCACCATCCGATCAACCGAAAGAGAAGGTAGATTCCCGCCAGTACGGAAAGGAATTTCGCGAAACTGAACAGACCCCCCTCGCGCTCAAAGAGGAATGCCGCGATCCCCGCGGCGAGAATCGCCAAGGCGATCAGGTCGAGCCGCGAAATGCGCCGCCAGTATTCCCGCAGGTTGGCACGGAGAGCAGTCATTTTTGTGCAAACAGAAGCACTACTTTACCTGAAGAAGTCCGGCGAGCCGAGTGGAAGAGTGTCTCGAGGGAAAGGGCACGCGCCCCAGCCGGCCCTTTCCGATGAAGACCCCTACGATTGCTGCGGGTTGCTGATGCGGCTGTGGCGCCGGCTATAGGTAAAGTAAATCACCAATCCAATGATGAGCCAGATGATAAGCCTCGCCCAATTGATCCAGCCAAGCTTGTACATCATGTAACCGTTGAACAGGATGCCCAGAATCGGCACAACTGGTACGAAGGGTGTGCGGAATGGCCTTGATTGGTCCGGATTGGTGCTGCGCAGCACCATGACCGCAATACAGACAATCACAAACGCCAGCAATGTTCCGATATTCACCATTCTTCCGATATCCTCGATGGGGGTCGTGCTGCCAACAATGGCCGCGAGCAAGCCGACGGCAATCGTGTTCTTATACGGTGTACGGAACTTCGGATGAATCGCAGCGAAAAATCTTTTCGGGAGCAACCCGTCGTTCGCCATCGAATAGAGCACCCGCGTTTGGCCGAGCAGCATGACCAGCATGACGCTGGTGAGCCCCGCAAGCGCACCCAAAGTAATGATATGAGAAGCGGTCGAGAGGCCCCGGTCCAGGAAGGCGCGGGCGATCGGCGCTTCAATGTTGACGTCCTGCCAGCGTACCATGCCGGTCAAAACGCCGGCCACGGCGATATACAGAACCGTACAAATCAGCAGCGACACAATGATGCCGATCGGCAGATCGCGCTGTGGATTCTTCGCTTCCTGCGCCGTGGTCGAAACCGCATCGAATCCGATATATGCGAAAAAGATGTATGCGGCGCCCGCTCCAATCCCGCTAATACCGAAGGGCGCGAAGCTATGCCAATCACTTCCCCAGTTCGCGAAGGAAATATATCGGGAGCCCAGGGCAATAACGAAGAGCACCACGGAAACCTTAATGACCACGATCGTGGTATTAAACCGTGCGCTTTCACGGATGCCAATCGCCAGGATGGCGGTTATGACCATGGCAATCAGAAAAGCGGGAAGGTTCATCCCGATTTCCACTCCAAATAGTCTTGGGGCACTAACCAGGTCATGTGCGCGTTGGATCAGATCCGGGGATTGCATTGCCATGATGCGGCTGACTTTATCCAGGAAAGCTTGCGTGCCTGGTACGAGTGTGGCGTCGGACGCCTGCGCCATCTGACGCGCCACCAAATTCTCCGCTGTGTGGAGTGCTGTCCAGTGGTCGTAGGCCAGCCACAAGGGCATCTTGATGTGGAAGATATTCAGCAGCTCGATGAAATGGTTCGACCAGCCAGACGAAACCGTGCTCGCACCCATGGCATATTCAAGCGTCAAATCCCAACCGATGATCCAAGCAAAGAGTTCCCCGAGCGTTGCGTACGCATAGGTGTACGCGCTGCCCGCAAGCGGGATCATCGCCGCGAATTCCGCATAACAAAGTGCCGCGAACGCACAACCCAAGCCGGACAGCACAAACGACAGCATCAATGCCGGTCCGGCGTAGTGGGCGCCCAATCCAGAGAGCACGAAGATCCCCGCACCAATAACGGCGCCAACACCCAGTGCCGTAAGCTGGAAAGGCCCCAGCGTACGCTTCAGGCTATGTTCGCCCGCCTCTTTCGCCTCGTCGAGCAGCATGCTCAGCGGCTTCTTCGCGAACAAGGGGTTGCCCATGCAACTCCTCCTTTAGAAACTCTTTCCCAGTTTCGTTGATCTCCGGCCAGATTGGAGAAGCACTCGAACTCTGCAACGCCTGTCCCGGCCTTCTCGGGATTCCGAGCCCGTGCAACTAAATCTTTAAGATCTGCCCTTGGCTGTCGCCGACCGGCGCGACCACACCAGATATACGGGCACACCCAATAGCACGATCACCAAACCCGGCCACGTCGTCTGCGTCTTGTACAGCAGCAGCACCAACATGATGGCCAGCGCCGCCACTATATACAGCAACGGCAGGAAGGGGTAGCCAAATGCGCGATACGGACGTTCCGCACCGGGACGCTTCACGCGCAGCACGAAAATGCCCGCGAT
>WNFN01046659.1_pt2 | contig 12783 bp, 14 predicted proteins | sample 5400161 | NCBI WGS metagenome assembly WNFN01 (sample SAMN13153353, study PRJNA577476) | soil metagenome | isolation source: 80 cm saprolite on Douglas fir-dominated hillslope | place: USA:California | collected 2013-09-17
AAGGCGAGGTGTCCATGCCGGCCGAGTGGATTTCCGCCTCCGAGGCGGCGGAGCGCCTTGGCATCAAGCCGGCCAGCCTGTACTCCTACGTCAGCCGGGGCGTGCTCACCAGACGCAAGGCCCGAGGGTCAAGGGCAAGCCTGTTCAGCGCCAGCGAAGTCGAAGGACTGGCCAGGCGCGGCCGGCCGCGGCGGGCCCCGAGAGCCACCCTCGGAACCGAGCTGGTAATCGAGACCCAGCTGACCGAGATCACCGGTGATCATCTCCGTTACCGCGGGCATGACGTCGTCGGCCTTGCCCGTGAGCACAGCTTCGAGGAGGTCGCAGGCCTGCTGTGGTCGGGGTCCATAGACGAGTCAGGCGGGCCGCCGTTCTGGCAGGCGACCGAGGCGGCCGTCGCCGCCGGTAGCGCCGCGCAGGCCGCGCTCCCGGCGGAAACCTTGCCGCTTGAGCGCCTGCAGGTGATCGTTCCGGCCCTGGCGGCGACCGACCCGCTGCGGCTGCATCTTGACCCGCCTGCCGTCATCGCCGCAGGGCGCGCCATCATCGCGGGGATGGTGGACTGCCTGCCGGCGGCGAGGCCCGGCAGAGCAGACCGCCTGCGGCCGGCCGGCTCGATCGCGGCGCGGCTGGTGCCCCGGCTGTGTCCCGCTGATCCCGCCCCCAGCCTGGTCGGCGCCCTGAGCGCTGCCCTTGTCCTGCTCGCCGATCACGAGCTTGCCGCGTCGACCCTTGCCGCCCGGGTGGCAGCATCGGTCCGCGCTGACCCCTACGCGGTCGTCGCGACCGGGCTTGGCGCGGTCGGCGGCCCACTGCATGGCGGTGCCTCATTCGGCGCTGAGGTGATGCTGCGGTCAGCCGCCAGGGCGGCCGACGCGGCCAGGGCAGTGGGCGACCTGCTCCGGCGCGGGGAGCGCATTCCCGGCTTCGGCCACTACGTCTACCAGGAGTCTGACCCGCGGGCGGTACTGCTCATGGGGCTGTTGCGGGCAGCCGCGCCGCGATCGGAACGGCTCGAGGTCGCTGATGCCGTTATGGCTGAGGCGCGGCGGCGGGCCCTCCCCGCGCCGAACATCGACTTCGCGCTGGCGGCGCTCGCTGCCGTGGCTGACATGATCCCCGGGGCCGGGCAGGCCGTGTTCGCGGTCGCGCGCACGGCCGGCTGGCTCGCGCACGCGATCGAAGAGTACGCTCGCGGCACGCCGATCCGGCCGCGCGGCATATACACCGGGTTGCCGAGTGCCCAGGACGCACCATGACGCCTCTGTAGTCTGGTTGCTGCCGCATGAAGGGAGCGTGAACGAGTGATAGAGATCGCCCCCATCGAAACGCCGTCGCTTGGCGACCGCAGTTACCTCGCGACCGACGGTGCGGTAGCGATCGTGATCGACCCGCAGCGCGATATCGACCGCATGCTGGCGTCAGCGGAGAGCCGTGGCGTGCGAATCACCCACGTGTTCGAGACCCACATCCACAACGACTACGTCACCGGCGGGCTGGCCCTGGCTCGTGCCGTCGGTGCCGCTTACCATCTGAGTGCCGCCGACCAGGTCGGATTCGACCGGATCGGGGTGACCGACGGCGATCAGGTCGATGCGGGCCAGATGCACCTCCATGTCATCGGCACCCCGGGTCACACGTTCAACCACCTGTCCTACGCCGTCGAGCACGCGGGCCGGATGGTCGCGGCATTCACCGGCGGCTCGCTGCTGAACGGGTCGACCGGCAGGACCGACCTGCTGGGCGATGAGCACACGCTCGAGCTCGCCAGGGCGCAGCATGGCTCGGCGCGCAAGCTCGCCGCGCGGCTCCCCGCGGACGCGCTGGTCTGCCCGACGCACGGCTTCGGCAGCTTCTGCTCGGCGACCCCGACGTCAGGTGCCGCCTCGACCTTCGGCGTGGAGGTGACGGTCAATCCGGCGCTCACGCTCGGCGAGGCCGACTACGTCGAGTCCACCGTCGCCGGGCTCGACGTCTACCCCGCCTACTACGCGCATATGGCCCCGGCGAACGCGGCGGGTCCGCCGGCGCCCGACCTGTCGGCACCGCGGCAGGCCGATAGCACGGAGCTGCGGCGCCGGATCGACGCCGGGGAGTGGGTCGTGGACCTGCGATCGCGCCTGGCGTTCGCCGCCGGGCACGTGCGCGGCACCCTGCCGTTTGAGCTCGGCGACAACCTGACCACCTACCTGGGCTGGCTGATGCCCTGGGGGATGCCGCTGACCCTGCTTGGTTCCAGCGCGGCCGAGGTTGCGGCTGCGCAGCGCGACGTGGCCAGGATCGGCATCGACCAGGTGCAGGCGGCAGCCGCCGGCGGGCCCGATGCATGGTCAGGCGGCCAGGCCCTGGCCCGCTATCCGGTCACCGACTTCGCCGGCTATGCGCGGGCACTCGGGCGCCGGGAAGCCATCCTGCTAGATGTCCGCAGGCGGTCGGAGTGGGAGGAAACCAGGATCGCCGGAGCCGTGCACATCCCGCTGCACGAGCTGCCCGGCCGGGTCGCCGAGATCGCTGAAGGCGAGATCTGGGTTCACTGCCAGGCCGGCTACCGGGCTGGCCTGGCTAGCCCCGGAGCTGTGGCGGCCTACTAGCGTGAACGCTCACGCCCGTGGGCAAAAGGGGAATCTTCGGCAGGTCCGGCGCCTTTCCTTCGTAGGTACCACGACTCAGGGGAGCTGAGATGCCTGTCCGCCGCCTGAACCACGCTGTCCTCTACGTCCGCGATCTGGGCGCCTCGGTGGAGTTCTACCACGACGCGTTCGGCTTCGAAGTGCGCACCGAGGTACCGGGCAGAGCTGCGTTCATGCGGGCCCCGGGGAGCGCCAACGATCACGATCTTGGTCTGTTCGCTGTTCCGGACGGCGTGCCGCCTTCGGGGCGTTACCTCGGGCTGTACCACCTGGCCTGGGAGGTGGGCACGCTGGCCGAGCTCGCCGAAATCCGCACCAAGCTGGCAGCGCGCGGCGCGCTGGTTGGCGCGAGCGACCACCGTGTCTCCAAGTCGCTGTACGCGAAGGACCCGAGCGGCATCGAGTTTGAGGTCATGTGGCGCGTCCCGGCCGACGCCTGGGAGCAGGAGATGGCTCAGGGGGACATGATCGCCCCGCTCGACCTGGACGCCGAAATCGCGCGGTGGGGCGGCCAGGTGACCGGAGCCGCGGCCGGCTCGGTCACCTGAGCCTGGCGGGCTCAGCCCGGCGACCGCGAGCCAGGCGGACCTAAGCCCGGCGAGGGCGTCCCGGCCGCACGCAGCCGTGCAGCCGCGTATGGCGGATCGACCGGGTCGAAAAACACGCCAGCGCCGAATTCTGCCGCCGCAAGATGGCGGATGGTGCCGCGGCCCCGCAGCACGGGGGCCAGGTGCAGGTGCAGATGGGCGGCGGGCCAGGCCCCGCGCCCGGTGACCGTCAGCGCGGCATCGGGCATGCCGCACAGCTCGCAGCCGGCGCGCCCGAGCTCGGCCTGCGGGACGGGCAGCTGTCGGCCGGCAGGTTGGGCCGGTCCTGCCGCCACGGGGTGATGGCTACGCACCCGCCGGTCAGCGGGTCGATCCGGAACTGCGGCTCGCTCATAGGGCTCACGCGCGCGCCGGCTACGCGGCCTGGCCTGTCCTGACCTCGATACTGCCCTTATACGCCACGCCCTTGACGCGCACGACAGGGGCATCAGGATCAATCCCGGCGGACAGCGTTTCGCCGGCGGCTGAGACACCAGTACCGCCGAGCTCCATCCTGACTCCTGGCGGCAGCACGATCTCGGTGCGCGACTTGTAGGAGACGGCGGCAATGGTCGTCACGGCCGAGCTGAGCTCAGCTGCCCGGAGGTCGAGCAACCCGCTGCCCTTGTAAACGACGGAGAAGAACCTCGGCGGCACCGTCCAGCGGCCGGCCCGGCTGATCGAGCTCTTCAGCGCCACGGCGAACCGGCCTGGCTTGCCACCCTGCGCAGTGGTGACTACTAGCGCCGGAGCCGCGGCCGGCAGGTCGGCGGTGAGCCCGTCAAGCTCGGCCGTCGTCCTGGCGGTTAGGGCCTGCCGGATCCGCTGGTCGAACTCGTCGTCGGTCAGGCGGTGCTCGGCGAAGGCTGCCTGGAGGCGCCTGGTCGCCGTGTCACGCTCTATGTTCGAAGCCAGGGTCGGGGCAGGAAGAAGCTGTGGCTCGCTCTTGTCGGTCGGGATCATGTTGGAACCTCCTCGATGCGATATATCTTAACCGCGGTGGAAGGCGCAAGGAAACAGTGTTCGGCAAAAATACGGCGTTCGGCGCCAGGCCCACTGGCCGGGGCGTCAGGAATTCGCAGCGTCGCGAGGAGCGGTGGCGTCGCGGGTCAGCTCGGTATACAGCGCGGCGGTCTGCGCTGCGATGCTGGCCCAGCTGAACTCGGCGGCTACGTGCTGGCGGCCAAGCTGGCCCATCGCGGCGGCCCTGGCCGGATCGCTGACCAGCGAGGAGATCGCCTCGGCAAGCAGGACGTGATCACCAGGCGGCACCAGCAGGCCGGTCTGCGCGTCCATAACGACCTCGGGGATGCCACCAACATCCGATCCGACCACGGCCGTCCCGCACGCCATCGCCTCCAGGTTGACGATTCCGAGCGGCTCGTACAGCGACGGGCACGCGAACACCGTGGCGTGGCTCAGGAGCTGGATCACCTCGGATTTGGGGAGCATCGAGTTCAGCCAGATGACGCCCGACCGGTGCGCACGCAGGTGCCCGACCAGGCCGGTGACCTCGGCGGCCAGTTCCTCGGTATCGGCCTGGCCGGCGCACAGCACAAGCTGGACGTCAGGGTCGAGCAGTTCGCCCGCGCGCAGCAGCACGGGCAGGCCCTTCTGCCTGGTCACCCGCCCGACGTAGACCACCATCGGCCGATTCGGGTCGATGCCGTACCGCTCGAGCACCTCGGTGCCGTCGTCCGGGGCGTACTCGCCGGTGTCGATGCCATTGCGGATCACGTGCACCCGGTCGGCTGGCAGCGACGGATAGGTCGCGAGCACGTCGGATCGCATTCCGCCGGACACTGCGATAATCGCCGCCGCCGACTCGACAGCCACGCGCTCGCACCACGACGAGACCGCGTACCCGCCGCCCAGCTGCTCAGACTTCCATGGCCGCAACGGCTCGAGCGAGTGCACCGTCATCACGTGCGGGATCCCGTATAGGGTGCCCGCCAGGTGCCCGGCCAGGTTCGTGTACCAGGTGTGCGAGTGCACCACATCGACCGAGGCGACCGCGGCCGCCATCGACAGGTCGGTCGAGACGATCTGCAGCGCGGCGTTGGCGTCGCCGAGGAGGTCCCACGGGCGGTGCGCGACCGCGTCTGGCCGGTCGGCCCCCTGGCAGTGCACGGCCAGGTTGACCAGGTCGTGCAGCTCCCTGGCCAGGTACTCCACGTGCACGCCGGCGCCGCCGTAGACCTCCGGCGGGTACTCCCTGGTCAGCAGTGCGACGTTGACCTTGGTGAAGGGCGTGGTCACGGGGTGACCTCCTGGCCCTTGCCGACCACCGTGATGCCGCCAGCGGAGACCACGAAGCCGCGGGCCCGGTCATGTTCCTTGTCCACTCCCACCACGGCGTGGTCGGGGACCACCACGTTCTTGTCCAGGATCGCGTTCTCGACGACGGCATGCCTGCCGATCCTGGTGTTATGCATGATGACCGATCGCTCGACCCTGGACCAGGAGTTGATCCGCACGCCTGGCGACAGGACTGAGCTTCGCACCAAGCCGCCTGAGACGACCACACCGTTGCTGACAACGCTGTTGATCGCGCGCCCGATGCGGTCGCCGGTGTCATGCACGAACTTGGCCGGCGGCTGCGACGGCACGTGGGTCAGAATCGGCCATTGGTCGTTGTACAGGTTGAAGATCGGGTGGAGGGCGCACAGGTCAAGGTGGGCGTCGAAGTACGAGTCCAGCGTCCCGACGTCGCGCCAGTAGCCGCAGTCGCGCGGCTCCGCCCCGGGTACCTCGTTGTCCATGAAGTTGTATGCCTGCGCGCAGCCCTGGTTGACCAGCATGGGCAGGATGTCGCCGCCCATGTCGTGCCTGCTGGCATCGTCGGCGGCATCCTGACGCAGAGCCTCAATGAGCACGTCGGCGGTGAACACGTAGTTGCCCATCGACGCGTACGACTTGTCGGGGTCGTCGGGCAGCCCGGGCGGATCGGCAGGCTTCTCCAGGAACGCCTCAACGGTCCGCCCGTCGCTCGCGGTCTTGATCACCCCGAAGCTCGACGCCTCCTGCCGGTCGACCGGGATGGCGGCCACCGTGACCCCTGCTCCGGCGGCCACGTGCTGGTGGACCATCTGCATCATGTCCATCCGGTACACGTGATCGGCGCCGAAGACGGCGACGATATCGGGGTTGTCGTCGTAGATCAGGTTGAGCGACTGGTAGATGGGGGTGACGTAGTTGCCGAGCAGGCTGCTCAGGCGCCAGGTGGTCGTGATATGCCGGTCCAGGCTGTGGCTCTTGTACTGGGTCAGCACGCAGATGCGCCGGCATCCCGCATTGACCAGGTTCGAGAGCGCGAAGTCGATCAGCCGGTAGAGGCCGCCGAACGGAACCGCTGGTTTTGCCCGGTCAGCCGTCAGCGGGGCCAGTCGCTTCCCGGCCCCTCCGGCGAGAACGATCGCGAGTACTTGCGGCTCGGCCATCCGGCTTCTCCTATAACGGAATCCGCACCCGGATCTTCGACTGGGGATGACCGGTCTGCTCCCAGTCATCCATGAACGTCGCGTCAAGACCGTGCCTGGCGGCGAGGTCGAGCAGTGTCTGCGTCCGGTAGTAGAAATCCTCGCGCAGCACCTGATGCTCAGGGCCCTCTGTCCGGTCGAAGGTGAAGTCGAAGAAGCCGCCGGGAGCCAAGATCCTGCCGACGTGGGCGAGGCACTCGTCGATGACCTCGACGGGGGAGTGCGAGAACACGCTGTGCGCGTGCACGAAGTCGAACGCCCGGTCAGGCAGGAAATCCAGCCGCAGGTCCTTGACCAGGGTCAGGTGCGGCAGCTTCGCGCGCAGATCGTGTGCCGCGATCGTGGCCTGCGCCGAGATCAGGATGTCCGGGGAAATGTCGATGCCGTAGTAGCAGCCGGACTCGAGATAATCGATGAATAGCCGGCCGGCCCGAAGGTTGCCGCAGCCGATCTCGAGCATCCGCATGTCTGGCTTGAGCCCGTGGCCGGTCGCGTAGTCGAACTGCAGCTGGCCTATCCGCAGCCAGTACTCGTGGCTGGGACTGCCGACTGCCCCCTCCGGATTGCGGGACGTGTCGGATCGCATCACGGCGCGGTAGTAGCTCACGTGGTCGGCGGACCGCAGCTGCAGCCACGCGTCACGGCCGCGCCGCCTGAGGTATCCGGCGATCCTGCCGGGATGGCGGAGTGCGTAGACGATCTGGAATGACAGCCTGGACCTGTCCTTGGAGTGCACGCACTCAGCGTAGAGCCTCGGGTGCGGCGGGCTGGCCCCAGCCGACAAAGCGGTAGCTGCCGCCGCGCTACTCGGCCGGCGCGCTCAAGCGCGCGCCTGACTGGCGGGTCGCGAGCCTGATCGCGAGCATTCTCGCTACCGCGACGCCGATGCCGAGCACTACCGTCCAGGCGAGGGCCTCGCCGATGGCCACGTCGGGGTCTTCGGCCTTGCCGGGCGGCTCCTTGCCGGTCGCCTTCGTCCAGGCGAAGACGATCGCCTTGCGCGCCACGAACGCGGCGGCCGCGCCCGCCAGCGTAGTGACCGCCTTGCTGCCAAAGTCACCGCCCTTATCAGGCATTGCCCGTCCCCTCCAGCGTCAGTCGCGGCACCGTCAGGCGCGCGGGCGCCCGGTGGCCGCTCGCTGCTCATGCGCGCCGCTGCCGCCGCTCTCGCCTGCAGCATCATCCCACGGCGCCTGGTGCCTGATGAGTGACCCCGCCATCCTCGGCGTGGCCGTCGGCAGCCGAGGTCCGGCGGCCCGGCCTGGCCCGCTCGATGGCGGTAGCGAGCTCGGCCGGCTTTCTGGTGGCGATCAGCCAGTACGGCGGCTCCGGCGGCGACCCTGCCACGCGCACGTATACCGCCTGCGGCAAGTAGGGCCTGACGAGCAGGTAGGCAGCAGGATCGGCGCGCGGCCCACGCAGGGCCCTGGTCTGCGCCGCGTCCATCGCGGCGACTTCGGCGATCCGCGCCAGCGGAAGCCGCCGCGAGCCGGCCGCAAGCTCGCTGCTGGTTACCGTGATTGTCGCTGCTCCCCAGCCGAGCAGGAGCACCACGCACGCGCCTTCCAGGACGGCGTAGATCACGATTGCCGTCGCGACGCTCAGCCCGGCCCACAGCGTGGTCCCGAGCAGCGCGGCGCAGGCCACCACAAGCAGCCACCACGAGGCGGGCACGCCGAGTCGTTCGGAGTACTCGCGCATTGTTCCACCGTAGTTGGTTACATGGAGGCCATGAGCGCGGACGGCGGGTCAGTGCGGGGAGCGGCGCGCGGGCTGGCATCCCGGCTGCGGGCCGCGTGGGGCTCGGCGGGCCCCGGGAGTGCTCCCGGTGCCGCCCCTGCCCGCGGCACCGCCGCTGCCCGCGGCACCGCGGATGCCCCAGGTGCCTCGCACGCGGGCAGCGGGGCGCGAGCGCGCCCGCCCCAAGGTGGCCGATGCCCTCCGCCTGGTCGTGCTCCCGCTGATCGCGGCGTTGCTCGCGTCGGCGCTGCTGCATCCGCTCACCGCGCTGCTACGGCGAGCGGGGCTGCGGCCCCTGGCCGCCACGTGGTGCACCATCCTCGCCGCGGCCATCGTGCTGGGCGGCGTGGGAACGCTGATCGCCAACCGGGTCCAGGCCGACTACCCGATGCTCGCCGCGGAAGTCAGGCGCACGGTTCGCGATGTTCAGGGCTACCTGGCCGGGCCGCCGTTCCATTTCACCGGCGCCAGGATCGGCCAGTTGACCAGGAGGCTCCTCAACTACCTGGCGCAGCACAAGTCGCTGGTTGCCGGCACAGTCGTGACCGGGGGCCGGTATTTCCTCGAGGTGCTCACCGGCCTCATCCTGACGGTCTTCATCACCTTTTTCCTGCTGAAGGACGGACGCAAGATCTGGTCCTGGCTGATCAGCGGGCTGCGCCCGCAAGCGCACAGCCGGGCGGTCCGCGCCGGTGACGCCGCGTGGCAGGCGCTGACCGGCTACATCCGCGGCACTACGATCGTCGCCGCCATCCACGCCATATTCATCGGCCTCGCGCTGTGGCTGCTCAGCGTGCCGCTGGTCGTTCCGCTCGTGCTGCTCGTGTTCATCGCCTCCTACATACCGCTGATCGGGATCCTGGTCGTCGGCGCGCTCGCGATCCTGGTCACGCTGGCAACCCAAGGCTGGCTCGCCGCCGTCATCCTGCTCGCCGTGTTTCTGGCCGAGAACCAGATCGAGAGCCATCTGCTCCAGCCCCTCGTAGTGGGCCACATCGTCCGCCTGCATCCGCTGGCCATCATCGTGGTGCTCGCCGTGGGAGGTATCGTGGCCGGCATTCCCGGAGCGATCATCGCGGTGCCGGCCGCCGCCGTGATCTCGTACGCGTGGCCCTACCTGCGCGGCGACGATGACCACGAGGCGGCCGCGCCGCGCTCCGGCGCCGGCGCCGATATGGATGCACCCTAAAGGGAGGCACACTGAGATGACGGTGCGCGCGGACCGAGTCGAGGTGCTGATCAGGCGGCTCGATCCAGGCCTGCCGCTGCCTGAGTGCGCCCATCCTGGCGACGCCGGCGTGGACCTGTACGCGGCGTCCGACGTGGACCTCGCGCCCGGGGAGCGGGCGGTCGTCCCGACCGGGATCGCGATCGCGCTGCCTGACGGCTACGCGGCGTTCGTGCATCCCAGGTCGGGGCTTGCGGCACGGCATGGCGTAACCCTCGTGAACGCGCCGGGAACGATAGATGCGGGGTACCGTGGAGAGATCGCAGTGACGATGATCAACACCGACCGGAACGCTGCCGTCAGCTTCAAGCGCGGGGACCGGATTGCCCAGCTAGTGATCCAGCGGGTAGAACGCGCAGTGTTCTGCGAGGTGCGCAGGCTGCCCGGATCGGCCAGGGGCGAAGGCGGGTTCGGGTCGACGGGAGGGCACGCCGGCGGATTGCCGGATCCGGCCTCAGCCAAGAAGTAGGGGAGCACGGACGTGTTGCGACGCCGCCGCCGCGAGAGCGGCGATCAGCCGAGCGCGTATGCGGGGAGCATGATGGCCGATCAGCTGGCAGCGCGGCCGCCGGCCGGGCCATGGGATGTAGCCGACGACTATCCGGAGGCTGAGCGGATCGATTGCGGCAGCCTGCTCATCCCCGTGCGCGAGGGTTTCGATGTGCAGATCAACGTGGCCGAGGAAGAGGGCGCGTGGGTCGCTATCGTGCACGGGGAGAGCGGCATGCAGCTGCAGGCATTCGCCGCGCCGCGCAGCGGCGGCCTCTGGGACGAGGTCAGGCACGAGATAGCCGCGAACATCGCCGAATCAGGCGGTAGCTGCCAGGAGAGCGACGGCCTGGCTGGCCATGAGCTGCGGGCAGAGGTTCCGGTCGCGGAGGTGAACGGAACGCCCGGGCAACTGCAGCCGGTCAGGTTCCTCGGCTTCGATGGGCCGCGCTGGTTCCTGCGCGGCGTGATCAGCGGCCCGGCCGCGACTGACGCCAGGGCCGGGGTCCCATTCACCGAAGTGTTCGCCGACGTGGTGGTGGTGCGCGGCGACTATCCGGCGCCGCCGCGGGAGCAACTTGAGATCCGGCTCCCCGAGGAGGCTCGGCAGGCGCTCGAGGCGCAGCTTGCGGAGGAGGGTGCCGGCTGGGATTTGCCGGATCCGTTCACCCGCGGCCCGGAAATCAGCGAGACCCGGTAGCGAGCAGCCGGCCGAGCTCGGCTTCCACGTCCTCGCTCGTCACGAACAGCAACTCGTCGCCGCTTTCGAGGGGGTCGTCGCTGTTTGGCACGATCACCCGGCCGTCGCGCAAGATGGCCACCAGAGCGGTGTCGGCCGGCCACTCGATCGCACCGATCCGCTCGCCCACCAGGGGTGCGTCATCGGGCATCGTGAGCTCGACCAGGCTGGCCGCGCTCTGGCGGAAAGTCATCAGCCTGACGAGGTCGCCAACGCTGACGGCCTCCTCCACCAGGGCCGAGAGCAGGCGCGGCGTGGAGACGGCGACGTCCACGCCCCATGACTCGTTGAACAGCCACTCGTTGTTCGGGTGATTGATCCGGGCTACTACCCGAGGCACGCCGTACTCGGTTTTGGCGAGCAGGGAGACGACGAGATTGACCTTGTCGTCACCGGTTGCGGCGATGACCACGTTGCAGCGCTCGAGCGAGGCGTCGTCCAGCGAGGAGATCTCGCAGGCATCGGCGAGCAGCCACTCCGCTCTCGGGACGCTGTAAACCTTGATCGCCTTCGGGTTCTTGTCGATCAGCAGGACTTCATGACCGTTGTCCAGCAATTCCTTGGCGATCGACCTGCCAACCGCGCCCGCGCCGGCGATGGCAACGCGCATTAGTGGCTCCCCCTGCCTGGGGCTGCCCGCTTCGCGAACACCGAGGCGATTCTCTTGAGGTCATCTTCCTTGGCCATCACATGCAGGACGTCGCCTTGCTGCAAGACGGTTCCTGGGCCTGGCAGCAGCGCCTCGCCGAGCCGGGAGATGAACGCGATCCTGGTGTCGGCCGCCGCCTCGATCGCGCTGACCTTCTCGCCGAGCCAGTCGTCGCAGCAGCTGAGCTCGGCGAGCACAAGCGAGCCTGTGGGGTCGCGCCACAACGTGGCCACGCCCTCCGGGAGCAGCCTGCGCAGCATCTGGTCGGCCGTCCACCGCACGGTCGCGACGGTGGGAATGCCGAGCCGCTGATAGACCTCGGCGCGGCGCGGGTCGTAGATCCTGGCGGCGACGCGCTGCACCCCGAACGATTCCCTGGCGACCCGCGCGGCGATGACGTTCGAGTTGTCTCCGCTACTGACGGCGGCGAAGGCATGAGCCTTCTCGATGCCGGCCTCGACCAGCACGTCGCGGTCGAACCCGATGCCCGTGATTTTGCTGCCCCGGAAGCCGGGCCGCAACTTGCGGAAGGCCTCGACGTCCTGGTCGATAACGGCCACGCTGTGTCCCTGATCCTCAAGGATGTGGGCGAGCGTCGATCCGACCCGCCCGCACCCCATGATCACGATGTGCATGATCATCCTTCCAGCAGCAACGGTGCCTGAAGAACGTTATGCCCTGTTGTCGCGCAGGGCTAGCGCCGGGGTTCGACGTGATTGTCGGGGAGCCAGTGCACGGCGGCTGGTGCGTTGCGAGGCCCGGTGCGCCGGAAGCGGCTGCGCAGGCCGCCGGGCCAGGTAACCCCGGCCAGGCGGGACGCGGCCCGGGGCTGTTTATCCGGCATACCCTGCCCGGCGAGCGGGTCAAGGCGGTCATCACGCAGACAACCGCCAAGTTCGCGCGCGCGGACGCGGTCGAGATCATCCAGGCCGCGCCGGGCAGGGTCAGAGCGCCGTGCCCCTATGCACGGCCGGGCGGCTGCGGCGGATGCGACTGGCAGCATGCCAGCCCGCCCGTGCAGCGCGAGATCAAGGCCCAGGTGATCAGCCAGCAGCTCAGGCGGATCGCCGGCCTGGAGCGAGCCGTGACCGTCGAGGCGCTGCCTGGAGATGCCGCCGGGCTTGGCTGGCGCACGAGGGTCCGGTTCGCGGTCGGCAAAGACGGCCGGGCCGGGCTATACCGTCACAGGTCACATCAGATCGTGCGGGTCAGCGACTGCCTGATCGCGCACCGGCTGGTGAC
>WNFN01244573.1_pt2 | contig 12780 bp, 10 predicted proteins | sample 5400161 | NCBI WGS metagenome assembly WNFN01 (sample SAMN13153353, study PRJNA577476) | soil metagenome | isolation source: 80 cm saprolite on Douglas fir-dominated hillslope | place: USA:California | collected 2013-09-17
GCCGGCGCGATCGAGCCTTTGACGCCTGCAACCGCGAGATTGAAATTATCGAACGTGCCGATCGATATCATGCGGGCGACGCCGCCCTTGGGCGCATCCGGATTGACGTAATCGAAGCGTTTGAAGCCGGCTGGATATTTGACGTCGCCGAACAGCGACAGCGCATGCCGCCAGGCCGGTTCGCCTGATGCTGTCTGCGCGCGGGCTGACTCAATCGCGGGAAGGCCAACTGCTATTCCCAGCGTCGGCGCGACGGCGGCAAATGCTCCACTCTGAAGAAGATGTCGTCTGGTAATTGCCAAATGCAGAATTCCTGTTGCTACGCGGTGCTATTGAGGACGCAATATAAGGCAAGGTTTCGACCGATTACGTTGCTTTTTCCTCATGATACCTGCTTGTGAACGGCGCCGGTGCGACGAAACGTCTCGATAGCACGGGCAGGATCATACCAAAACGGCCGGGCAAGGGTTCACATATGAAACCGGCCAGGCAAAGCCTGGCCGCTGCCGCTGGTGACGTGAAAGTCCATGCAGAACCTGAGGCGTTACTTCGACGCCGTGGGCAGCGGAACCGGACTATCGGCAAGCGTGCGCAAATAGGCGATCACGTCGGCGCGCTCGCTGTCCTTGGGGATGCCGGCGAAGCCCATCGCGGTGCCCGGCACAAAGCCCTTGGGATTGGCAATGAACTTGTTGAGGTCGTCATTTGGGCCGACGCGGTTGGGGCCGCCCTTTTCGAAGGTATGGCAGGCGGCGCATTTCTTCGCCGCCGCGGCGCCCTTCTCGACCGACGCGGTCTGCAACAGCTTCTCGATCGGCTCGGACGGCGCCGCCGCGGCTTCCTTGGCGTCGCCATGCGCGGCTTCTTTCACTGCGATTTCGTAACCCGGTTTTTCCGGCATCGCGGGCGAGAAAATCGCGCCTGCGGTGAAACTCGTCACCAGCAGGATCAGACAGGTGGCCAGAATGGCGCCGAGAATTTTATTGAGTTCGAAGGAGTCCATTTTCGATCAGGCTCCAGGCCGGAAGGTCGACTTAAGGCCGGCGGAACGGCCGCGGATGAGCGTCAGGAATCAGGCTTTTGCACCGCACCCTCGGCAGCGATGAGATATCGGTTTGCCCGTGCTCTGGCAACCCGTATAAATGCACGAGCTTCCGGCCAATCCCCATCATTTCCGGCTTGTTATCAACCGGGTCCCGACCTCATTCCAAGCCCCTATTCTCATGACCGATACCCGCACCCTGGTGCTGATTCCCGCCCGCATGGCCTCGACGCGCCTGCCGGACAAGCCGCTCTTGGACATCGCCGGACTGCCGATGATCGTCCACGTCCTGCGCCAGGCCGAGGCCGCGCAAATCGGCCGCGTGGCGGTCGCCACCGACGCGCCGGAGATCGCGGCCGCCGTCACCGCCCATGGCGGGGAAGCGGTGATGACGCGCGCCGATCACCCCTCCGGGTCGGACCGGATTTACGAGGCGCTTTGCAAGCTGGATCCCGGGGGCCAGATCGAGGCGGTCGTCAATGTGCAGGGCGACCTGCCGACCATTCCCGCTCATGATATCCGCGCCGCGCTCATGCTGCTTGAGGATTCAAGAGTAGACATCGGAACGCTGGTCGCGGAGATCCGAAAGGAAGAGGAACACACGACCCCAAGCGTCGTGAAGCTCGTGGGCTCCCCGATGGGCGACCAAAGGCTCCGGGCCCTGTATTTCACCCGTGCCACCGCGCCTTACGGCGACGGCCCGCGCTACCATCACATCGGGCTCTACGCCTATCGGCGGGAGGCGTTGGAGCGCTTCGTCAAGCTGCCGCCGTCCGTTCTGGAACAGCGCGAGAAGCTCGAACAACTCAGGGCGCTGGAAGCCGGAATGAGGATCGACGCCGCCATCGTGGATTCGGTGCCGCTCGGCGTCGATACGCCGGCCGACCTCGAAACCGCCCGGCGCATACTGGCAAAAGCCTGAGCGGCTGCTACAAGGCGCGCCATGATCAAAACAACGGCCAAAACCATGAAAATCGCGTTCCAGGGCGAGCCGGGCGCGAATTCCCATATCGCCATCGTCGAAGCCTATCCCGATGCCGAGCCGTTGCCGTGCCCGACATTCGAAGACGCATTGGCCGCGATCACCTCGGGCGAGGCCGACCTCGGCATGATCCCGATCGAGAACTCGGTCGCCGGCCGCGTCGCCGACATCCATCACCTGCTGCCGCAATCCGGCCTGTTCATCGTCGGCGAATGGTTCCAGCCGATCCATCATCAATTGATGGCGCCGCGCGGCGCGAAGCTTGCCGATATCAAGACGGTGGAGAGCCACGTCCATGCGCTCGGGCAATGCCGCCGCATCATCCGCAAGCTCGGCATCAAGCCGATCGTCTCGGGCGATACCGCAGGAAGCGCGCGCATCGTCGCCGAACGCGGCGACAAATCGTGTGCAGCGATCGCCTCTAAGCTCGCCGCGGAAATCTATGGTCTCGATGTTCTGGCCGAGGATGTCGAGGACGAGACCCACAACACCACGCGCTTTGTGGTGCTGGCGCGCGAAGCGAACTGGGCCAAGCCAGAGTCGGGACCGCTGGTCACCACTTTTGTCTTCCGGGTGCGCAACCTTCCTGCCGCGCTCTACAAGGCGATGGGCGGCTTTGCCACCAACGGCGTCAACATGACCAAGCTGGAAAGCTACATGATCGACGGCAATTTCTTCGCCACGCAATTCTACGCCGACGTCGATGGCCATCCCGAGGACAAGAACCTGGCGTTTGCGCTGGAGGAACTAAAATTCTTCTCGCGCGAATTCCGCATTGTCGGGGTCTACCCCGGCCATCCGTTCCGCGCGACGTTCAGCGAGACGCTGGATTAGCGCCAACTGATGTGCACCGTGCGCCCACATCGTCATGGCCGGGCTCGTCCCGGCCATCCACGTCCTCGTTCCTCATCAGCGCTGCAAAGACGTGGATGCCCGGCATCGCAGACAAGTTTACGCCGTCTGCGCAAAGCAGACTGCTATGGCCGGGCATGACGTGGAGAGGGTTGCACCCTACGCTGCTGCCTTCTTCCCCAACCCGAACGCATCCGCCAGCAAACTATAAGACTTCTTGCGCGCATCGTGATCGTACACCGCGGTGATGATCATCAGTTCGTCGGCCTGGCTTGCCGTGATCATAGGCTGCAGTTTTGTCATAACCGTCGCGGGGCTACCGACGAACAGCCGTGAACGATTGCGCGCGATCGAGGCGCGCTCACTGTCGGTATAGGGATAGGCCAGCGCCTCCTCGACGCTGGGCAGCGGCGAGTATTGCCCGCGGTCGCGGCGCAGTCGATTGAGATCCATCGACGACGCCAGCCGCTCAGCCTCCGCGTCGGTCTCGGCGGCAACGATCGCCACCGCAAGAATGCCGTGCGGCGTTGAGCGCCAGCCTGACGGCTTGAAGCGGGTGCGATAGTTGGTCAGCGCATCGACGGCGTCATAGGACGCAAAGTGATGCGCGAACGCGAAACCCATGCCGACCTGCGCTGCAAGCTCTGAACTGTAGTCGCTGGAGCCAAGCAGCCAGATCGGCGGCAACGGGGAATCGTCGGGCATCGCCACCACATTGTTGTAGGGATGGCCGGGCGGAAAATCGCGGGTCTCCCACAACGTCAGTTCATGCAGCCGCTCGAGAAAGTCGTCGCCCTCGCGGCGGTCGAGCCGGCTGCGCAGCGCGTGCGCGGTGGCCCCATCGGTGCCCGGCGCGCGGCCGAGCCCGAGATCGATCCGGCCGGGAAACAGCGCCTCCAGCATCTTGAAGCGCTCGGCCACGACCAGCGGCGCATGGTTCGGCAGCATCACGCCGCCGGAGCCGACCCGGATACGGCTGGTCACCGCGGCGATCTGCCCAATCATGAGATCGGGCGCCGGGCTCGCCACCGAGGCGAGATTATGATGCTCGGCCAGCCAGTAGCGGACATAACCCAGCGCGTCGGCGTGGCGCGCCAGATCGATGCTGTTGCGCAGCGCCGCGGCGGGTTTTGTACCGGTGGTGACGACCGAGAGGTCGAGGATCGAGAGAGGAATCATGGCGCTAACCTAGTGCGCCGTCGCAGGCCGACAAAGGCCCCCGGCACGCAGATCAGGCGCGCGTCGGTGCGCGGGATGATAATTTCCTCGAAAGGATTGATGGGACGGATACATATGCCAAGCAACATACTTTAATCTGCCCACTAAGAAGGAGAACGACTTATGGAGCGCTTAGCCACGAAAATGAACAAAATTGGCCATATCACAGTAAGACTTACCTCAATAACCTAAATCTGATCCTGCCCATCTGGTGCGGAAATATGTCGATTATTACGTGACTTGTAGCCATATTGGGCAACTTCCCATGGAAGATGGGCTATTTGGCCGGTCTCGTTCGGCCTATTTTAGCACCCTGCAGCTAAGCCTGACGCCCCTACAGAGTGAGTGGAGCTCGTGGTGCCATGCCCGAGGTTACGCCGCCCGCGCCCGAAGCGCACCGCGCGCCAAAGTCGCCTGCCATCTCGTTCGAATTCTTCCCGCCGAAGACCGAGGAGATGGAGCGCAATCTTTGGGAGACCATCAAGCGTCTCGCACCGCTCACGCCCAGCTTCGTCTCCGTTACCTATGGCGCGGGAGGGTCGACCGGCCGCGCATCTGACCTGCGTTGGCGCGGCGCGCGGCGAGATCGACGATATCGTCGGCCGCTATCATGACATCGGCGTCCGCCATATCGTGGCGCTGCGCGGCGATCCGCCTGATGGCATCGGCACCGCCTACACCACCCACCCCGATGGCTATCGCAGTTCGACGGATCTCGTGGCCGGCATCAAGCGGCAGCATGCAGATATCGAGGTCTCAGTCTCGGCCTACCCCGAGAAGCATCCGGAAAGCCGCGACTTCGATGCCGACATCGATTTCCTGAAGGCCAAGGTCGATGCCGGCGCAACCCGCGCCATCACCCAGGTGTTCTTCGACAACGATCTCTATTTTCGTTACCTCGACCGGGTGCGCGCCCGCGGCATCGCCATTCCCATCGTGCCCGGCATCATGCCGATGCACAACTTCAAGCAGGCCCGCAACTTTGTCACCCGGGCAGGCACCACCGTGCCGTCGTGGCTTGCTGAAAAATTCGAAGGGCTCGACGACGATCCCGACACCCGCAAACTGGTGGCGGCGACGGTCGCGGCCGGCCAGGTGCAGAAACTCGCCAAGCACGGCGTCGATACCTTTCACTTCTACACCATGAACCGCGCGGACCTCGTGTTCGCCATCAGCCATTTGCTGGGCATTCGCCCCAGTGGCGCACAGAAAGCCGCTTGATCCGCGCATCCTGGTGCTCGACGGCGCCATGGGCACCATGATTCAGGGCCTCGAATACGACGAAACGGCGTTTCGCGGCGAACGTTTCAAGGATTTCCATCGTGACCTCAGGGGCAACAACGACCTGTTGATCCTGACGCAGCCGAAGGCGATCGAGGACATCCACGCCGATTACTTGCGCGCCGGCGCCGACATCGTCGCCACCAACACGTTTTCCTCGACCTCGATCGCGCAAGCCGATTACGACCTCTCCGGCATTGCCTATGAGATGAATCGCGAAGGCGCCAAACTGGCGCGCGCTGCCGCCGAGCGGGTCACGGCCGAGGACGGCCGACCGCGCTTTGTCGCCGGCGCGATCGGCCCGACCAACCGCACCGCATCGATCTCGCCTGATGTGTCGAGCCCCGGTTACCGCGCCGTCACCTTCGACGATCTGCGCACGGCTTATGGCGAGCAGATCAATGGCCTTTTGGACGGCGGCGCCGACCTGCTGCTGGTGGAAACCATCTTCGACACCCTCAACGCCAAGGCGGCGCTGTATGCGATCGCCGAAATCGCGGAAGCGCGTGGGCTCGACGTGCCCGTGATGATATCAGGCACCATCACCGACAAATCCGGCCGCCTGCTGTCGGGGCAATTGCCGGAGGCGTTCTGGAATTCGGTGCGCCACGCCAGGCCGATCACGGTCGGCTTCAACTGCGCGCTCGGCGCCGAGGATTTGCGCGCGCATATCGCCGACATCGGCCGCGTCGCCGATACGCTGGTCTGCGCCTATCCGAACGCCGGTCTGCCCAACGAATTCGGCCAGTACGACGAAACCCCGGAATATATGGCGCGCCTGATCGGCGAATTCGCAAGCGCCGGCCTCGTCAATATCGTCGGCGGCTGCTGCGGCACCACGCCCGATCATATCGCGGCGATTGCGGCGGCGGTCGCGCCGCACCGGCCGCGCGCGATTCCCGACATCGAACCGCGCTTGAGGCTCTCCGGCCTCGAGCCGTTCGAGCTGACGCCTGCGATCCCCTTCGTCAACGTCGGCGAGCGCACCAACGTCACAGGCTCCGCCAAATTCCGCAAGCTGGTGACCGCAGGCGATTACACCGCCGCCTTGCAGGTGGCGCGCGACCAGGTCGAGAACGGCGCCCAGATCATCGACGTCAACATGGACGAAGGGCTGCTGGATTCCGAAGCCGCGATGGTGACGTTCCTCAACCTTGTCGCCGCCGAGCCGGATATCGCCCGCGTGCCCGTCATGGTCGACTCCTCGAAATTCACCGTGATCGAAGCCGGCCTGAAATGCGTTCAGGGCAAGCCGGTGGTGAATTCGATCTCGATGAAGGAAGGCGAGGCGAAGTTCATTCACGAGGCGACGATTGCGCGGCGCCATGGTGCCGCCGTGGTGGTGATGGCGTTCGACGAAGTCGGCCAGGCCGATACGTTCGCGCGCAAGACCGAAATCTGCAAGCGCGCCTATGACATTCTGGTCGGGCAACTGAACTTTCCGCCCGAGGATATCATCTTCGACCCCAACATTTTCGCGATCGCCACCGGGCTCGAGGAGCACAACAACTACGGCGTCGATTTCATTGAAGCGACGCGCTGGATCCGCCAGAACCTGCCGCACGCGCATATTTCCGGCGGCGTCTCCAACCTGTCGTTCTCGTTCCGCGGCAACGAGCCGGTGCGCGAAGCCATTCGATCCCGAACTGCGGCAGGTGTGCGAAGACGTCATTCTCAACCGCGACGCGAGCGCCTCCGAGCGCTTGCTGGCGTTGGCCGAAAAATTCCGCGGCAAGGAGAAGCAGACCCGGGAACAGGATCTCGCCTGGCGCGAATGGCCGGTCGACAAGCGGCTGAGCCACGCGCTGGTGCACGGCATCACCGAATATATCGAGGCCGACACCGAGGACGCCCGCAAGCTTGTCGAGCGCCCGCTCAACGTCATCGAAGGCCCGCTGATGGCCGGCATGAATATCGTCGGCGACCTCTTCGGCGACGGCAAGATGTTTCTGCCGCAGGTGGTGAAATCCGCCCGCGTCATGAAGCAAGCGGTGGCCTATCTGATGCCGTTCATGGAAGAGGAGAAGGCGCGCAACCTTGCCAACGGCATCGTGGGCGACGGCCGCAGCTCCGCCGGCAAGATCGTGCTCGCCACCGTCAAGGGCGACGTCCACGACATCGGCAAGAACATCGTCGGCATCGTGCTGCAATGTAACAATTTCGAGGTGATCGATCTCGGCGTGATGGTGCCGGCCTCAAAGATCATCGAGACCGCCAAGGCCGAGAATGCTGACATCATCGGCCTCTCCGGCCTGATCACGCCCTCGCTCGATGAAATGAGTTTTCTCGCCGGTGAGCTGGAGCGCCAGGGCATGAGCGTGCCGCTGCTGATCGGCGGCGCCACCACCAGCCGGGTTCATACCGCCGTGAAGATCGACCCGAATTATCGCCGCGGGCCGGTGGTGCATGTCAACGACGCCAGCCGCGCGGTCGGCGTCGCCTCATCGCTGCTGTCGCCGGAGCGGCGCGAGGCCTATGCCGCCGAAGTGCGCGCCGATTATGCCAAAATTTCCGCGGCGCATTTCCGAGCGCAGGCCGACAAGAGGCGGCTGAAGCTCGCGGACGCCCGCGCCAACGCCGGCGTCATCGACTTTGCCAAGACGCCGCCGAAGAAGCCGGCGTTTCTGGGCGTCAAGAGTTTTGGCGATTACAATCTTGCCGAGCTTGCGGTGGGCGAAGTCGCGCGCTCGCTGTATGACGACGCCCGCAAGATGCTTGATCTCATCATCAAGGAGAACTGGTTCAAGGCGCAGGCCACCATCGGCTTCTGGCCGGCCAATGCTAGAGGCGACGATATCGTGGTCTATGCCGACGATACCCGTGAAACGAAGATCGCGATCTTCCACACGCTGCGCCAGCAGCTGGAGAAGCGCGAGGGCCGCTTCAATTCCGCGCTGTCGGATTTCATCGCGCCGGTTTCAAGCGGCGTGCCGGACTATATCGGCGCGTTCGTGGTCACCGCCGGGATCGGCGAGGACGTGGTCGCCGACCGTTTTAAAAATGCCAATGACGATTACTCGTCGATCCTTTGCAAAGCCTTGGCGGATCGCCTGGCGGAAGCGTTTGCCGAACGGATGCATGCGCGCGTGCGCCGCGAATTCTGGGGCTATGCGCCGGACGAGACGCTGGCGCCCGATCAACTCATCCTCGAACAATACGCCGGGATTCGTCCCGCGCCCGGCTATCCCGCGCAGCCCGATCACACCGAGAAGGCCACGCTGTTCACGTTGCTGGATGCCGAAAACACCGCCGGCGTGAAGCTGACCGAAAGTTACGCGATGTGGCCGGGCTCGTCGGTATCGGGGCTTTATTTCAGCCACCCCGAAAGCTTCTATTTCGGCGTCGGCAAGATCGAGCGCGACCAAGTGGAAGATTACGCCGCGCGAAAGGACTGGAGCGTGGCCGAGGCCGAGCGCTGGCTGGCGCCGGTGCTGAACTACATTCCGGCGCAGGACCAATCGGCGCAGGATCGCCGCGTCAAAGAGGCGATGCCGAAACTGGCGCCGTCATCGGCTGTGCCCGCCAACGATGTCGCGCCAGAGGAAATCGCGTCGCATCCGCCCGGCTGCAACTGCGCGGTGCATCTGGCCTACCGCAAGAAGGCCGCGCGGGCGGGGTAATAGCGCGCGCTGCGCTGCTCCGAAGTCCGCCGTCGTACCCCGCGAAAGCGGGGTATCCAGTACGCCGCAGCATTGCGATTTATTCACTGGCGCTCTGGAATACTGGATCATCCGCCGGAGCCTGTCATCGGGCGGCCATTCGGCCGACCCGGTGGCGGATGATGACAGCGGCATTGTTAGTCGCGCGAATAAATCACCCGCTCGGCGGGCTCAGCGGCTGCACGATCTCTTGAAACGGCGGCAGCGCTTCGCAGCGCGCGCCGTGCGCGATAAGCGCCGGATAGCGCGCGGCGGCGAGCAGGTGGGGATGAGCTTCGGCGGTGAAGCGCAGCACGCAGGCGACCGCGATGTCGGCATGTCCGATGCGGGTCCCGAACCAGTATGGCGAGGGAATCGCGGCGCGCTCGGACTCCAGCACATCGAGCACGCCGCCGATCTGGGCCTCGCAACGCTCGACCCAGAGTTTCAGCTCATCCTTGCGCAGCACGCGCTCGTAGATCAGGCTGACCGCCTTGTCGCCGAGCCCGGTTGCCAGCGCGCAGATTTTCAAGGCATGGCGGCGCTCCGGCCCGTTCTCCGCGATCATTGCCTTCGACGGCCCGACCACTTCATCGAGATAATCCAGGATCGCGCTGCTTTCGATCAGGACTTCGCCGTCTTCGAACACCAGCGTCGGCACCCGCCGCAGCGGATTGAACGGCGCGATCTTGTCGGCGTCGCCAAAGGTCGACCACGGCCGGTGCTCGAAGGCGAGGCCGTAAAGCTTGAGCGCAATCGCCACCCGCCGGGTGAACGGGGAATCATACTGGCCGATCAGGATCATGGTGTGCGAGGTCCCTTGATAGGTTGGACGGATATGATCTCCGCTTGCCGGAGATCTGGCAGGAGCAAACCAAAACCCTGCCGTCATTCCGGGGCACGAACAAGGCGAACCTGGAACGTTCTCTGCGGCGCCAACACCACGGCGGTGAATTTTGAGGGTTAGAGGTCGTAAACATCATCGATCGTCATACCCGCCAACCGGTCCGGCCTTTGGCCGGCCGGATGACAGGCTCCAGCGGGTATCCAGTACGCCGCGGCTTCTCGGCTCCGTCACAAGCGCTCTGGAATACTGGATCATCCACGTTCGCGGATGATGACGGCTGCAAACGTGGCAGCCCATCGCACTCACTCAATGATCGGAACATGTCTCGCAGCACTACGCATGACTACCGGGAAATACTACCCCTCCCCCTCATCGCTCGCGAGCAATCCCTTCACCGCGCGCGCCCATCCGGCCAATTTGCGTTCGCGCGTGGCCTGGCTCATCGCGGGCTTGAAGCGATGTTCGAGGCGCCAGTTGTCGGCGAATTTGGCGGGCTCGGGATAGACGCCGGCGGCGAGGCCCGCGAGATAGGCGGCGCCGAGGGCGGTGGTTTCCTGGATCATCGGGCGATCGACCGGCGCGTCCAAAAGGTCAGCGAGGCGCTGCATGGTCCAGTCCGACGCGGTCATGCCGCCATCGACGCGCAGCACTGTCTTGGCGGCCTTGGCGTCGGGCCAGTCGGCGCGCATCGCGGCCCACAAGTCAAAGGTCTGGTAGCAGACGCTCTCCAGCGCGGCGTGCGCGAGTTCGGCGGGCCCGGTGTTGCGGGTCAGTCCGAACAGCGCGCCGCGCACGCGCGGATTCCAGTATGGCGCCCCTAAGCCGACGAAGGCCGGCACCAGATAAACGCTCTGCATGGAGTCGGACTTGTCGGCGAGCGGGCCGGTCTCGCTGGCGTGCTTGATGATGCCAAGCCCGTCGCGCAGCCACTGCACCGCCGAGCCCGCGACGAAGATCGAGCCTTCCAGCGCGTAGGTCCGCTGCCCCTTCAGCTGATAGGCGATCGTGGTGAGCAGCTTGTTCTTCGAGGCAACCGGCGTGGTGCCGGTGTTGAGCAGGGCAAAACAGCCGGTGCCGTAGGTCGACTTGATCATGCCCGGCGAAAAACAGGCTTGGCCGATGGTGGCGGCCTGCTGGTCGCCGGCGATGCCCGCGATCGCGATGCTGCCGCCGAACAATTCGGGTACGCTGTCGCCGAAATTGGCGGAGGAATCCTTCACCTCCGGGAGCATCGAGCGCGGCACCCGCAGGATTTTCAAGAGATCATCGTCCCATTGCCCGCTGTGGATGTTGAACAGCAGCGTGCGCGAGGCGTTGGTGGCGTCGGTCGCATGCACCTTGCCACCGGTGAGCCGCCACAGCAGATAGCAATCGACGGTGCCGAACATCAGCTCGCCGCGGTCAGCGCGCTCGCGCGCGCCGGGAACCTGGTCGAGAATCCAGGCCACTTTGGTGCCGGAAAAATAGGGATCGATGATCAGGCCGGTTTTAGCCGAGATCGCGGGCTCGTGGCCTTCGGCTTTCAGTCTGGCGCAGATATCGGCGGTGCGGCGGTCCTGCCAGACAATGGCGCGATGCACCGCCTGGCCGGTGGCGCGGTCCCATACCACGGTGGTTTCGCGCTGGTTGGTGATCCCGATGGCGGCGATGTCCTTCGGCCCGACGCCGGCTTTCTTCAGCGCCGCGCGGCAGGTGGCGACGGTCGAAGTCCAGATGTCCTCCGGCTCATGCTCGACCCAGCCCGACGCCGGAAAATGCTGCGGGAATTCCTGCTGCGCTGTGGCGGCGATGGAGATGTATTGCGAAGTATCCTGGCGAAACACGATGGCGCGCGAGGACGTGGTGCCCTGATCGATGGCCAGCACATAGGACATGATGGTTTCCTTGGCGTTGCTTCCCGGGTTGTTTGTTGGGTGGTGTTGGGCCAAGGCAAGCGGATTGGGGCGCGAAGGTCAATATGAGGGACGGCTCCACACGAGGAGCGCTCCCTCTCCCGCTTGCGGGGGAGGGCTGGGGTGGGGGCAGGTCACGGATGACGCCTCGCGCAAGCAAGTGACCGCACGAGGCATAACGAACATCAGAGCGTGCTGCGTTCCCCCACCCGCCTTCGCTTCGCTCAGGCACCCTCCCCCGCAAGCGGGAGAGGGAAGAGATCACGCCGACGCCGTGGTGACCCCGCCGTCGACCACGATGGTCTGGCCGGTCATGAAGCTCGAGGCGTCGGAGCCGAGATAGGCCACGGCGCCGGCGATCTCGTCGGGCTCGCCGATCCGTCGCAGCGGCGTGGTGGCGCAGCGGCGCTTCAGGCGTTCCTCGTCTTCCCACAACGCTTTCGCAAAATCGGTCTTGACGAGGCCGGGTGCGACGCAATTGACGCGCACGCCCTTCGGGCCCCACTCGCCGGCGAGGCTGCGGCATAATGCAAAATCCGCCGCCTTGGAAATTCCGTAGGCGCCGACCACCGTGGAGCCGCGCAAGCCGCCGATCGAGGAGATGATCACCACCGAACCGTTGCCGCGCTCCGCCATCTGCGGGATCGCCAGCGCGCACAGCCAGATGTTGCTCTTGATGTTGGAGTTCATGATCTTGTCGAAGGCTTCGTCCGTGATGTCGAGCAGCGGGCCGTAATACGGATTAACCGCCGCGTTGCAGACCAGGATGTCGATCTTGCCGTAGTGTTTGACGGTGCCCGCGACCAGCGCCTCGACTTCCTCGCGGCGCGAGATGTTGCAGGCGATGACGTGGGCATCGCCGCCCGCCTTGTTGATGCCGTCGGCAACCTCCTTGCAGGCGTCGGCCTTGCGGCTGGAGATCACCACCTTGGCGCCAAGCCTGGCCAGCAGTTCGGCCGAGGAACGGCCGATGCCGCGGCTCGAACCGGTGATGACGGCGACCTTGCCGGTGAGATCGAACGGGGTGT
>WNFN01020274.1_pt1 | contig 12775 bp, 15 predicted proteins | sample 5400161 | NCBI WGS metagenome assembly WNFN01 (sample SAMN13153353, study PRJNA577476) | soil metagenome | isolation source: 80 cm saprolite on Douglas fir-dominated hillslope | place: USA:California | collected 2013-09-17
CTCCGGCAGGCCAATTCCGCTGTCGCAGCGCGCAACGCTGCAATGGGCTACGCGCTCGCCGGGCGGTCCGATCAAGCGCAGAAGGCCATAGCGCGCTTGCGCCAAATCGATCCGACGCTACAGGTTTCCTATATTAGGCGATTGCGTTTCGCCGGCCGGAGGACATCGCGAGGTGCGAAGAGGCCCTCCGAAAAGCCGGGCTACCTAAGCAGCTGAGTGCACCGGCTTTGAGTTATCGATAACAGCCTGCGCGCCGCGACCCTCACTATGCTTCTTTCGCGTCATACAAGACGGCGGGAGTTCATCGCGCTCGTCGGCGCAGCGGTGCCCCGTTTTGTGAAGCCCCAAAATTCGGCGGCACGCGGCGCCGCGTGCTTCAGACCGGATGCTGATCGGATTGACCGCCTGCCATCTCTCCCCGGTCGCGGCCGGGCTTGTCCCGGCCATCTCGATTGCCGTTGCTCCCAGCCTTGAGATTCGTCGTAGCCGGGTCAAGCCCGGTCGACGACGCGGGACGAGTGATTCCAGCGACGGAAGTCGGCGTTAAGGGCGACGAGCCGGTCGCTGATCACCGCTTCGGCTAGCAAAAGTCCGACATCTTGGTCCAGGAACTTGTGGGTGATCGACATGGCCTACCGCCGGCTTTTCGGCGGCAGGAGCTCCACATGTTGCTAGGAACAAGTGGATTGTCGTTGGATTTACTGCTGATTATTCACGGCATGACCTGCCTGCCCCGGCAGATCGTGGAATTGTTTGAGGGCCGCCCACGGCTGCCCTGAGCCCCGCAGTGAGCGCGTTCAGTAGCGTTGCCGTCTGCATTGTCTTCGTTTGTAGGAGCAACGGAAGCTGTGACGGAAAGACTTCGGAAACCAAGCGGATGGCGATCAGCATTTCCCTCGATGCCTCTCTGAGAAGTTCGCGATCGCTCAAGCCGTCTATTTCCCTACCGTCCTCATCGCTAAGGACTTTTAACGCATGATCTGCGTGCTCTGTCAGATGTTGATACCTCTCAAGGCCATCCCTCGCCGCCTTGAACGCTGCAACAATGGCGTTCATCAGCGTTGCCGTTTCCGTTGTCTTTCCTTGTACGAGCGACGGAAGCTGTGGGGGCAACACCTGGCAAACCAAACTAATGGCGATCAACGTATCCCGAGACGCGTTCCTGAGAAGCTCGCGATCGCTCAAGCCTTCTAGTTCTTGTTGCCTACCGTCCTCATCGCTAAGGACTTTTAAGCCCGCCACGGGATCGCCGGTGAGCACGCCGGCAGCCATGTCCAATGCCTGCCTTGCCGCCTCGAGTGGATGCAGGCTATTGGCAACCGGCCGCCAATCCTGTGCACGCCAGCGAGCGATAGTCGAGTGATGTACACGCCGACCCGATAGGGTCAATGCCTTGGCAACGCGCCTCGCACTCGGATTAGGGATGCTGACCCAGACGCGTTTTGCCTCCTCCGGTGTGACTGGCTTGAGTAAGCTCATAGTCGGTCTCCGACTAACCGCCGATCGTCAGCCACTCTGTAGTGCACCAACCGCCTTCCGGCCCGCAGCCGTGATCATCATGTAGCTGACTCCAATCGTTCTGGCCGCGGCTTTTACAGTCACGCGACACCGCTTAGCGAGCTTCCCACGCACAAGACCGATGAGCATCTGTAGTTTGAATCCATGGCCGAGTACGAGCGCTTCCTCGGTGGCACCACGCGGATTGCCGGCTAGCAATTCGAGCGCCCGGCGCTCCTCTTCCATCAGAAGTCGTTTATCGGCCACTCGCGGCCGGCCACGTTGCGTCCGATCACTTCCACGTCTTGGGTCAGTCTTAACGCCCGACACCGAGGGGTTGAGAGCGGCAGCATTGTCGTTGGAAACCCCTCCAGACATTGCACCTGATGGCATTTTCATACGTCGGGGTGACCTGAGATGAGGCACCAGGCGGTCCCCGCCGAAATGCTCACAGAACGCCTCTGCATCCGCCGATTTAGCGAAGCAGAACACCACGAAGTCAAGCTCGTCCCGCCGCATCGAGAAAGTGCGGGGCGCCACCGAGAAGGCCCCGGCGATGCCGCGCATGACGTCGTAGTTTCTGTGGCCTTGCACTTTATCCGCAGCGATGGCGACATGGTAGAATTGGGAGAGTTTGCCTTTGCAAGTCACAGTAGGCTCCTCTCCCTTCATAGCAGGGCGCGAGATCCCAGTATGCGGCGCCGGGCATTCTACTCCCAGCGCGGGCCGCGCCGAAATGGCTTTTGGCTGGCGGCCCCCCATCACGAACAAAGCGATTCCCAATGACCGACATCCTTGAAGATTTGAAAAGCTGGCTCGCGCAATTGGTTGCCGTTGCCCCCACCGAAAAGGCGAATTGCCCCAGATAGAAATTGACCTTCTTAAAGGGCTATTAAGCAAATCGTGTGCCTATGCGGCACCCGACGCGAAGATGACGGCCCGACCTCTGGAAGGGCATCCGAGGGAGGCCGGGCCGGCGCATGGCCGGGCAAACCAGGCAGCCGCGCGCACTCAATTACCTGCAAGAAATGGGCCGCACCCGTCGGGCTCTCGGGGCCAGGCCGCGCGGGGCTCGTCAGCCAAGTAGCCCCACGCAAGAATCCGCCGCCGGCCGCAGCAGCAGCGCGTTCCGGCAGCGCGGTCAACCTTCAAGCGCTAGCCGGCCGGCTGCAGTGATCGAGATGCGGACGACCTCGACCGTCTTGTCACCAGCCTTCACTGGCTCGCCTATTATTGCGATGGCGAGCCCTTCGTGGTCGAGACCAGCAAGCATCTTGGTCTCGAATCCATGGGCAATCACGAGCCGATCTCCTGTGGCACCGTGCGGGTCACCGGCGAGCAGTTCTAGCGATCGGCGCTGTTCTCGCGTCAGGCGAGGTTTTGGCGTCACTAGGTTTCCCTCCCCCAGTGAGCCTATTGAGGGAAATATTGCGAGGAGATGGACGGCAGATTACCGAACACTCGAAGGCGTATATCTCTTGCAATTAACTGCAGCATCTAAAATAATTTGCGGCAACAACAATTCTTGGCGGCGTGCGTCCTTGAAACAACTTCGCGCAACTGAAGCAAGCCCAGTCGACAACCAGGGCAGCAGCTCATGAGGCTCCAACACCCGGCAGGTGCTCGCCCGGCCGATGCCGAGCGCATCGGCGACGGCTGTGGCGCCTTACAACTTTGTAAGATGCGGAAAATCTCCACACCATTACAGTCCTCAGGCCGGGGTGTTTGCCGAAAGGCGAAAAAGAGGCCCTCCCGAGATGAAAGCGTCAATCACGTTCACTGCTATTGGGGCAATTATCCTGACTGGAGCTATTACCGCGCAAGCCCAGTCTGTCACAGTGGAAGTTCGATCCATCACGGAGACAGAGGGGCTTCCCCGTCTTCCAAGTTTCTTTAAGAATTGTGAGGAACCGCTGCCACGGTACTCTGTAAGGCCTCCAGGAATACTGTGGTTCGGCTCGATCGCGACAATTGAAGAGGAACGAACTGCGGGGCATCCAGCCAAGCACCGAAAGCAAAGTTGCCATCCAATCATCCCAATCAGGGTCGGGTAGGCACGCAGATCAGACGTTATACCGACAGCAACAGTTCGAGATAGCACTCACCCCCTCCAGAAGTCCTTGAACCGGTTCGGCGCCAGCGCCGTGTACACCGCCGTGCTCGTGATCGATCGGTGCCCGGGCCACCCCTGAATCGCCCGGGTGGCGTGCCCCCTGTTGGCCAGCGCGTAGCCGCAGGCGTGGCGGAGCATGTGCGGGTGCGCTTTCAGCTCTAGGCCGAGACCACGACGGGCCGTCCGCTCGATCATTCTGGCGAAGCCAGCGGTCGTGAATGGCGTGCCGCGCTCGCTGACGAAGACAAAAGGCGACGGCACGCTCTCGCGCTGCAGCCGGCGCAACGCCCGCAGCTCATCGCCTTGCAATGGATGCGTGCTGGGGGTCCCATTCTTCACCCGCCGCCGTTCACAGGAGCGCAGTGCTCGTTCGGGAACGGCGTCCATCCGCCTCGTGGAACGTTCACAACGCGACCCGTGCGCACTTCGACTTCAGTACGCGGCTCCTGAAGTGAGTGGGCCCGACCGTCGGCCCGGAGCCCGCTAGCCGCCCTCGTCCGCGTCGCTCGTTCAGTTTGCTCACGCTGTTAGAGGGAAAGCCCGGCCGATTCTTGCCGCAATTGCACGACGATAACTGTTCGTAAATCACCCAAAGAACGAACAGTCGGCAACCAAGCAATTCAACGTGAGCCAAAAGTTCGCGGCGGCGTGAGAAGTCGCTCAGCTGGCGCAAATCGAATATACTTCCGCTGTCGGAGGCAGACCGCCCTTTTCGGCTGCGATTCGCGACGGGCGAATCCGACCCCAAGCCGACCTCGCGGGCACGTGCCCTGCAATTGTTCGTCGGGTTGAAGTTGGTTCGGCCACACGCTTCCGCCAGACACCGAATGGGCCAGGACCAAAAAGGAATAACCCGAAGTAGCGCGAAGCATCAGGAGCGCAGTGCTCGTTCGGGCACGGCGCCTATCCGCCTCGTGGAACGTTCACAACGCGACCCGCGCGCACCTCGACTTCAGTACGCGGCTCCTGAAGTGAGTGGGCCCGACCGTCGGCTCGGAGCCTGCTAGCCGCCCTCGTCGGCGTCGCTCGTTCAGTTTGCCCACGCTGTTAGAGGGAAAGCCCGGCCGATTCTTGCCGCAATTGCTCTGTTTTGTGCCGCCTTCACATGGGAGAGACTGAGTGCCGGATGCGTGCTTACAGAAAAATAACATCCGTAGATCGTGGCGTGAAACGCTTGATTCGAGTCGATATCGGTTTGATTGCCGCAAGCATTGCAGTGCTGGCTGTCGGATTTGCCCTCACCTACGCGATTGGGTTGGCTACCACCGGACCGCAGGCCAAGCCTACAGGAATAGGAGCACTCCATCCGAAAAGTTTCAATCTCGCGGTGTCCGCCGGGTCGCAAATCCCAGGTGGCTCAGGCGTGCGAATTGCGCATTTCGAAACCGAGTCCGCCTCCGAGTCCGCTGTTGCGCCGACAGAAAGGGCGCCCGAACCGTTCGCCCCTAGCGCGCCCTGCGCTGTTTTCAACGAGCGCTTTTACTTCGATCGGCAACTAGCTTCTTTCGACGAACGCTTTGCGAGCGCTTTCGGCTCGCCTGGAAATGCCGCAGGAAAAGCTGCGGAGACAGTGGAGCCTGCTAACGACATGCTCTTGCAGCAACGGGATTTTGGGGAGCATGCAAAGCCAAATCCTCCAGCACCACGGTCAGCGTCGGAACTGGCCCCGGTGACTACATCGAGGCTCGCCAGCGTGCGCGAGGAACGGCTTAATACCACGGCAGCTTCAATGGGCTTGAGCTTGCCATTCGATGCCGATAGCCACACCGCGATCTATGATATTGCCGCACGTAAGGTCTATCTACCCAACGGATACAGGTTGGAAGCTCATTCCGGCTTGGGCAGCCACTTGGACGATCCTCGTTATGTTAACACGAAGGGGCAGGGGCCGACTCCGCCCAATGTTTACAATCTCGCATTGCGCGAGCGGCTATTTCACGGCGTTCGTGCCATTCGTCTTATCCCTGTCGACGATCATAAGATGTTTGGTCGGGATGGAATGCTGGCGCATTCCTACATGCTCGGTCCCAGCGGTCAGTCGAATGGCTGCGTGTCTTTCCGTAACTATCCCGCGTTCCTAAACGCCTTCTTGAAGGGCGAAGTCGATCGGCTTGTTGTCGTAGAGGATCTCGCGACCGCGACTGGCGCCAAGACCAGCGCACCGAGTGGGGGTTAATGTGGCCCAGGTAGCCGTCTTAAGTTCAATCGGCATGGGGGATTAGCCGAACACGGCGGTCCCGGACGAGGCCGGAAGGCCAATTGGTGATGAAAGCGAATAGGCGATCAGAAAGGCTAAGTGCAGACGTACTTTCAGTCCTAGGGGACTCCGTTCAGGACAGAATATTTCCTGGCGCAGTTGCTGCGCTGATATCGAGCACTGACGAGATATATATTCCATTCGGACGTGAGACGTACGATCCAATTGCTCGCCCCATTTCGGACGAGTCCATCTTTGATGTTGCATCGCTGACCAAAATCTTAGCAACGACTACGGCCATCATGCAATTGGTGGAGCGAAAGCAACTCGCTTTGCACGATCAAGCTTTTAATTTTGTTCCGCAGCTGAGGCGAGTGCCTAAGGATCAGATAACAATATTTCAATTGCTCGCACATACGGCCGGGTTCCCCGGTGGGGAGCCGCTTCCCCGACATCTAAAATCTCGTGATGAAATTGTGGAATCAATTTGTTCGATAAACCTTTTGTATCTACCGGGTACTGACCGTATCTACGATGATTTGGGGTATATTCTTTTGGGCCTTATTGTAGAATCCATAACGGGTCTCACATTGGATAAATACTGTCAAAACGAAATCTTCGAACCGCTAGGGATGAGCGAGACAATGTTCGTTCCCCCGAAGGCGCTTTTAGGACGCATTGTTCCAACGGAGATTGATACCGATCGAGGTGGACTGTTGCGCGGCATTGTTCATGACGAGCGCGCGTACCTAATGGGTGGCGTGGCTGGCCACGCCGGAATTTTCACGACGGCGCGTGATCTCGGCAAGTTTTCCAGATCGATGATGGGCCACGATAAGGGCGCCCTAGCAAGGATATTGTCCACCGCGAGCGTAACGCTTATGTGGTCCCGCCAATGGCGGGACAGCGAAGGAGAATATGGATTAGGCTGGGATCGATTGCGGCCCAGCTACATGAACGGAATCGATGATACCGATGCCGTCGGGCACACCGGCTTTACCGGCGTTTCCTTGGTGATAAGCCCGAAACGGGACTTGGCCATGATCCTGTTGTCAAATCGTGTTCACCCTGTGAGGTCTTCCACAAGTCTGATTGGTCAAGCCAGGCGCAGGTTTGTGGATGCAGTGATGCGATATTGCTAGCGAAGCTTCCGTCAGGCCACGAGGATGCTATTACCACCAAGGTCGCGTACCGAGAGAATCTCCGACTTCTAGTTACCCCAACTCTCCCGATTCCTAGGTCAGTTCTGAAGCTGGGGGGCAGGAGGCACTACTATTTATCGCCCCTCGCCAATGCTGAAACAAGGTATTGATTTCCCCTCCTTTTCAGGACTACGTCCTCGGTCCGGATGATCAGGCGTCGTCCTGTGGGCCGAGTTATACTTCAGAGTGCCGTTCAGGAGGGATTATGCGTACCTCTGTTTGCGCCATTGTTGCTGCGATCGGTTTAGCCGCCCATCCGGCATTCGCGCAGGCCAACCGCACTGCCATGAAGTTCTGGAATGGCGTGCAAGTGACCTGCAACGTCACCGCCGCGAAGGCGCCAACGGAGCTCGGCCAGCGCATCGCGCAGACTGCGATCGACGAGTTCACCCGCTTCGGCGGCCATCAGATTGATTCCGACGGCCGTCTGTTCCACTTCGGCCTGACGGAGGCCGAGCACGAGGAGGACGACGGTGGCAACCCACTGGCGCCACTCGGCCATTTCGGCTGGTGGCAGGTGATGAAATACTGGCGGGTGTTGTTCGACGACGATCCCACGAGCAAGCTTGAGGTACGAGGCTACCGCGATGCCTCGGCCTCGACGCAGGACACCCAGGAGGCGGCCCTTTTACGGACCTCTGCCGCCCAGCTCCTGCGCTTGGCCGAGAGTGTGTCCGATCCGGATATGCGAGAAATCCTGCGTGAGACCGCTTTGCGCGCCGCCATCATCGATACCTCATGGTCGGCAGCCTTCATCAGTTACGTGATCCGGCAGTCGGGCGTGGCGCCGAACGCGTTCCACTTCGCCAACGCACATCGGGTCTATATCTACGACGCTTTCGCGGTAAGCGCGGCCGAGCTGAAAAACGACTCCAGCGACGGAATCTATCGCGCGTGTCCGTTTACAACCCGACCTCGCGCGGGTGATTTGATTTGCCAACAGCGCCAGCCCGAGCTCGCCGACGCCAGCGACGAGGCGGTGCGCGAGCGCATCCGGGCAGAACTCGACGGCAGCGTCCAAGCGCGCTCAGTCCGGCGCACCCATTGCGAGGTCGTCGCGTATGTCGATAAGGCTGCGAGCAAGGTTTACACCATTGGCGGCAACGTCAATCAAGGCGTCACCGCCAGGAAGATGAACGTACGCCGGGACCTGACATTTTCGGTTTTGCAAAAGGGTAATTGCCGCGGCCCCAGCCATTGGAGCTTGCCCCAGCCCGCGGGCCACCCACCGCATGCGCCGGGCCTCTCCAAGAATTGCTCCCTCAATGACAAGAAATGGTTCGTGCTGCTGCAGTTGAGGTGAGCCATAGCCCCTGCGCGCTGCGACTTGGCGGTTTGATCGGTATCCGACGCAAATCGATTTTGCCATGATTTCAGCCATAGTTTGCGCGATAATTGTATTGGGGGCGCGAGAGGACAAGGGGCACAATTGTTTCCAGAACGCCAGTTTGCTCCTAGGTCGGCCGTATCGCTGATTGCCGGCGCATTTTTCTTCGTCCTTTGCTCGGGAATGGACTCGCGGGCCGAAGGTTCACCCGGCACGTGTGAAGATGCGGCCGAGCTAGCGTTCTTGGCCTCGCCAATCGCACCGTGGAAGGGTGCTCCGTTTCGCGTCGTGTTCGCCGCGGAGAAACCCCTTGAGGGCGAGATTCGGCTCACTGCACCCGATGGAAGCATTGCCGCTCAATCGCAAGAGCGCCACGGTGGACCGCCGTATTTCTGGTTCGCCGAGATCAAGTCGCCGGCTTCGGGGACCTGGCGTGCGACGCTCGTGCGCAACCACGCGCCAGTCCAGTGCAGCACGGTCGCGCGCGAAATCAAAGTGCGTCCCGATGCGCCACCAGGGCCCAGTTCGATCACGGGGAGCACCTGGCCCTTGCACAATACCTGGACCGGACAACGGAAAACCTGTTCTCCGCTTGGATCGAGAAGCTTTTCGACGACCCTCTGGATGCAGAGCCGTCGTGGCCGGCGCTGCACGTGGTGCTGCGCGACCGGTCCCGCAATTTCCTATTCAATCATTTGGGTCTTGGGGAAGACGAGATGAAAGTCGTCCTTCGCCCCGACTGCGCCGACCTTCCGTACTTGCTGCGCGCATACTTCGCGTTCAAGATGGGGCTGCCATTCGGGTTCTCGAAGTGCTCGCGCGGTGGCGGAGGCAAGCCGCCGTATTGCCCGCAGTGGTTCAGCATTCAAAATGCTGAAGCGGCTCGTCCGCCGCCCCCGACGCCCGTAGCAGGAACTGCGACGGGCGCACCTACGCCAGCGACAGCGCCCCTGCCTGCGCCAAAGCGGCTGGGCTTGGCGGCGTCGTTCGGCGATTTTATTGGAATTGTCTCCGACAGCGTACACTCCGGTTCCGCGCGAACGGCGCTGAGCGACAACAACACTGATTATTATCCCGTGCCGCTCAAGCAGGAGACGCTGCGGCCGGGAACCGTGTTTGCCGATCCCTACGGGCACGTATTGATGATCGTGCGGCGCGTACCGCAGTCGGACCGCGCGGCGGGCGTCATTCTTGCAGTCGACGGGCAGCCTGACGGCACGGTTGCACGGAAGCGTTTTTGGCGCGGCAATTTCCTGTTCGGGCAGAACGCGGCTCTCGGAGGCCCAGGTTTCAAGCGCTTCCGGCCGGTTGTGCTCGGGAAGAACGGCGTGTTGCGCCTGCTCACCAACGACGAAATTGCGAAAAATCTGCAGTACGCCGATTTTTCGCTCGATCAGTCGCGGCTCGGGATTGAAGACTTTTACGATCGAATGGATGACGTGATATCGCCGTCGCCACTCGATCCTGTGCGCGCGATGACGGAGGCGATCGCGTCGCTTGAAGAGCAGGTGAAGGCGCGCGTGACGTCCGTCGAAAACGGGCGGAAGTTCCAGAACAGCGCGCACCGCGACGCGGACATGCCGGACGGTGCGTCGATCTTCGAGACGACCGGCGCGTGGGAAGATTTCGCCACGCCGTCGCGCGATTTGCGGCTGTTGATTGCGCTGGATGTGGTGCGCGGCTTCCCGGAGCGCGTCGCGCGGCGGCCCGAGCGCTACGCGATGCCGAAGAATAAGAGCCTCGCGGACGTGAAGGCCGAATTGGAGAACGTGCTCGCATCGGAACTTTCGGCGAGGAAGTTTTCCTATACGCGCAGCGATGGCTCCACGTGGACGCTCGCGCTCAACGATGTGAATGTTCGTGCGGCGGATCTTGAGATGGCGTACAACGTGAACGACTGCGTCGAACTGCGGTGGGGTGCACCAGACAAGAGCGATGAGGCCTCGACGTGCAAGCGGCATGCACCGCCGGCGCAGCGCGCGAAGATGACGCAGTACCGCGCATGGTTCCACGAGCGGCGGCGGCCGCCACGCGCTAGCGGTTAGTCCATGCCACAGAGGAAAGTAGCGGGGGCCTCGGCGGGCTCTTCCCCGCTCTATGCAAAACCGAGAAGGGCAGTTCCTTTTTGCTGCCCTGCGTGAGGCCAGCCGGTCGCCCCGGGATCAACCCGGCCAAAATGAAGCTCGGGCAGATCAAGCCCGCCAACAAAAACATCGATCACACGAACCGGATTGTCCTCGCATATCCAATCTTCCAGGCATTCAGGAAACAACGTGATTTGTTGGCGATCCACTCCCTCGACGGCCTGGGTCAGAGTCGCAGCCACCTACCAGATCCTTTTGCGTGCGGTATGGCGGCAACGGCAGCCAGCGTGTAATCGCCCTCGCCAAATCCCTCAAGCGCGGCAAGCGCGTTCTCGCACCTCGTGGTGGTTCGCGGTCTGCACGGCGGACGCATCGGTTTTGGCGATTGCGGTCGAGGCCTTCGGGGTGGTGGCGGCGTCAGCGTCGCATCGCTCTTGCCGCCGTGGTCGATGCCTTACGGTTGCGTTTTGGACCTGTTGAAGGATGATGACGATATGACAAAAGTCCATTTGCAGCGGCGGCTGGGTTTCAAAGAGTCCTTCGCGATCGTGGTCGGGTCCATCATCGGAACCGGAGTATTCTTGAAGACGGCGGTGATGGCTCAAGACGCGGGCCCCCCGCTCTATGTTTTACTCGCGTGGCTGGTGGCCGGCGTGCTCTCGTTCATGGGGGCGCTGACATACGCTGAGCTGAGTTGCCTGTTTCCCGCGGCTGGAGGCGAATACGTCTTTTTGCGCGAGGCGTACGGCCCGCTCACCGGCTTTCTCTTTGGATGGACGAGATTCTGGATCGCCTCCCCGGGTTCGATCGCCGCATACGCGATCGGCTCCGTGACGTTTCTCGAAAGTTTTCTGCCGATGGCGAATCACCGGATCGAGATGGCGATTGCGATTATCGTCTTTTTCACCGTGCTCAATTGCTTCTCGGTTCACTTCGGCGGAGGGGTGCAAGCCGTGATGACCGCAGTGAAGATTATAATGATCTTCGGGCTGGCGGCGTCGATATTGTCTCGCGGCACTTTGGGCTTTCGACGGCTGGAACAATCTGCCGATGGCGGCGGGCGAAATTCGCGACCCCGATCGCGTGATTCCACAATCGCTCACATGGGGACTCATAGCCGTGCTCTTTTTGTACGCGGGCGCCAATCTCGCTTATTTTTACGCTTTGCCATTTGAGGAAGTCGTAAATTCGCACTCCACGCTTTATCCTGACGCATTGCCGGTCGCGACAAAGGCCGCCTTGCAAAGTTTCGGTGGCGCCGCGGTTGCGATACTTTCCCTCGCCTTCGTCTTTTCTGCGTTGGGGGCGATGAACGGAACGATCTTGACCGGCGCTCGCGTTCCATACGCGATGGCCCGGGACGGCTTGATGTGGTCGTGGCTCGGTGAAGCGAACGCGCGAACGCACTCACCTGTCGGGAGCACGGTCGTTCAAGGCTTGTGGGCGTGCGTGCTCGCCGCCTCGGGCACCTTCGATCAACTCACGGATTGTATCGTGTTTGCGTCGTGGATCTTCTACGCGCTCAACACATTCAGTTTATTCTATTTCCGTCGCAAATTTCCGGCACCTGCCTATCGGACGCCCGCGTTCCCTTGGCCGCCCGTCATCTTCATCGCCTGCGCGCTCCTACTGATCGCCAACACGCTTTGGACAACGCCGAAAGAAAGTTTGGCCGGATTAGGCCTGATCGCGGCGGGAATCCCGGTTTATTTCCTGTTCCGTAATTACCGTTCTCCGACCGGAGGAAATTGACAGATGAATTCGGATCCTTCGCCGACCGTGCTCTGGAGCTGCACCGAACCGCCGTGCCGCCTTCGTTGCTCGCCCGCGCGGACGAGGTGATTGAATGACAGTGTATTTTTTTGAGGATTTGTTGCACTTGCTCACGGCAGGTTTTGGACCCAAGGTTGCCGTCAAAGCCACTGGCCCGGAACGGTAGCTATCAGGGACAAGCGGCCGGCTCCGCCCAAAGCATCGGCAAACGAGATCTGCAGCCCCCGAGGGACTGCACGCAAAATGTGCCTTCTACGACAAGTGCCCTCGGTGAGACACAGATACACCAGTGAAAAACCGTCGAAGCCGAGACCGACGCTAACTGCTGTAAACCGCCAAGTGCGCCAGCTGTCGTGAAAAGTGTTTCAGTAAATCGCAACTAGAGGATCGTCGCTAAACTGCTGCGGGCTTTGAGGTTCGAGTCCTCTCGACTGGAGTGCACCCCGAAAGTGAGACACGGAAAATAAGGGACAGTTCTCCAAAGGAGAACGGATGTCCAAGCCGAAATCGTCACACCGTGTCTTCAGCCGGGCGTTCAAGCTCGGGATCGTCAATCTGATGCTTGCGGGGGAGAAGGTGCGC
>WNFN01194667.1_pt1 | contig 12769 bp, 13 predicted proteins | sample 5400161 | NCBI WGS metagenome assembly WNFN01 (sample SAMN13153353, study PRJNA577476) | soil metagenome | isolation source: 80 cm saprolite on Douglas fir-dominated hillslope | place: USA:California | collected 2013-09-17
CAATCTGGAGTCGCTGGCCGACCTTCTGCTGCGGGTTTCCAGGATGGCCGACGAGATTCCCGAGATCGCCGAGCTCGACCTCAACCCGGTCATGGCGCGCGTCGACGCCGCCTGCCCGGTCGACATGCGAATCAGGATCGTGCCTGCCGAGCCCCAGGACCCGTTCCTGCGGCGACCGCGCTGATCAGCTGGGTTCGTCGGGTCGCTCGGGTTGCGGCGCGCGGCCGGCCAAAGGTCCCTATTCGGCGGGCGCAATGGCTCTGCGCTTACGGCGCTGCCGGGCAGATGCTGAAGACATCGGCGGCACAACGCAAGACCAGCCGCCCATCGCCCTAGGAGGCCGACATGCCTGCATCGCAGAGCGTTGCGCCCCGGATCGTGGCTGGCGTGGACGGCTCGCCCGTGTCGATCGCGGCACTGCGCTGGGCAATCGACCAGGCCGAGGTAACCGGCGGCACGGTCGACGCCGTCATCGCCTGGGAATTCCCCGTCGCCGGTGGCAGCTTCGGCTGGGCACCCACGGCGCCGTTCGATGACACCGACTACTCCGAGATTGCAGCCAAGACACTGAACGCCGCGGTCACTGATGCCAGCCCGCCGCCAGGCGTTACCGTCAACCAGATCGTCAGAGAAGGCAGCGCTGCACAGGTGCTGCTCAACGCCGCGAAGGACGCCGACCTTCTTGTCGTGGGCAACCGCGGTCACGGCGGGTTGGCAGACGCGCTGATCGGCTCAGTCAGCGTCCGCTGCCTGCACCACGCGACCTGCCCGGTGGTCATCGTCCGCACTCCGCGGCACCGGTCGTAGCAGTGTACGAGGTAAGGTTCCACGGACGCGGCGGCCAGGGCACGGCGACGGCGGCCGAATTGCTGTCAGCCACCGCTTTCAGCGCGGGCAAGCACGCGCAGGCCTTCCCCAGCTTCGGTTCGGAACGCACCGGCGCGCCTGTCATGTCGTTCTGCCGCCTGGACGACCGGCCGATCAGGACCAGGGAGCCGGTCACCAGGCCGGACGCCCTCGTGATCCAGGACCCGACGCTGCTGCACCAGGTCAGCGTCTTCGAGGGGGTGCAGGCAAGTTGCCGGATCCTCATCAACTCGGCGCGGGCCGTCACCGAGCTGAACATCGGCGAGTTCACCGCCGCGCTGCCGCCGGGCGCGGTCCTGACCGTTCCGGCCACCGAGCTGGCCCTGAAGCACCTGGGCAAACGGTGCCTAGCGCGGCTTTGCTCGGCGGGTTCGCGGCGCTGACCGGCCTAGTCTGGATCGATTCGGTGTGCACGGCGATCGAGGCACGGTTCGCCGGGCGGCCCGAGATCGCCACGGGCAACACCCGCGCGGCGCGGGCGGCGCGGGCGGCGTTCGACTACGTCGCCGCCGAGCTCGCCGGGCTCGGCGTACCGGTGCCGCGCTCGGCCAAGAGCGAGAGCAGCAGGCCGGCGCCAGCACGGCCCAGCAAAGACGGCGCGCAGACCGTCCAGATCGAGGGGTCGGCCGGTGTCGCTGCGACGGTCGCACGCTGTAGGCCCGAGGTGATCTGCGCGTACCCGATCTCACCGCAGACCCACATCGTGGAGGCGCTGAGCCGCGAGGTGAAGTCCGGCCGCCTGACGCCATGCGAGTTCATCAACGTGGAGTCGGAGTTCGCCGCGATGTCGGTGGCCATCGGCGCGTCCGCGGCCGGCGCCCGTGCATACGCCGCGACGGCCAGCCAGGGGCTGCTGTACATGACCGAGCCGCTCTTTAACCGCGTCGGGCCTCGGCCTGCCGATCGTGATGACGGTGGCGAACCGCGCGATCGGCGCTCCGATCAACATCTGGAACGACCATAGCGACGCGATGAGCCAGCGCGACTGCGGCTGGATCCAGGTCTACGCGGAGACCAACCAGGAGGCGATGGACCTGCATATTCAGGCCTTCAGGATCGCCGAGCAAGTGTCGCTGCCCGTCATGGTCTGCATGGACGGCTTCATCCTCACCCACGCCCACGAGCGGCTCGAGGTGCCGGGCGCCGACCAGGTCGACGCGTTCCTGCCGTCGTTCGAGCCGCGGCAGGTACTTGACCCGGCCGACCCAGTCTCGATCGGCGCGATGGTCGGGCCTGAGGCCTTCACCGAGGTCAGATTCCTCGCCCACGCCAGGCAGCTCCAGGCCCTCGAGCTCATCCCGCAGGTTGCCGCAGAATTCGCTGGACTGTTCGGCCGCAGCAGCGGCGGGCTGGTCAGGGCATACCGAACCACAGACGCCGAAACCATCGTGGTCGCGCTCGGCTCGGTGCGCGGCACGATCAAGGACACCATCGACGACCTGCGCGCCGACGGCATGAAGATCGGCGCGCTCGGGATCACCTCGTTCCGCCCATTCCCGCTGGATGCGGTGCGGGCAGCGCTCGGCGGTTGCCAGCGCGTCGTCGTGCTGGAGAAGGCACTGGCGGTCGGCATCGGCGGAATCGTCTCGGCCAACGTGCGGATGGCGCTGTCCGGCATGGCGCTGCACGGCTACACGGTCATCGCCGGGCTCGGCGGGCGGGCGATCACCAAGGCGTCGCTGCGCCAGCTCTTCCAGACGGCGGCCAGGGACGAGCTCGAGCCGCTGACCTTCCTCGACCTAGATTCCGAGCTGGTCGGCCGGGAACTTGCCCGCGCCGCGGCTAGCCGCCAGTCCGGGCCAGCCGCCGAGAACATGCTGGGCGACCTCGGCGTCGTCGCCTCACGGATTGGCTAAGGGGGACACGATGGCAGTCCAGCCGGTCAAGTTCTACCAGACGGGCAGCTTCGCGGTCGGGAACCGGCTGCTCGATCCCGGCCAGCGTTCGGTGCAGTCCGACGCCGCCCGGGCGAACGCCATTAGCTCCGGGCACCGCGCCTGTCAGGGCTGTGGTGAGGCCTTGGGGGCTCGTTATGCCCTCGACGCGGCGATGCGGGCGACCAACGGCCAGCTGATCGCGGTGAACGCCACCGGATGTCTCGAGGTTTTCTCCACCCCGTTCCCCGAAACTTCGTGGCGGATCCCGTGGATCCACTCGCTGTTCGGCAACGCCCCCGCTGTCGCTACCGGGGTCGCGGCCGCGATGCGCGTCAAGGGCCGCGGCGACGTCCGGGTGGTCGGGCAGGGCGGTGACGGCGGCACGGTCGACATCGGGTTCGCCTGCCTCTCGGGGATGTTCGAGCGCGACGACGACGTCCTGTTCATCTGCTATGACAACGAGGCGTACATGAACACCGGCGTGCAGCGCTCCGGCGCCACCCCGCCGGCGGCTAGGACGAATACCACGCCGGCTATCGGGCCGGAACCAGGCAACCCGTTCGGGCAGGGCAAGAACGCTCCGCTGATCGCGATGGCGCACGAGATCGGTTATGTGGCCACGGCGACGGTCGCCGGGCTGCATGACCTGGAGTACAAGGTGCGCCGGGCGATGGAGTTCCGCGGCGCCCGCTACCTGCACGTGCTCGTACCGTGTCCGCTCGGCTGGGGCGCCGCGTCCTGCGACACGATCAAGATCGCGAGGTTCGCCGAGCAGACCGGGCTGTTCCCCGTTTTCGAGGCCGAGCATGGAGAGGTCGTCAGCGTCTCGCCGATCAGGAAGAAAGCGCCCGTCGAGGATTACTTGCGGCTGCAGGCCAGGTACGCGCACCTGTTCGGCTCGCCGGACGGCGCACGGACAATCGCCAGGCTGCAGGCGCAGGCGGACCGGAATATCGCCAGGTTCGGCCTGCTCGCCGACCAGGCAGCGAACGAGGAGGCACGCTCGTGATGGACAAGCCGTTCGCGATCACGCTGGACGTTGGGTCGAGCTTGGCCAACAAGACGGGCTCCTGGCGGACCGAGCGTCCGGTGTACGTCGACCTGCTGCCGCCGTGCAGCAACGCCTGTCCGGCCGGCGAGAACGTGCAGCAATGGCTGTATCACGCAGAAGATGGCGGCTACGAGGCCGCATGGCGACAGATCATGGCCGACAACCCGCTTCCCGCGATCATGGGCAGGGTGTGCTTCCGGCCGTGCGAGACGGCGTGCAACCGCGGCGAGCTGGACTCGGCGGTCGGCATCAACTCGGTCGAGCGTTTCCTCGGCGACGAGGCGATCAAACGCGGCTGGACGATTCCGATAGCGGTACCGCCGAGCGGCAAGCGGGTCTTGGTCGTCGGCGCGGGGCCGGCCGGCCTGAGTGCCGCCTACCACCTCACTCTGCTCGGCCACGAGGTGACGATCCGGGATGCCGGGCCCGAGCCCGGCGGGATGATGCGCTACGGGATCCCCGCCTACCGGCTGCCCAGGGACGTCATCGCCGCCGAGATCAACCGGATACTGGCGATGGGGGTGCGGCTGGAGTCCGGCGTTACGGTCACCGACATCCGCCAGGCCATGGCCGATGACGGCTTCGACGCGGCGTTCCTGGCCGTCGGTGCCCAGGTCGGCAAGCGTGCCTTTATCCCGGCCGGTGACTCGGCGAAGATCCTGGACGCGGTTTCCTACCTGCATGACACGACCGGCGGCCAGCCCCCGCTGCTCGGCAGGCGGGTCGCTGTCTACGGAGGCGGCGACACTGCGATGGACGCCGCCAGGACCGCACGACGACTGGGCGCGACCGACGCGGTGATCGTCTACCGGCGCACGCGCGGGCAGATGCACGCGCACGACATCGAAGTCGAGGAAGCCACCGCCGAGGGCGTGCGGATGATGTGGCTGTCCACGATCGCGCGGGCCGACGGCGAGAAACTGACGATCGAGAAGATGCAACTCGACGAGACCGGCTTCCCGCAGCCGACCGGCGAGTTCACCGAGCTTGATGCCGACGCCGTCGTGCTCGCGCTCGGCCAGGAGACCGACCTGTCGCTGGTCACCGGCGTCGACGGGATCGCCGTGGCAAACGGCGTCGGCCAGGTTGGCGGCGACCAGATGACCGGCTGCCCCGGCATTTTCGCAGCCGGCGACATGGTCAAGGGCGAGCGGACGGTAACTACCGGAGTGGGTCACGGCAAGAGCGCGGCCCGCTGCATCGACGCCTGGCTGCGCGGCGACCATTGGCAGCCGGCCGAGCCGGCCGCCCTAGCCAACTATGACCGGCTGAACACCTGGTACTACTCCGACGCGCCGGCGACCGTCCGGCCGGAGCTCGACGTGGCCCGCCGCGTCTCCACGTTCGACGAGGTCGTGGGCGGGCTTGACGAGGCCAACGCCTCGTTCGAAGCGCGCCGCTGCCTGTCCTGCGGCAACTGCTTCGAGTGCGACAACTGCTTCGGCGTCTGCCCCGACAACGCGATCATCAAGCTCGGCTCCGGCAGGCGCTACGAGATTGACCTGGACTACTGCAAGGGCTGCGGTATGTGCGCCGCCGAGTGCCCGTGCGGTGCGATCAACATGGTCCCCGAGCAAATCTGACTGCTCCCAAGTAGATTTCGTACTCCCGGCGTCAGCCCAGGAGAAAACGGCCTAGTGAGCAGAACGAGATTCGCCTCGAACGGTGACGTCCACATCGCCTACGAGTTCCGCGGAGCCGCCTATGCCCGCCGGCCCGTTCTCGTGCTCATCCAGGGACTGGGTTTCGACCGGACCGGGTGGGGACCGGCTATCGGGAACCTGCAACGTGCATTCAGGCTCATCCTCATCGACAACAGGGGCAGCGGCCGGAGCGCCGCCGCGTCCGGTGCGTTCAGCGTCTCGGACATGTGTGGCGACGTCGTCGCGGTGCTCGATGACATCCGCGTCGACGCGGCCCACATCATGGGCGCGAGCCTGGGCGGAATGGTGGCTCAGGATCTCGCCATCAATCATCCGGACCGGGTCGACCGGCTGGTGCTCGCTTGCACGACACCGGGGTGGCCGTTCGCCTATCCGATGCCGACCGCTTTTGTGCGCCTCATCGCAGCGAGCCGGCGGCTTCCTGACGGCATCGCATCCCGGCGCCTGATCGAGAGCGCGCTGTCGACCTCGACCGTGGCTGAAAGGCCCGAGCTCGTCGACCGCATCCTCGCCCACCAGCGGTCGGCGGCGGGCGATCATCCGGCCATATGGAGCACCCAGGCCAAGGCAGGGGCGCGATATGCGGGCCATTTCAGGCAGCGCCGCATTCGCGCTCGCACGCTCATCCTGCACGGAGCAACCGATAAGGTCGTTGACCCCCGGAACGCCCGCCTTCTCGGCGACCGCATCAGCGGCGCGGAACTGATCATCTTCCCCGGGCTCGGTCACCTCTTCTACTGGGAGGATCCAGAGGGCTTCGCCGCCGCCGTGGCCGACTTCCTGCTCGATCGTGGCACGCGGACCGGTGTCGCCTGAGGGAAACTAATCCCTCTAGCAGGCCGTCCGTCCTGCCGGCCCGGGCCTTTTGACTGTTCACCTGGCGATGATCCGAGCGTAGCTTGAGCAAAAGCAGCGCAGCCATTTCACGGGTTCTCATCGCGACACCGGCGTCGGCGTTCCTGAGCAGATGGCTCAGCAGTTGGCCGCAGCGCACAGGACGGGAACATGCCATGACAACCACACTGCCTTCTGAGGCCTCCGGCCAAGGGCCCGGGCTCATTGAACTGAGCGACCGGGTCGCGCTGGTAACTGGCGGCACTCGCGGAATCGGGGCCGCCATCTGCCGCCAGCTGGCTGGCGCGGGTGCGGACATCGCGGCCGGCTACTGGCGCGGCCGGGAGAGCGCGGAGAAGTTCCTGGAGAGCATGCAAGCCGATTACCCGGGACGGCGCATCACCGTGCACGAGGGGAACATCGGCGCAGCCGAGGACTGCCGCAGGGTGCTGAGTGAGGTTATTGACCAGCACGGCCGACTCGACATCCTGGTCAACAACGCCGGCATCACGATCGACCGGACCGTCGCCAAGATGACCGACGATGACTGGCAGAAGGTGATCGCGGTCAACCTGTCCGGCGCGTTCTTCATGGCGCAGGCAGCCGTCGAGCACATGATCAGCAGGGGTTCCGGCCGGATCATCAACGTCTCGTCGGTCATCGGGGAGACCGGCAACATCGGACAGGTCAACTACGCAGCATCGAAGTCAGGTCTCTTCGGGCTGACGAAGTCGCTGGCCAAGGAGGCGGTCTTCCAGCTCAGCCGCGCGCAGCGCCCGGTCGGCGACGGTATCGGCCTGACCGTCAACGCGGTCACTCCTGGCTTCATCGCGACCGACATGCTGGCCACTATCCCGGACAAGGTGCTGGACCGGATCCGCGGCCAGATCCCGGTTGGCCGACTCGGCAAGCCGGAGGAGATCGCCAGGGTCGTCTGCTTCCTGGCGGCTGATCAGTCTGCGTACATCACCGGACAGATCTGGGCCGTCAACGGCGGCCTGGATATGTGACGAAGACTTTCGGAAAGGTACCTGGCGATGAATCAGAGTATTAGAGACGTTGTTGTGCTGTCCGGCGCGCGCACCGCGATCGGCAAGTTCGGCGGCGGCCTGGCCGCCGTCCCGCCGTGCGATCTCGCCGCCACCGTGGTGCGGGAGGCGGTCGGCCGGGCTGGCGTGGAACCAGCGGACGTCGGCCACGCGGTCATTGGCAACGTCATTCACACCGAGGTCAGGGACATGTACCTGGGCCGCGTCGCCGCTGTGAACGGCGGCCTGCCGGTCGAGACGCCGGCTTTCACGCTGAACCGGCTGTGCGGCAGCGGGTTGCAAGCCATCGTGTCAGCCGCCCAGGCGATCCGCCTCGGTGACTGTGACGTGGCTGTCGCGGGCGGCGCCGAGTCGATGAGCCGCGGGCAGTACTGGGTGCCTGCCCTGCGGTGGGGACAGCGCATGCAGGATGGCGTAGTCGTCGACGCGATGGTCGGCGCGCTGACCGATCCGTTCGACGGCTGCCACATGGGCGTGACCGCCGAGAATGTCGCCGCCGACTTTAGCGTCTCGCGGGCCGACCAGGACGCGCTGGCGGTGGAGAGCCACCGCAGGGCCGCGGCGGCCGCCGCTGCTGGCTACTTCAAGGAGCAGATCACGCCCGTGTCCGTGCCTGGCAGGAAGGGCCCGGTGATCGTGGACGAAGACGAGCACATCCGGCCTGGCCTGACCACTGATGACCTTGCGCGGCTCCGGCCGGCTTTCGCTGACGCGGGTACTGTCACGGCGGGCAACGCTTCCGGTGTCAACGACGCCGCCGCCGCGGTCGTGCTCGCTGCCGCCGATTTCGCTGGGCAATACGAGCACATCCCGCTGGGCCGGCTGGTCGCCTACAGCCACGCGGGCGTGGAGCCGCGGATCATGGGCATGGGACCGGTGCCCGCTGTCCGCAAGGTGCTCGAGCGGGCCGACCTGACGGTGGACGACATCGACGTCTTCGAGGTGAACGAGGCCTTCGCCGCCCAGGCGCTAGCGGTCATCCGCGAACTAGGTCTGCCGCCGGAACGAACCAACCCGAACGGCAGCGGAGTCTCGCTCGGTCATCCCATCGGGGCCACCGGGACAATTCTGGCCGTGAAGGCACTGTACGAGCTGCGCCGGACCGGCGGCAGGTATGCGCTGGTCACGATGTGCATCGGCGGAGGCCAGGGCATTGCCGCGATTTTCGAGGGGCGATAATGGCTAACGGTGCTCGCGGGGCGGCTGAACCGGCGTGGCAGGCCGCGGCCGACGCCAGCGAGGTGCTCGCCCCCGAAAGCGGACTATTCGCCCGTGTCGATCCGGCTGAATTCGGGATCTCCACGCTCGCCGTGCTGGCCCGCGCGGCAGCCCACCCCGGGCAGGTCGCCAGTGCCTGGTTCCGTTTCGCCGGGGCGATGGGCGAGGCATGGCCGGCCGCGGTCAGCAGGTGGCTCGGATCAGATGGCGAACCGGGCGCACCCGCTGATCGCCAGGACCGGCGTTTTGCCGACCGTACGTGGTCGGAAAGCCCCGCCTACAACGTGCTGCTCCAGGGCTATGTAGCCGCCGGGCGGCTCGCCGACGATCTGCTTGCGGCGGGCCGAGGCGACCCGCTAAGCGATCAGAAGGCGGAGCTTGCCATCCATTTTGCCCTGGACGCCCTCGCCCCGACGAACTTCCTGCTAACCAACCCGGCAGCGCTCAAGCGCGCCTTCGAGACGGGCGGCATGAGCGTGCTGGCCGGAGCGCGCAACTTCCTTGACGACCTCGTCAACAATGGCGGGCGCCCGCGTCAGGTGGATATCACCCCGTTCGAGCTCGGCCGGAATCTGGCGGCAACGCCTGGCAGAGTCGTCTTCCGCAACGACCTCATCGAACTGATCCAGTACTCGCCTCAGAGCAAGCGGGTCCGTGCCGTGCCATTGCTGGCCAGCCCCCCGTGGATTAACAAGTACTACGTGATGGACCTGGCTCCCGGCCGGAGCTTCCTGGAGTGGGCCGTCCAGCACCGCCGCACCGTGTTCGCGATCTCGTACCGCAATCCCGACGCCTCCATGAGGCAGGTGACGCTTGACGACTATCTCGTGCATGGCCCGAACGCCGCGCTGGACGTGATCGCCGACATCACCGGTTCGCCCACGGTCGACATCGTCGGGCTCTGCCTCGGCGGAGCCCTGACGGCCATGTTGGCCGCCTATCTCGCCGCAACTGGGGACGCCAGGATCGGCTCGCTCACCCTGCTGAACACGCTGCTCGATTACAGCGAGCCAGGCGTGCTCGGCGCCTTCGCCGACGCGCAGACGATCGCCAGGCTCGAGGCCACGATGGCGCGCGAGGGCGTCATGTCCGGCACCAAGATGGCGGCGACCTTCGACGTGCTGCGGGCCAACGACCTGATCTTCAACTACGTGGTCTCGAACTGGCTCATGGGTCAGCGCCCGCCGGCCTTCGACATCCTCGCCTGGAACGCGGACAGCACCAGGCTGCCAGCGGCAATGCACTCGTTCTACCTGCATTCGCTGTACGAGAAGAACCAGCTCGCCAGCGGAGAGCTCGTGCTGGCCGGCCAGCCGCTGTCTCTGAAAGACATCAAATGCGACACGTACCTCGTTGGCGCGGTGAACGATCACATCGTGCCGTGGATGTCGTCCTACAAGGCCACTGGGCTGCTCGGCGGCAGCGTCCGCTACGTGCTGTCCAGCGGGGGCCACATCGCCGGAATCGTCAATCCGCCCAGCCAGAAGGCCTGGTATCAGGTCGGCGAGCACTATCGGCAGCACGCGACCCAATGGCGCGAAGGCGCGGAGCGGCGCGCCGGCTCGTGGTGGGAAGACTGGGCAGCGTGGTCCGACTCACGCGCGGGCCAGCTCATCGCGCCGCCGCAGATGGGAAGCGAGCGGTTCCCCGCACTCGGCCCGGCGCCTGGTGACTACGTCCAAGGCTGACCCAGCCAGCGGTTGGCAAACATGCCACCTGTATGGTATAGTTACCACAGACGATCCGAGGAGGAGAGAAAGATGACCGACCCCACCGCTGTTGCCCAGGACCTGCAAGGACAGATCCTGGACACGATCCGCAAGAGCCAGGAAGCCGTCACTGACGCGGTCAGGACATGGGCCGATGCCGTGCACTCGATCACGCCGTCGCTGCCGGTCCCACCTGCGCCATTCGCCGACAAGCTGCCGAAGCCGACCGACCTAGTGGCCAACGCCTACGACTTCGCCGAGCAGCTTCTTGCTACGCAGCGGAAGTTCGCCGAGGACATCCTGCAGGCGACAGCGCCCGTGCTGGCCGCCAAGGAGAACTCTGGCGCCGCGCCCAAGAAGGGCGGCGGGTCCGCCAAGTGACCTCACGTGCGCCGCGTGACCATGAGTAGCGGCCGGAGGCAGACGTGACCGATCCATGGGAAGCGCAGGCAGAAGTCCTGGGGGCCTTCATCAGGAACCAACGTGAGCTCGCCCGGCTGTCGCTGCGCCAGCTAGCTGAGATGACAAGCCTGTCCCATCCTTACCTCAGCCAGGTGGAACGCGGACTGCACCAGCCTTCGGTCCGGGTGCTCAAGCTCATCGGCGAAGCGCTGAACGTGTCCGCTGAAACGCTGCTGGTGCAGGCCGGCCTGCTCACCGGACAAGACGAGCACGATGCGGACGGCTCCCGGACCACCGAGCAGGTGACCGCCCTGATCCGAAGCGACAAGAGGTTGAGCGACGCGCAGAAAGCAGCGCTGCTCGCCGTCTACGACAGCATGCTGCGGGAATGACGCTGGACGCCTCAGGCGGCCGCGGGTCGCGGTGGCTGGAGCTGACCAAGGGCGAGTGCTTCGAGTTGCTCGCCGGACAGCGTCTGGGCAGGCTGGCTTTCGTCGACGCCCTCGGGCCGATCGTGCTTCCCGTCAACTTCGTCCTGGACACCCACATGGTGGTGATCCGTACCGACGAGGGAACCAAGCTCGACATCGCGAGTCACGGTGGCCGGGTCGCGTTCGAGGTCGACCAGATTGACGCGGTCACGGGCTCGGCCTGGAGCGTCCTCATCCGCGGTGAGGCGATCGAGGTTACCGACGGCCTGGAGCTGGCCCGGCTGAGCACGCTGCCGCTGCATCCCTTGGCGCCCGGCCAGAAGAGCCACTACGTGCGCATCTTGCCCGCCTTGGTCACGGGCCGGCGGATCACGGCGGCCGGCCAGCCCGGCCGCGATCGGAGCGACTAACCGCAGAGGGGCGACCCGCGCCCGGAGACGACGAGGTCTGCCGGTGGGACGAAGCATCGACCAGGACGAGTTCGGCGAGCAGGATTACTCGCAATTCCGTGACCGGCTAGACGAGTGCCTAGCCACCCTTGGCCGACTGCTCGAACGACCAGGTTTCGGGGTGGGATCGAGCACGATCGGTGCAGAGCTCGAACTAGTCCTTGTTGACGATCTGGGGCAGCCGCTGCCGCTGAACAAGGCCATCCACGCCGCGCTGGCAGATCCGCGGGTCACCTTTGAGCTGCACCGCTTCAACCTGGAGCTCAACGCCTCGCCGGTGCAGTTGGCTGGCCGGCCATTCACCGAACTCGGCAAAGAACTGACGATGCTGCTTGACCGGGTGGCCACGGCGGCGAGTGACCGCGCGGGCCGGCCGGCGCTGATCGGCATACTGCCGACGCTCCGCCGAGACCACCTCACCCCTGACATGATGACCGAATCGCCGCGCTACCGAGCGCTCAGCCGCGGCCTACGGCGGATGCGCCAGGGTCCGTTCCAGATCAAGATCATGGGCGATGACCCGCTCCATCTGGCTAGCAGCGATGTCGGACTGGAAGGAGCGAACACGTCGTTCCAGGTTCACCTGCGGGTGAATCCATCCGATTTCGCGCGCGTCCACAACGCCGTCCAGCTCGCGACCGTACCAGTCCTTGCGGTGTCCGGTAACTCACCTACCTTTCTTGGTCACCGGCTGTGGGAGGAGACGCGGATCGCCCTGTACAAGCAGTCGGTCGACGACCGCCCGGGTGTTGGCCCGCGGCGCAGGCTGTCCAGGACGGCCCTGGGAACGGGTTGGCTGCGAGGCGGGGCGCTTGACTTGTTTCTCGAGGGCGTCCGACTGCACGAGCCAGTGCTCCCCGTTCTCGGCGAACAGGACCCGGCCGGCGCCCAGCTTGACCCGCCGCCGCTAGACGAGCTCAGGCTGCACCAGAGCACGGTCTGGCGCTGGAACCGGGCCATTTTCGACCCGGCGGCAGGCGGGCATCTGCGGATCGAGATGCGGGCTCTGCCCGCTGGTCCCACCATGATCGACATGCTCGCGAACGCCGCCTTCCTGATCGGGCTCTCGCTGAGCCTCGCGGCGCTGGACGATAACTGGACCTACGCGATGCCGTTCGAGCGTGCCGACGACGGCTTCTACCGTGCCGCCCAGTACGGCCTGGCCGCTCAGCTGAGCTGGCCAGCAGGCGGCCGAGACCGGATCAGGACACTGCCTGC
>WNFN01218003.1_pt1 | contig 12769 bp, 8 predicted proteins | sample 5400161 | NCBI WGS metagenome assembly WNFN01 (sample SAMN13153353, study PRJNA577476) | soil metagenome | isolation source: 80 cm saprolite on Douglas fir-dominated hillslope | place: USA:California | collected 2013-09-17
CCTCGCCAGGCCGAGGCTGAGTCATGACCGGGCCGATCGCGGGTACGCCAGGCGCGTGGTCGATGAACTCCTGACCGGGATGGCATCGCGATAGGTTCTGACCGTAGCGGATGAGGGGAGCGGCAATGCGGATGACGAAGCTCGGACATTCCTGCGTCCGGTTGGAGCGCGACGGGCAGCAGATCGTGCTCGACCCCGGCGTCTGGAGCGGTGATGACTCGGCGGCCGGCGCGAACGCCCTCCTGATCACCCATGAGCACGCCGATCACCTCGACGGCGGAGTGGTCCGGGCAGCGCTGGAACGCGATCCCGCCCTTGAGCTGTGGACTACCGGCTCCGTCGCCGCGCAGTTCGGTGACTTCGGCGCGCGGGTCCACACCGTCGGGCACGGCGACGCGTTCACAGCCGCGGGATTCGATATCCGCGTGTACGGCACTGATCATGCCGTCATCCACCCGGATCTGCCGATCGTGCCGAACGTCGGTTTCGCCATCGATGGCAAGCTCTTCCACCCCGGAGATGCCTTCACGATCCCCGGCGAGCCGATCGACACCCTGCTGCTGCCGATCAGCGCGCCCTGGCTCAAGGCGTCTGAGGTGTTCGATTACGCCCGAGCAGTCGGGCCGCAGATGAGCTACGCGATCCACGACGAGGTGCTGAACGCCAACGGGATCGCGCTCATGGGCTCGCTAGCCGGTGCTCTGCTCGGCGCCGGTACCGGCGGGTACACGCGGCTTGTACCGGGCTCGACCGTCGATATCTAACCGAACCCTGGCGCCGGTCTAGCTAGGCCCAGCCGGCGTTCACCAGCCCGCAAACGCGGCCGCCGGCATTCACCGCAGGACAACACCGGCCCATAGCGCGCTATGGGCTGTGCGGTGGATCCCCCGTTCCAGGTCACTGACGACCGCGGGGACAGGCCCGCCGCCTCCGCCAGCCCTCCTGCGTCAGTCCGGCCTCGGCCCGTAGCCGCCGCAACAACCCCGCTAACCGCAGCCCCGGCCCCGCCAGCACCAGCCAGAAGGGGGCTGCTTCGACGGTGCCCGCGCGGAGCCGACCTGGCTCAGCTCGTCCCGCGCCATCCCGATCCGCGCCGGGCGGCGGCGGCCGCGGCCAGCGGCGTCCGGCCGGGCCAGTCCGGATCATGTGAGCCGTTGTGTGGGCGGTCGCGTGTGGTGAACCCGCTGGGCGCTGGTGATGGTCGAACCAGCCCCGCTGAGCTCATCAGAGGCCGGCCAGCGGCAGGCAACGGACACGATCTGGCCCTGCCACTGAGGAGACCATGATGCGCCCGGCAATCTTCTGCATGAGCCCCATCCGCCCCTCCCATCTGATCGGCCGTGTAGCTTCACGCACCTGCGGCCGCCGGTGCACCTGCAACCGGCCCCGGGCTACTTCAAGCACCCGCCGCTGCCAGACCCAGCCCGCGTTCACGCCGCCGTCGGCGGTGGCATCCCCGGCTGGCAGATCACACTCATCGCGGTGAGCGCCGCAGTCCTCGCGTCCACGGCGATCCTGCTCGGCCGGGCGCTGGCAGCCCGGCGGCACCGGACCGTGCCGAGCAGTGTAACCAACGGTCAGCGTCGTGAGCGCCGACGCGGGGATCGTCATCAAGCTCGCGGAAACCGCCCAGGAGCGCGAGCAGGTTTCCGGCCGCGATAGGAGGTGATTACGAAGCTGCGGGTGGCGCCTAGTCGCGCCGCTGACTAAGTCTTCAGGCGCACACTGGCTGGTAGGGCAGGTGCGGCACGTATCGTGCCCACTCCGCGCGGGTGAGGGGCCGTCCTGCCAGGGCGCAGAGGTACCGAACAAGGTTGGCTGTCTGGGCCAGACTGTGGCTGGGTGTAGCCACGTTCCACAACCGCACGGTGCCATCGATGCTGCCGCTGGCCAGGGTCTTGCCGTCCGGGCTGAACGCCACCGAATCGACCGGGAAGCCCGAGGCCGTGACGGGCCGCCCTTGCTGGCGAGTGGCCACGCCCCGCAACCAGACGCTGCCGTCATAGCTGCCGAGGGCCAGGGTCTTGCCGTCCGGGCTGAAGGCAACCGAGGAAACCGGGCCGCCCTGGCCAGTGATGAGCGCCGTGCCGATCTGCTGGTGGGCGGCCATGTCCCACACCCACACCGTGCCACTGCCGCCATCGTTGCCGACGGCCAGGGTCATGCCGTCCGGGCTGAACGCAACCGCGGTGACCGGGCCGCTTTGGCCGGAGAGGACGCCGCCGATCGGGCGGCGGGTGGCCAGGTCCCACAGCCGGACGCCGCCATCGTTGCTGCCGGCGGCCAGGGTCTTGCCGTCCGGGCTGAACGCCACCGAGTTCACGCCGGCGTGGCCGTCGATGAGCCTGCCGCCGATCGCCGGATGGGTGACCGCGTTCCACAAGACCACCATGCCGTCGGCGACACCGTCGGCCAGGGTCTTGCCGTCCGGGCTGAACGCCACCGCGTTGATCTGTTCTGCGGTGCCGGCGAGGGCGGCGGTCCCCTGGTGGGTGGCCACGTCCCACAACAACACCGTGCCGTGGCTGCCGGCGGCCAGGGTCTTGCCGTCCGGGCTGAACGCCACCGAGTTGACGGAACCGGTGGCGAAAAGAACCGCGATCCCGGGACGCGCGGCGGCGGCGAGCATGGCATGGCGGGCGGCGCTGGAGGAGTTCAGGCGCCACGCCGCGACGCTCAGCAGCTTGGATAGGCCGGGGTTGGCGTCGCCGATGAGCTGGCTCTGGCTGGCCAACAGCCCGGAGGTCGCGGCGTCCAGTTGGTGCGCCACCTGCCGCTGGGCGCGGACGGCCACCACTGTGGCCGCGGCCAGCCCAAGGACCAGGGCAGCAAGGACCGCGATAAGGCCGCGTCGGCGGCGCACGGTTCGGCGGTGCGCGCGGTCGCTGGCGTGCAGGAAGTCGCGTTCGGTTTGGCCGGGTGGCGGGTAACGGGCGGGGTCGGCGGCGATCCGGGCGGCGATGTCGGTGGCGGCTTGCAACAGGCTGCCTGCGTACAGGTACGACGGGTCGCGGGAGTGGCGGGCCCACTCGGCGGCGGTGTGATTCAGGCGGGTGCGCACAATCCGGTCCGCATGCGTGTCGGCCAGCCAGGTATCGCGCAGGAGCGGCCAGGCGGTCAGCAGCACCTCGTGGCTGATCTCCACAGTGCCAGCCGCCAAGGTAAGCAGACGCTCGGCGGCGAAGGTCTCCTCGCTGGTGGTCGCGGTCAGCCGCAGGAACACATGCCGGGCTGCTGCCTGCTGGGCCGGAGACAGATGGTCGTATGCGCGCTGGGCGCTGCTGGCGACGGCCCCTTCGATACCGCCAGCCCGGTCATAATCGGCCAGGGTGACCGCTTCCCCGGTCCGGCTCCGCCAGGCCTGGTCCAGGGCGTATGACAGCAACCGCAGCACCCCCGCGCCGAAGGTCCCGGGCTGGCCGTTGTGCATCTCGCTCAGCAGGATGCTGGCCAGGTCGTCGTCGACCGTCGAGCCTGCCTTCTTGGCTGGCTCGGTGATCGCCATCCGCAGCTGCCGCTCGGTCATCGACGTGACCAGGTAGCGGTCCTGGACCGCGCTGGCCAGTTGGGGGTAGTCCGCGCAGCGGGCCTCGAAGTCAGCGCGCACACCCAGCACCACAAGAGCCGCCGGTGCCTGATCCGGGCCGTGCCCGGTGCTGGCGGCCGCGTACAGAGCCGTGATGAACGCCCGCCGCTGCCCCTCATCGGCACACTGGGTGAACAACTCCTCGAACTGGTCGACCACCAGCAGCAACCGCCGCTGCCATGAGGGCTGATCCCGCTCCGCCGCTGAGCCGTTGGAATCCCCCGGGTACCCGCGTAGCTGCGCCAGAGCGGCCTGCCGCGCGGTGAGCGCGAGCCCGGCGGGATCGGTGCCCAGCCCGCGCCGCACCGCCGCCGCGTCCGCTCCGGCCAGCACCGCCACCCGCAGCGCCAGCTCATCCAGCGGCACCCGGGTCGGGGTCAACACCACCCACGGCCACGCCGCCGCCTCCGGCGCGGCCGCCAGCCCCGCCCCCCGGATCCGCGGCAGCACCCCAGCCCGCAGCAGCGACGACTTTGCCTGCGCCCGACACCCCCGATACGACCAGTAAACCTGCGCCCGCCAGCAGCCGCGACATCCGTTCCAGCACCTGACTGGTGGCCATTCCCCGGCCGAAGAACAACGCTGCGTCCTGTTCCTCGAACACGGCCAGCCCGCGGTACGGCGAAGCGGCCACCGCCTCCCGCAACCGCGGCCCCGCGCCGCGGACAGCCGCCAGCACCTGTGAGGCGCGGGCCTTGCCGCGGGCCGCCGCGACGAACAGCTCTTCCGCCGGCCAGGCCAGGCCCAGCGCGCCAGCCAAGAGCACAGCGGTATCCTTGCGGGCGGTGCGGTGGATTCCCCGTTCCAGGTCACTGACCGACCGCGGGGAAAGGCCCGCCGCCTGCGCCAGCTCCTCCTGGGTCAGCTTCGCCTCGGCCCGCAGCTGCTGCAGCAAGTCCCGGACCCACGCCCAAAGCCTACGCAGCCCCGGCCGCCCCAACCAGCCCGCAGCGCCGCCGGCCTGCCAGGCCAGCCAGAGAGCTACCTTGCTGTCCGCCGCCGCAACCAGCCTGGCCCACCCAGTCCCGGGCCACCGGATGCACGCCCCGGCGGGCGCCTCCGTGGCTTCCGGGCGGGCCGGACGATTCATGTGGGTCATTCATGTGGCTCATTCATGTGGGTTTTTGTGTGGGTCGTCGCGTGTGGTGCACTCGCTGGCCGCCGGTGAGGGTGGAACCAGCCCCGATACCAGCATGAACGCCCGGCACTATGACATGCTCCGCGCCGCGGACTAGCTAGCTCGTCTGGCGGACGTTCGCATCCACTATTTTTCCGTTGCGGACGATGTAAGTGCCGGCGTAAGTCTTCACCGTGCCGTCGGTCTGGCTAGCACTGAGGTCGAAGCTGACCTGGTCACCGGACACGTTGGTGATCGTGAAGTCGTCGTGCTGGGTTCCGGTGAACCCCTGCTTGAAGGTCGCGAATGACTCGATCCTCTGGGCCGGCTCATTGAGCCGGTACGCGGTGGCGTACTGGTGGTTGTTGACCGCGTCGTAGTAGGCGGTCACCACCGAAACCGGGCCGCGCGGCACAGGCGCCGACGAAGACTGGCTGGTCGGGCTGGCGGAGCCGGACGCTGTGACCGGGGTGGTCGGTCCGGCGTCCGCGCTGCCGTGGCTGCGCAGGTACAGCACCACCGCGCCGATCCCGGCCAAGATGGCGACGACCACGATGCTCAGCATGATCGGCAGGACCCTGCTGCGGCGGCGCGGCGGCGTGCGCTGGTACGGCCGCTGCTGGTAGCCCGCGCCTTCCCACGGCCGGTTGGATTGGCCCGGCGGACCATGTGGGTACTCGTCGGCGGACGTCGCGGCGCGACCGGCTGCGGCCGCGGCCACGCCGCCGCTTACCGGCCGGACCGCCTCGGTGATGGTCGCCTCAAACCCGGGTGCGGGCGGGCTGACCGGCGGATGCGCGGAGGGCTGCGGCGGAACGGCAGCGGCCAGTTCGGTGGCCGGCGGGACCTGGCTCTGTCCTGGCCTGATCGCGCAGGCGGCGCCCAGGCCGGCGGCGAACTCCAGGCAGTTGGCGTGCCTGTCGCCGGGGCTTTTGGCGAGCGCCTTCGCGATGACCTGGTCAACCTCGGGCGCCAACTCGGGCCGCAGCTGGCGCGCGGACGGCGGGGGCGCGGAGACCTGCGCCCACATGACGGCGAGATCCTGGTCGCGCTGGAACGGCGGACGGCCGGTCAGCATCTCGAAAGTCGCGCAGGCGAGGGCGTAGAGGTCCGTCCGGCCGTCGATCGCGCGGCCCTCGACCTGCTCGGGCGACATGTAGTCGATCGTCCCGAGGAACTGGCCGGTGCCGGTCAGGCTGATCGCGGACACGGACAGTTTGCTGAGCCCGAAGTCTGACAGGTAGACGTGGTCGGGCGCCGATCCGGTCGCAACGGTGCCGAGCAGCATGTTCGCCGGCTTGACGTCTCTGTGCACCAGGCCATGCGCATGGGCGGTATCCAGCGCCGAGGCGATCTGGGTGACGATGCTGACCACGCGGGACGGCCGCAGCGGACCTTCCCGTTCGATCAGGGCCCGCACGTCCCTGCCCGCGACATACCGCATCGCGATGAACAGGACGCCTTCGGCCTCGCCGGCCTCGAACACGGGGATGACGTTCGGGTGATCGACGGACGCGCCGGAGCGCGACTCCCTGATGAACCGCTGACGGAACGCCGAATCCCTGGTCAGCTCGGGAGTGAGGACCTTGAGCGCGACCAGCCGGTCCAGCCGCACGTCAGACGCCCGGTAGACCATGGCCATCCCGCCGCGCCCGATCAGCTCCTGGATCTGGTACCCGGCAATGCGTGATCCAGCGGGAAAGTCGCCGATTGCCGGCCTATTCTCGCCGTTCACAGCCTGCCTCCGAGACCCTGCCCTAGCCGCTGCATGCCCACCAGCCAGGTCGGGCGCGACGGATCGTCGGTCTATGTCGTCAGTCCACACGGACTGTCCAAGTATCCGGCCTTCTGGCCGAGCGCTCAACTCCGCAGACGGCTGAGCGGCTCCCGCCACCGGTTGGTGATCGGAAGTCGGCGGTCGCGGCCGAAGTTCTTGGCCGTGATCTTGGGCCCTGGCGGGTACTGCCTGCGCTTGTACTCGGCCCGGTCGACTAGCGCGATCACCTTCTCGACCAGCGCCGGATCATGGCCAGCGGCGATCAGTTCGGCGGCGCCGAGATCCCGCTCGACATAGTCGTGCAGCAGCGAGTCAAGCACCGCGTAGTCGGGGAGCGAATCGGAGTCTAGTTGCCCCGGCCGCAGCTCGGCGCTGGGCGGCTTGATGATCGAGTTCTCCGGAATCGGCTGGACCTGGCCGGCCTGCGCGGCGCGCTCGTTCCGCCATCTGGCGAGGTCCCAGACCAGTGTCTTCAGCACGTCCTTGATCGGAGCGAAGCCGCCAGCCGAGTCGCCGTACAGCGTCGAGTACCCGGTAGCAAGCTCGCTCTTGTTGCCGGTCGTCAGCACGAGATGGCCCTCAGCGTTGGAGAGCGACATCAAGATCATCCCGCGCACCCGAGCCTGCAGGTTCTCCTCGGCGAGCCCCTCCAGATGCAGCTCGGCCTCGAACGCGCCGACCATCGGCGCGATCGGGATGGTGCGGGCGTGCAGCCCCTGGCGCTTAACCAGGTCCTCGGCGTCCGCGATCGAGTGATCGGATGAGTAGCCGCTCGGCATCAGCACGACGTGGACCCGGTCGGCCCCGATCGCATCGCCCGCGATGGTGGCGGTCAGCGCGGAGTCGATCCCGCCGGACAGGCCAAGGATCACCGACCGGAACTCGTTCTTGCTGACGTAGTCGCGCACGCCGGTGACCAGCGCTGCGTAGACCTCGCCTAGCTCACTCAGCCTCGGCGAGATCGGGTCACCTCGCTGGTCGCCGGGCCGGGCAGCTCCGCCAGCCACGACCGGCAGCTCGACGCGGCGGATGATCATCGTGGTCCCGTCATGGGCGTCGGCCGGCTCATCTCCGGGCTGTGCCGTACCGGCCGCGGACACCTCCAGGTCCGCGACGATCAGCTCCGCATCGAACTGCGGCCCGCGCGCCAGCAATGTGCCGTCGGCACCGACGATGATCGAATCGCCGTCGAAGACCAGCTCGTCCTGCCCGCCGACCATGTTGACATAGGCCAGCGGGGCGCCCGCCTCCGCGGCCCGGCGCCGGCAGAGCGCCAGTCGGGCGTCGCCCTTTTCCCGCTCGTAGGGCGACGCGTTCGGGACGACAAGCAGCGATGCTCGGGCCTGGCGGGCGACCGCTACCGGCCCGCCGTCCTGCCAGAGGTCCTCACAGACAGCCACCGCCACATCGACTGGCTCGCCGGAGCTGGCCGCGATGCGAAAGACCGGCAGCACGTCACCGGGCACGAAGTACCGGTATTCGTCGAACACGCCGTAGTTCGGCAGGTGGTGCTTGGCCGACGTGACGACAACTTCGCCGCCGTGCAGCACAGCCGCCGCGTCCAGGGGCGCGCCCGCTGGGAGCCCGACCCTCGGCCGAAGCCCGGCCCGCCGGTCCAGATAGCCCGTTACCACGGCGATGTCACCGCGTCCGGCCCTGGCGAGCTCGGCGGCGGTCCGGTGCAGCGCCGCTCTCGAGGCCTCGACGAACGACGCCCGCAGCGCGAGATCTTCGACCGGGTAGCCGGTGAGCATCATCTCGGGGAACACGACAACCGAAGCCCCCGCGGCGGCCGCCCGGCCGGCCGCTTCGATAATGGCTGCGGCGTTGCCGTCGAGATCCCCGACGGTGGACTCGACCTGGGCGAGAGCGATTCGAAGCTGAGGCACGACTTCAGCTTAGGTGGTGCCGCGTTACCGCCCGGAAACACGGACGGGGCAGACTGGCCCCGTGGACAGGCAGGAAGAGTTCGTACTGCACACGCTTGAGGAGCGCAACATCCGGTTCGTCCGGCTCTGGTTCACCGACGTGCTCGGCTACCTCAAGTCGGTCTCCGTGGCCCCTGCCGAGCTCGAGGGCGCGTTCGCCGAGGGCATCGGCTTCGACGGGTCGGCGATAGAGGGCTTCTCCCGGGTCTACGAGGCCGACATGATCGCCAAGCCCGACCCGTCGACGTTCCAGCTGATGCCGCTGGGCGACGACGAGGCGGGCGTCGGCAAGATGTTCTGCGACATCCTGCTGCCCGACGGGTCACCGTCGCACGCCGACCCCCGGTACGTGCTCAAGCGCGCGCTGGCCAAGGCTGGCCGGATGGGGTTCACCTTCTACACCCACCCCGAGATCGAGTTCTTCCTGCTCAGAGAGCGGCCCGAGGGCGGTGCGAAGCCGCGGCCGATCGACCAGGGCGGCTACTTCGACCACACGCCGCACAGCATTGCGCACGACTTCCGCAAGTCGGCGATCACGATGCTGGAGACCATGGGCATCTCGGTGGAGTTCAGCCATCACGAGGGCGCCCCCGGCCAGCAGGAGATCGACCTGCGCTACGCAGACGCCCTGAGCACCGCCGACAACGTCATGTCGTTCCGGCTGGCCATGAAGGAGGTCGCGCTCGAGGAGGGCGTCTACGCCACGTTCATGCCGAAGCCGTTCACCGAGTATCCGGGCTCGGGCATGCACACTCACATGTCGCTGTTCGAAGGCGACAGGAATGTATTCCACGACCCGGGCGGCGAATTCCAGATCTCCAAGGTCGGGCGGTCATTCATCGCGGGTCTGCTCACGCACGCGGCCGAGATCACGGCGGTGTGCAACCAGTGGGTCAACTCATACAAGCGGCTCTGGGGCGGCCCGGAGCGGATCGCCGGAGCCGGCGGTGAGGCCCCCGCCTACATCTGCTGGGGGCACAACAACAGGTCAGCGCTGGTCCGGGTGCCCATGTACAAGCCGAAGAAGGGAAACGCGACGAGGATCGAGTTCCGCTCGCTCGACCCGGCCTGCAACCCCTACCTGGCGTTCGCCGTCATCCTCGCGGCCGGGCTGAAGGGGATCGAGGAGGACTACGAACTGCCGCCGGGGGCCGAGGACGACGTCTGGGCGCTGACCCCCGCCGAGCGGCGCGCGCTCGGCATCGAGCCGCTGCCGCAGAGTCTGTCGGATGCCTGCAACGTCATGCAGAGCAGCGAGCTTGTCGCCGAGACGCTGGGCGAGCACGTGTTCGACTTCTTCCTGCGCAACAAGCGCGAGGAATGGCAGGACTACCGCCGCCAGGTCACCGAGTTCGAGCTCGACCGTTACCTGTCGTCGCTCTGACCGCGGCGGTGATGTCCATCTCCGTCTGGAGCCAGATACTCGCGCAGAACGCGGCCGCCTATGCCCGGGTCGCGATCACCAACATCGGCCGGGAGTTTCCCAACGACGTCCACCACACGATGTCCGCGCCCGGCGACTTCCCGAGCCGGCCGAGCGAGCGCAATCCGGTGTTCTACGGGAGCTTCGACTGGCACTCGTGTGTGGAGATGCACTGGCTCCTGGTCCGGCTGCTGCGTACCGCCGCCGGGTCGGTCCCGGCCGGCGAGATCAGCGCCACGCTCGACCGGCAGTTCGCGCCGGATGCCGTGTCCTGGGAAGCCGCCTACGTCACCGGGCCGAGCGGGCCAGGGCGGTACGCGTGGGGCTGGGCGCTCGCGCTCGCCGCCGAGACTTCGGCGTTCGACGACCCGGACGCGCGGCGCTGGTCGGACGCGCTCCGGCCGCTCGCCGACGCCGTCACCGGCCTGTTCATCGACTGGCTCCCCAAGGCGACGTATCCGGTTCGCTACGGGCTGCACCCGAACACCGCGTTCGCGCTGTCCCGGACGATCCCGCACGCCCGCAGCCTGGCTGCGGCCGGCGACCCGAGGCTGCAGGACGCGATCATCGCCGCGGCAACCCGCTGGTACGGCAGCGACGTCGGCTACCCCGCCGCCTGGGAGCCGTCAGGATCTGATTTCCTCTCCCCGGCGCTGACCGAGGCCGAGCTGATGGCGCTGCTGCTGCCCGCCGGCGAGTTCGCCGCCTGGCTGACTGCGTTCCTGCCTGGCATCGAGCGCTGCGAGCCTGCGGCGTTGTTCGAACCGGCCCTCGTGACTGACTCGAGCGACGGCCAGATCGCCCACCTGCACGGGCTGAACGCAAGCCGGGCCTGGTGCTGGCGCAGGGTCGCCGAGACCCTGCCGGCCGGCGACACCCGGATCGAGCCGGCGCTGACGGCCGCGCGGGTGCACGCCGATGCGGCGCTGCCGCACGTGATCGGCGACGACTACATGGTCGAGCACTGGCTCGCCGCCTACGCGGTGCTGCTGCTGACCCCCTGACGCTAGCGTGGCACGGGTGAGCATGCCGCGGGGAGTGACGCTGGCCGGGCGGCTGGCCGCGCTCGGCTTCGCCGACTCGGCCGATGCGGAGCGGCTGCTCGCCGATGAGCTGGGACTTGACCCCCTCGGGAGGGACGCGCCGATCGTCTCGGCGCTGGCCGCGGCGCCCGACCCAGACCTGGCGCTCGCCGGGCTGGCCAGGCTGCTGCCTGACGAGCAGCTGCTGGCCGCGCTGCGTGCCGACCAGGGACTGCGGGCGGGACTGAGCGCGGTCCTCGGCGCAAGCGCCGCGCTGGCCGATCACCTGCGCAGGCACCGTGCTGACTGGCGGCTGCTGCGCAGCCGGCCTGGCGAGCGGCACCCGCCAGACGGCGGGGACGCCGGCCAGCGGCCCGACCCCGGTGAGCTGCGCGCCGCCGTGCTCGCCGCGACCGATCCCGGCGCGCTGCGGGTCGCGTACAAGCGGGCGCTGCTGCACATCGCGGCGAGGGACCTGACCGGCGTCACGGCGGTCGACGAAGTCATGGCCGAACTGGCCGACCTTGCCGCCGCCGCGCTGCAGGCGGCGCTGGCCGTCGCAACCTCAAAGCTGCGGCCGGACGCGCCAGGCTGCAGGCTCGCCGTGATCGCCATGGGTAAGTGCGGCGCCAGAGAGCTCAACTACGCCAGCGACGTGGATGTCATCTTCGTCGCCGAGCCGGCCGAGCCCAGCGGGCCCGCCGGAGGCGCTGCCGAGACCGACGCGCTGCGCACGGCCACCCAGCTGGCCAGCGCGATGATCAGGGTGTGCTCCGATCCACCGGGATCGCTGTTCCCTGTCGACGCGAATCTGCGTCCCGAGGGCCGCAACGGGCCGCTGGTGCGCACCCTCGCCAGTCATCGCGCCTACTTTCAGCGCTGGGCCAAGACCTGGGAATTCCAGGCGCTGCTCAAGGCCAGGCCGGTCGCCGGAGACGCCGAGCTAGGCCGCAAGTACATCGACGCCATGACCCCGCTGGTCTGGCAGGCGGCGCAGCGCGTGGACTTCGTGGCCGACGTCCAGGCGATGCGCCGCAGGGTTGTCGCCAGCCTGCCGGCCAGGGACGCCGGCCGGGAGATCAAGCTAGGCCCCGGCGGGCTCCGGGACATCGAGTTCGCCGTCCAGCTGCTCCAGCTCGTGCACGGAAGGGCCGACGAGACGCTGCGCGACCCGGCGACGCTGCCCGCGCTCGCCGCGCTGGCGGGCGGCGGTTACGTGGGCAGGCAGGACGCGGCCAGCCTGGCCGATGCCTACCGGTTCCTGCGGGTGGTCGAGCACCTGCTCCAGCTCCGCCAGCTGCGACGAACCCACTCGCTGCCCGCCGACCCGGCGATCTTGCGCCAGATCGGCCGGGCGCTGCGGTCGATGCGCTACGCCGGTCCCCTGGCCGCCGGCTCCCGCGCCGCCGGGTCAGCCGAGTCGGCCGACCCGGGAGCCCCGGCGGACCAGCTGATGACACAGTGGCGCCAGCAGGCAGCCGCCGTCAGGCAGCTGCACGAGAAGCTGTTCTACCGGCCGCTTCTCGACGCGGTCGCACGGCTGCCCGGCGACGTGATCAGGCTCACCTCGGGCGCGGCGGCCGAGCGGATGGAGGCGCTCGGCTACGACGACCCGGCCGGGGCGCTCCGCCACATCGGCGCGCTGACCACCGGGGTATCGAGGAAGGCGGCCATCCAGCGGGCGCTGCTGCCGGCGATGCTCGGCTGGTTCGCCGACGCGCCACGGCCGGACGCCGGGCTGCTCGCGTTCCGGCAGGTGAGCGAGGCACTCGGCGGCTCACCCTGGTACCTGCGGCTGCTGCGGGACGACACCAACGTCGCCTGGCGGATGGCCAGACTGCTCGCCTCCGGCCGCTACGCCGCCGACCTGCTGCTTCGGGCCCCTGAGGCAGTCGCGATGCTGGCCGATGACGCGC